>Ga0315298_1001461_pt1 | contig 43130 bp, 44 predicted proteins | sample WHS_1_MG_FD_203077 | JGI IMG/M metagenome (GOLD analysis project Ga0315298, IMG submission 203077) | Extremophilic microbial mat communities from Washburn Hot Springs, YNP, Wyoming, USA - WHS_1_MG | ecosystem: Environmental > Aquatic > Thermal springs > Hot (42-90C) | place: USA: Wyoming... | reverse complement strand
TGGATATTGGCGAGGGCACCCGCTCGGTCTTTGCCGGCATCAAGAGCGCTTACGATCCTACCAGCCTGGTCGGCAGGCTGACCGTGATGGTCGCCAATCTGGCGCCCAGAAAAATGCGCTTCGGCCTGTCCGAGGGCATGGTGCTTGCCGCCAGCGGGCCGGAGGGCGGACCCTTCCTACTCTCTCCCGATAGCGGGGCGCAGCCGGGCATGCGGGTTAAATAGGGGTCTGCGCGGTCGCCAGCAACTTGCGTTCTTCATAAGTTTCCCGGGCCAGACGCACGTCTTCCAGGAACCACGGGAGCTCTTTCAGCAGCAGGGCCTGCGGGCCATCCACCAGCGCTGTTGCCGGGTCGGGATGGAAGTCCACCAGAATCATATTGGCGCCGGCCACCACGCCCTGCGCGGTCACATGGAAGACATCCATGATGCCATCCGGCCCCGCATCGCGGCTGCCCACGGAGTGGGATGGATCAATGCAGACCGGCATCCGCGTCAGCCGCTTCACGACCGGCACCTGGGCGAAATCCACGAAGTTGCGGTGCGGGTCACCCAGATTCGTCTTCATGCCGCGCAGCCCGAAGACCACCTTGGTATTTCCCTCCGAGGCCAGGTATTCGGCGGCATTGAGGGATTCTTCCAGGGTAATGCCGAAACCGCGCTTGAGCAGCACGGGGAGTTCCTGCTGCCGGCCCACCGCCTTCAGCAACTCGAAGTTCTGGGTATTGCGGGTGCCGATCTGCAACATGACCCCGGTCGGATGGCCGGTCTTCTCCAGCGCCTCACGGATTTCATCCATATGCGACTCGTGGAGGATCTCCATGGCGATGACGCGCATACCGTACTTGCCCGCCAGTTCAAAAACCCAGGGCAGACAGGCCTTGCCGTGCCCCTGAAAGGCATAAGGACTGGTACGCGGTTTGTAGGCGCCCATGCGGGTGCAGACCTGGCCGTTTTCCTGCAGGGCGCGCAGCATCTGCTCGACGTGCTCCGGGGTATCCACGGCGCAGAGCCCGGCAAACACGTTGAGATTGTCCTGGCCGAAACGCACCCCGTTGTAATCAAAACCATGGGTACGCTGATCGCCGGTATGGCGGCCCAGCAGCCGATATTCCCGGGATACGCGAATCGCCCGCTCGACACCGGGCAGGGCTTCCATATCTTCTATCCGCAACGGCTTGGTGTTACCGATCAGGTAGATTTCACTAAGTACCTGCTCCGCACCCTGTTCCTGATGGACCCGAAAGTGAATGCCGGAGAAGCCGCGCAGATGGGTCAGCAGTTGCTGGAAGATCGGCGATTGTTCGCCGAGGTCGGCTTCTAAAATCAAAATCATGATCAATCTCCTTCTGGTGTCTGCATGAACCCTGGCATTCTGGTGGCAGTTTACTCGGGCAATCCAGAGACACAAACACTAAAGCATCGCTTCCGGACGCAGATGGCGATCAACATCTTCGCCGGAAAGGTAATCCAGCGCCAAGATGGCTTCTCGCAAGGTGCAGCCTTCGCGGTGGGCATGCTGGGCGACAATAGCGGCTTTTTCATAACCGATCACAGGTGTCAGAGCCGTCACCAGCATGAGGGATTCTTCCATATTCTGCCGTAGCCGACTTTCTGCAGGTTGGAGATCGTGCAGACAATGGTCGGTGAAAGACCTCGCCGCATCTCCCAGCAGCCGGATAGATTGCAGAATATTATGCGCTATCATTGGCTTATAAACATTCAGCTCAAAATTGCCCTGCGAAGCGGCAAAAGCGATGGCCGCATCATTGCCGTAAATCTGCACGCAGACCATGGTCAGGGCCTCAGCCTGGGTGGGATTTACCTTGCCGGGCATGATGGAGGAGCCGGGTTCGTTTTCCGGGAGATGCAGCTCGCCCAGACCGGCCCGCGGGCCCGAGGCCATCCAGCGGATATCGTTGGCAATCTTTATCAGGGACATGGCTATGCCACGCAGCGCCGCGCTCAACTGCAGCAAAGCTTCATGTCCCGCCAGGGCGGCAAACGCGTTGGCCGCCGGGCGGAAAGGCAGACCCAGCTCCGCATGTAACCGCGCGCACACCGCACTGGCAAAATCCGGGTGGCAGTTGAGACCGGTACCCACGGCTGTCCCGCCCAGCGCCAGGGCGTAAAGACCAGGCAGGGTCTGCTCCAGGCTGTGGATGCCCTGCTGCAATTGCGCCACATAGCCGGAGAACTCCTGCCCCAAAGTGAGCGGCACCGCATCCATCAGATGGGTGCGCCCGACCTTGATGAGGTGGGCAAAATCCCCCGTCTTACGCTCCAGTTCTCCCCCCAGGTGCGCCAATGCCGGTAAGAGCCCCTGATGCACCGCCAAAGCCGCCGCAATATGCATGGCTGATGGAAAAGCGTCGTTGGAAGACTGTCCCAGATTGACGTGATCGTTGGGGTGTACCGGCGCTTTACTACCACGGGGCTGCCCTGCCATTTCATTGGCCCGGTTGGCAATAACCTCGTTGACGTTCATGTTGCTCTGGGTGCCGCTGCCGGTCTGCCAGACCCGCAGAGGAAACTGCATATCCCAGCGCCCGGCAATGACTTCCGCCGCCGCGTCATTGATCTTTTCGGCCAGCGTGGCGTCCAGCAGTCCCAGCTCGGCATTCACCGAAGCCGCCGCCCGCTTGATCCGCGCCAGGGCGTGGATAACCGACAGAGGCATCTGCTCCGTACCGATGGCGAAATAGCGCAAGGAGCGCTGGGTCTGGGCGCCCCAGAGAGCGGCGTCTTCCACCTCGATAACGCCCATGCTGTCCTTTTCCTGACGCATACTCAGTGTACCCCAGCCAGCTTTTCGGCCTCATCCACCATCCCGGCCATGTAATCCAGCGCTCGCGACCAGATTTCCGGCTCTTCCAGATCAATGCCGGTCATCGCCACCACCTCGGCAGGGGCCTGACTACCGCCAAGTTTCAGCATGGCGATATAACCGGGCACGAACTCCGCCGGGGCGGCCCGCTGGCGCTGAATCAGCGCCAGTGTCAGCAGTTCCCCAAAGGCATAGGCATACACATAGCCCGGCGAGCCGATGAAGTGGGGAATATAACTCCACCACCAGCGATAACCGGGGCTGAACTGGATACTGTCGGCAAACTGCTCCGCCTGGGTTTGCATCCATAACTCCGCCAGCCGATCCTTGCTCAGTTCGCCCTCGGCGCGGCGGGCGCCATGCATGACCACTTCAAAGCGGTGCATGGCCATCTGCCGGAACACCGTGGCAAAGGTATCCTCGATTTTGCCGCAGAGCAGGGCCAGCCGTCGCTGGGGGTCCCGCTCCTCGCGCACCAGTCGCTCGAAGGTCAGCATCTCGCCAAAGACAGAAGCCGTCTCCGCCGTGGTCAGGGGGGTATCCGCGTTCATGTGGCCCTGCTCGCGGGCGAGATACTGGTGGATACCATGTCCCAGTTCGTGGGCCACCGTCATCACATCGCGCACTGTGCCGGTATAGTTGACCATAAGATAGGGATGGACATCCGGCGTCGCCGGATGGGCGAAGGCCCCGCCCCGCTTGCCTGGCGCCAGTGCGGCATCAATCCAGCCTTCATCGAAAAAGCGCTGGCCGATAACCCCCAGTTCCGGAGAAAAATCCGTCACCGCGGCCAGCACGATACGCTGACACTCCGTCCAGTCGTAGCGCCGCTCGCCGCCTGGCAAAGGCGCATAACGGTCATAATCCATCAATGGCGACACGTTCAATAATTTGGCCTTGAGCCGGTAATAGCGGGCCACCAGCGCGTAGCGTCCAACCACGGCTTGCTCCAGCGCCTCGACCATTTTGTCGGAGATTTCGTTGCTCAGATTGCGGTCACTCAGCCAGTGGGGATAGCGGCGCAGACGGTCATCCAGGGCCTTGTCGGCGAGGATGGCGTTGAAACAGGTGGTGAGGGTATGCAAGCGCCCTTCCAGCCCCTTGCTGAGGGACTCGGCCGCATCCCGACGCAATTCCCGGTCGGGATCGGACAACAGTGTCAACACCTCCTGCTCGGTCATCTGCTTGCCGCGCAGGGGAAAGCGCATTTCCGTCAATGTCTCATCAAAAAGCCGCTCCCAGAGCGCCCGCCCTGTCACCCGCTTTTCGGACAGAATCTGCTCCTCACTCTCGCTGCGCAGGTGGTCACGATACCTCCGCCAGTTGCGCAGCAAATGCGCCCAATGCGCCAGTGCGGGGTCTGCCAGCAGGCTTTCTGCCCGGCTCTCCGCGACGGCATTCCAGGCGATATCGAAGAAGATCAGTTGATTCTGAATTGCCGTGGCCGCCTCCTCGTAGGCCTGCATGGCGGCGCCATACGCGGGCTGATCGGCGTGGGTGACGTAACTGAGATAGCGGAAGGTACCCACCCGGGCAATACGTTGGCGGATAGCCTCCAACTGGCCCACAGCCGCCGCCAACTGCGCGGCATTCAGCCCGCCCAGACCGGGGCGATAGGCTTCGGCGAAGCGCGTCGCTGCGCTATCCGCCCAGCGCATGTCTTCCGCCAGCCGCGGATCATCCACCCCGGCATAGAGATCTTCCAGACGCCAATGTACCTGCTCCGCGCCCGTCGTTGCCTGATTTACGCCCTCCACCATGCTGTTATTCTCCATCCGAGTAATGTTTGATTGGCCCGCCGTTCAGCCCGCCATCTCCGGTAAACCCAGACTATGGCGTACACAAGACAACAACCCCGCCAGTTCCGGGGCACGTCCTGCGCGTTGGGCCTGCCACATCATCTCTCCCAGACAATCCACGAAAAGATGTTCGGCGCCGGTTTCACCCAGCTTGCGGCGCGCGCTGTCGAAGAGCTCCACAATACCTGCAGGCTGTCCCAATGCCAACATCTCCTCCAGCCCTACATGCAGAGACATGTGCATATAGGGGTTACTCCGTCCCTGCTCGGGCGGAAAATCCTGTTCCAGTCCGTGCTGCGCATCGCTCAGCAGGGCATGATATTCCGGATGGCGGAGAATGACAGCGACAATCCGCGTCTGCACCCCTTCCAGCGGACGGCCCTCCTGATAGGCCCGCCAACTGTCCAGAAAGACTTGTCGATATGTTTCTCGTTTACTGCCATAAAGCATAATGATTAGCCTGTCAGAACATACCGGAAGATCATAGGCCAGACCGGCACGGGTAGGAAAGAGAGGCCCTTTGTGATAAACAGGGCAGGTCCTGGAAGTCTCACCCATCTTAATCAAAAGCACTTATCGCGACATTATTTTCAGCGGGAGATCAGCGCATCATGGCCAACGCGAATGCAGTATCGTCAGCAGCAGTAACCACCCTCAATGAACGCCAGTGGGAAGGACTCGGTAAAGTCGGTGACGCCGCCCTGCAGGTGCAGAACCTGCTGCAGATGCTGCGCGACATCCTCAACGAATTGCCGCGGGCCATCGATACCGACAAGCTCATGGAGACCATGCAGCCGTATCTGGAACAACTGCAGCGCGTCTCGGAGTCGCTGCTAATCTTCATTAAGGGCAACTCCGGTGAGGAGCCGCTGGATCGCCTGCGCAACGTGCTGAACGACGTTCAAAATGCGGAACTCGACAAGACCCTGAAGGAAGTCCTGCAACTACTCGGCAACCTGCAGCGCGCCGGCTTCTTCAGCTCCCTCTCCGCCCTCAGTGCTGAGCTCAAATGCCCCATCATCGGCGAAAATCCGGAAGACATGGTGCAGAAAATTCATGGCGCCACCGCAAGCATCCAGTACTGGATGGATAGCGCCCGGCAGGGTGTCGGCGTCGTCGGCAACATGGTCGGCCAGCTCGACCTGCCGGATCGCCTCGACGAAATTCAGGAAATGGCCGACCAGTGGATTCAGATGGCCAAGCGGGCCCAGCGCCTCATTCAGGGTGACGCCCCCAACCTGCAGGCGCGCCTGAGCGGCATGCTCGACATGGCGGAAATCCTCGGTGGGCAGATGAACATCGCCATCGGCACCCTGCGCGACACCATACCGGAAGTGCTGGAAGGCGCGGACATGAGCGGCACGCTCGCCACTATTGGTGCCGGTGGCAGCCGTTGGATGCACATCGCGCTGCGGGTCAAGACTCTGGCACGGGGCAACTCCGAAGATCTCGCTCAGCGGGTGGAGGGCTTGCTGGACCAGGTGGAGCACCTCGCCGGCTATGCCGCGAGCGCGGGCTTCTTTATTCAGGCGGGTAAAGATGGTGTGGGCGCGGTCCGCAACATCCTCAGCGACCTGGACCTGCCGGAAAAGCTGGATGACCTCGCGGAAGAAGCCGAAAAGTGGCTGAAAATCGCGATGCGTGCCAAGGCGCTGGCGCAGGGTGACGCCAACAGCCTGGCGGACCGCGTCGGCGGCGTGCTGGGCATGGCGGAAACGGTTGGAGCCTCCCTGCAGGCGGCCGCCAGAGCCCTGGAGGACAAGGGTATCCATCTGCAGGAACTGATCACGCCACACGGCGATCTCAGTGTCGCCTTTGGCACCGCTGCAGACATGATGGGCGAATTCTGGCAGGACGGCACCATCCGCCACATCGTCGGCGTCGTCGGCCAGGGCGCCATGGCCTGGTTGGAAATCGCGCAAATTGCGACCAGCGCTGTAAAAGGCGACGCGGAAAGCATCAACGCACGGATCAAGGAAATTGTTCAGGGCCTGCATGATGCCCACCTGATGGACATGCTGCCTGACGTCTTCGCGCTGGTGGGTAACCTGCAGAAGGCCGGCCTGGTCGGCAAGCTGAACATGGTCATGACGCAAGTCGTCCCCATGATCCCCTCCGACGAAGTCTTTGCCAGCGGTGTGAACAAGGCGATGAAGGCGCTGGAGCAGACCAGGACCGAGATGAAGGACGAGAACAACAAGGGTGGCGGTATCTTCGGTCTGATGAAGATCTTCTTCGCCAAAGACACCCAGTTCGTGCTGAAGTTCGCCGTGCGCTTCGCCTCCATCTTCCTGAAGGCGCTGAAACAGGGCTGATTTTCTAGCTCTCGCAAAAAAGCCCCGGACCTTGCTGGTTCGGGGCTTTTTTGCGTCGCGGGGAAGGGACGCAGGTACTAAGCCCCGTGCTGTCCCCACCACACCTTTGCCTTCTCCGCTGCCGCCCTGGCCGCTGCCGGATCGTTCAGCCAGGCCTTCGCCAGATCGATAATCTCCGCATTATCTTGTGCCCATACCGCAGCGCCAGCGGCCAACAAGCCCTGACGTACCACATTATCCGGCATTTTCGGACCGAGGATGAGGGGACAACCATCAGCAATGGCTTTGCCGAGATCCACTGCGCCTCCTACCAAGGTACCGCCAGGCACACAAAAATCCACACAAGCGTAGAAAGCATCGCGCTGCTCCACCGTTTCCACAAAATAGACGCGCGTTTTGATGGGCACGAAGCTGGTGAACAAACGACTATGGCGGATGGTCTGCAGATGGTATTTCAGCGCATCACGATAAACGGGTTCGTAGCGTTCTTCCCGATCTGGCGCCAGCACCATGATCCCCATCTTCGCCCGCATCAGAGAAAGAAATATCCCATAGGCCTCGGCATCTTCGCCTTCGTGCAAGTTGGGGAAATACACTACGCAACGGTTCCGGTCCCGAAACTCCTTAAAACGCTCGCACCAATCCATGCAGATCACTCCTTTGCGGGTGTTATGGGCTTTTCCATCCGCCGATGATAGGCGACACCGGCACATCATTCAAAACCTGCTGAACCCATGCAGGTGTGAACCGCGCACCGCCTTTGTGTTATATTAGCAACAACGCTCTGCACAGAAGAACACACACCCTATGTTGCGAACACTTTTTGTATTCTCGGAGATGGTGCCCTACTCCAAGACCGGCGGCCTCGCGGATGTCGGCGGGGCTTTGCCCCTGGCGTTGGGGCAACTGGGCGTCGATGTTCGCGTGTTGGTGCCCTACTATGGGCGTCCGGCGCTGCATGATCTGCGCTGGTGCTGCGCCGTCAACGTGCCCTATACGGGTGAAACGGCCGAGCTGTGGTCGCTGGCAGAGCGACCACAGGTGCTTTTCCTCCGTTATCCTGCCTATTATGAGCGTGACGGCGGTCCTTACCAGGATGCTCAAGGCAAAGACTGGCCGGACAATGACCGGCGCTTTGCCCTGCTCAACCGGGTGGCCGTCGAAATCGCCCAGGGACGTGTATCGGGGCTCAATTGGCGTCCGGATATCGTCCATGCCAATGACTGGCAAACCGGACTGATACCCTACTTGCTCGATCTGGAGGCGCGGATCGGCGTAGCGCGACCCGCCGCCCTTTTCACCATCCATAATCTGGCCTATCAGGGTCGCTTTGCGCCCGGCGCCATGGCACCGCTGCACTTGCCGGCGGCGGATTTTCACTGGCTCGGGACCGAACTCTACGGGGCCTTTTCCTTTATGAAAGCGGGTCTGGCTTATAGCGACCAGATCACCACCGTCAGCCCCACCTATGCCGAGGAGATTCAGAGCAGCGCCTTCGGTATGGGACTGGATGGGCTGCTGCAAACCCGATCCGGGCATCTGTCGGGCATTCTCAATGGCATTGATGCCATCCACTGGAACCCCGGCGCGGACCCCTATCTGCCCGCGCATTATTCGCTACAAGATCGGTTCGGCAAGGCGCAGTGCAAATCGCAACTGCAGAGCAGTCTCGGCCTCTACCCCGATCCCGAGGTATTCCTCCTCGGCATGATCAGCCGCCTGGTGGAGCAGAAGGGAACGGATATGGTACTGGATATTCTCCCTGATCTGTTACGTCGCGGCATGCAGGTGGTGGTATTGGGCAGTGGCGACAAGTCTTTCGAGCGGCAACTGCTGGAGATAGCGGCCGCGTATCCGGCGCAAATGGCGACACGCATCGCCTTTGACGAAGGGCTATCCCATCACATTGAGGCGGGCGCAGATGCCTTCCTCATGCCCTCCCGCTTCGAGCCCTGCGGCCTGAACCAGATGTACAGCCTGCGCTACGGCACCTTGCCTATCGTCCACCGCACGGGCGGACTGGCCGACACGGTCACCGATGCCGACGACTTCCGCCACCCGCTGCAACGCAACGGCTTTGTGTTCGACCGCCCGCAAAGCGACGCCTTGCATGGTGCCGTGCTGCGCGCGGAGGCGCTGTTCCGTCAACCGGCGCTGTGGTCACATCTGCAAGATCAGGCCATGGCGAGCGACTATAGCTGGCAGCACTCGGCACGCGCCTATCTCCAGCTTTATTACGAGGTGCTGGCGCGGCGCATAGGCGGTCACTAAGCGCCCGCCGCTGATTCGCTATACTGGGAACTAAAGGAGAACCATATGGAAATGCAATTTTATGGCGCCGCAGGGGGGGTCACCGGATCCTGTCATTTTCTGAGCGTTGGCGATAAAAAGCTGCTCATCGACTGCGGGTTGTTTCAGGGCGGGCATGACCTGGAAGAAGAAAATCGCGCCGAGTTCGGCTTTGATGCCAAGGATATTGATTATCTGTTGCTGACCCATGCCCATCTCGATCACTGCGGGCGCATTCCCTTACTGGTGAAACGCGGCTTTCGCGGTGAGATCATCACCACGGCAGCCAGCCGTGAGCTGGCGCGACTGGTGCTCATGGATGCAGCAGGCCTTGCGGCAGAAGAGGCGCGACGCTCCAACCGACGTCACCAGCGTCAGGGTGGAACGGAATCCGCGCCCATTTACGACATCACCGACGTCCTCGACACTATGGATCGCTTCGGACGTACTGCAGATTATGCGCAGAAAATAGAGGTCTGCCCCGGCGTCGGTGTGACCTTCGGAGATGCCGGCCATATTCTCGGTTCCGCCTGGATACTGATAGAAGCCAGTGAAGCGGGCAGGCAGCAGCGCATCGTCTACTCCGGTGATCTGGGCAACCGCGGCAAGCCGATTATCAACCCGTCCACCCCCGCACCCCAGGCGGATGTCATCGTCATGGAAACCACCTACGGCGACCGCCTGCACAAGGCTATCGGACCCTCGGTGGACGAGCTGCGCGATGCCATCCTCGACACCCTGAAACGCGGCGGCAATGCCATCATCCCCACCTTCGCCCTGGAGCGCGCCCAGGATTTACTTTATTACCTGCGCGAGATGATGAACGACAACAAGCTCCCCGCCAACCTGCCGGTCTTTCTCGATTCGCCCATGGCCATTTCCGCCACGGAGATTTTTCGCCGTCATCCGGAATGCTTCAATCCCGACACCCGTGAAGGCCTGCAACAGGGTGCCGACCCCTTCGCCCTGCGCAACCTCCACTTTACCCGCGAAACCAGCGAATCCATGGGCATCAATCTGATCAAGGGCGGCGCCCTGATTATGGCCGGATCGGGCATGGCGACCGGGGGCCGGGTTACCCACCATCTCAAACACAACATCTGGCGCGAAGACTGCAGCGTCATCTTTGTCGGCTATGCCGCACAGGGGACGCTGGCGCGGCGCATCATCGACGGGGCGAAAACCGTACGGATATTTGGTGAAGAGATTCACGTCGCCGCCAAAATTTACACCATTGGTGGTTTCTCGGCCCACGCCGACCACGACGAACTCCTCGCCTGGTACGGTGATCAAAAACCGACGCGCACGATTCTCGTCCATGGCGAGGAAAATGGCCGGGAAGGCATCGCCAAGGTACTGCGGGCGCGCGGCTTACCGGTGGATTGCCCGGTCATTGGTGATCGTTATTCCCTCTAAAAAAGCTTTTGCGTTGCGCCGGAACCATAAACGGCTACAATGCCCCGAAGGCTTTTACACCCGCATGCAGGAGGAGTCGTACGATGTCAGGTCACTTTCCTTTTTCCGGCAAGGCCAACCGCGTTTCGGTCTACGCCTTTTTTGAGGCCCGCGACTGGAGCCTTGAAGCGCAAGAGAAGTATTTTGAAAAATGGTACCAGTGGGCGAAAGACTACGTCATGAATGACGCCGACCTGAAAGCCGCCAAAGGCGTACTCTTCAGCAGCGACCATTTTGGAACCCATGCTGACCATGATTTCCATCTGCACGGCTACGCGGTTGCCACGCGCATGCTGGACCTCGGCGAAACCATCAAGGGAAGCATCCTGCCCAAGCTGGACCACGACATGCTCCACGCCCTGGAACACGACCATGAAGAATGGATCGCCGCCGCCAATGCCGTCGCAGCAAGCCATCCCCGACCGGAAGCGCCGGAGATTGGTCGTTATCGTCACGTCTGAAGGTGCGGCCACGGTGTCGGGTCAGGTCACAGACCCGACTTCCGGCATCGCGGCCGGTCTATCCCCCAGCACCTGCACCTGTTCCCGTGGGTAAATGTTGCGCCATGGATCCACAAAACATCCATCGCTGTTTTGCGGCCCTGCGCGCCGCCATTCCTGAACCCAAAACTGAGCTGATCTATCACTCCCCCTTTCAGCTTCTGGTCGCCGTGGTGCTCTCCGCGCAAAGTACGGACAAAGCCGTCAACGCCTGTACCCAGACACTTTTTGCCGCGGCGCCTACCCCCGACGCGATGGCGGCGCTCGGTGAGGACGGCATCAAGACCCATATCCGTCGCCTGGGGCTATTCAACGCCAAGGCCCGTCATGTACATGCCCTGGCGCAACAACTGCTGGCCCTGCATGACGGCGAAGTGCCCGCAGACCGGAAGGCGCTGGAAGCGCTCCCCGGTGTCGGGCGTAAAACCGCCAACGTCGTCCTCAATACCCAATTCGGGCACCCCACCATTGCGGTGGATACCCATATCTTCCGGGTAGGCAACCGGATAGGTATTGCTCCCGGCAAAACCCCTCTGGCCGTCGAACAGGCCCTGCTCGCGGCGGTACCCACCGAATACCTGCAGGACGCCCACCACCTCCTGATCCTCCATGGCCGCTATACGTGCACGGCCAGACGTCCGCACTGTGGTCACTGTCCGCTTTTCCAATGCTGCGAATGGACGGACAAACATCAGTGGGCAGCAAAATCATCCTAGCCAGCACCGGCTTCGCCATGGGTGCCCGACATCCTGAGCAACTGCTGGCGCAGGCGATCGAAGAGGCCCACCATAAGCTACACGGGCAGACCATTACCGCCGCCCTTTTCCTGTTCAGCCCTCCGCTGTCCCCTGTGCTGCACATCCGGGCTACCGATATCAATCGCAGCGGGCACTGGCGGGTACGCCGCACAGAGGAGCAACCATGACGCATGTAGTGACGGAATCCTGCATTCTCTGCAAGTACACCGACTGTGTGACGGTGTGTCCAGTAGACTGTTTCCATGAGGGTCCCAATTTTTTGGTCATAGATCCTCTGGAATGCATTGATTGCACCTTATGTGTGGCCGAGTGCCCGGTCGATGCAATTTACCTGGACGCGGACCTGCCGAATGGCATGGAAGAGTATCCGGAACTCAATACACAACTCGCTAAAACATGGCCTGTGCTCATCCAGAAAAAACCGGCACTGGCAGATGCCGAAACGTGGGGCAAGGTGCGGGATAAGCGCATTTATCTGGTTACCGGCGAGCATTCTACTGAGACGGCTTTGCCAGAGCCAAGCGCACCCTTGGAAGAATACAAACGTACACCCGAATTCGATAGGGAGCATATACCCGCCGGTTTATTGCACGATCATCACACCAAGGCTGGGGTTTGGGGACGCATCGTGATCCTGGAGGGCCAACTGCGTTACTGCCTGGATGACGGCAGCGGACGCAACTGGTCATTGAGCCCAGAACGTCCAGCCTGGATACCGCCTGATGTACCCCACCATGTGGAGGCGGCAGATATGGTAAGGTTTTATGTAAGCTTTTGGCGCTAGGAAATCTCCATGGAACAAAAAACGTTCCGCAGCGGACGATCACGTCACCTGGAATTCCGAAGCATAGGCACCGCACTATGCAGACAAAAATCGTTCGAATCGCAAACTGGAATCCGGCAACCCCTGGCTCAGGGCCAATTCCGTCACCCCCTGGACCAGCCGCGTTGATCCGCAAACATACAGGTCCGGTGAAGCCGCAAGGCTTCCCAAGTCATCGCGCAAGGCTTCCATTACGCTGCCTCGATAACCCGCCCATTCATTTCCAGGACGTGAAAGGCATATCTTAACCTGCAGTTGGGGAAGTTTATCCTGGATCTGGCGGATTTCCTCCTGACAGAAGAGTTCGTCTTCATATCTCGCGCCGAAATACAGACGTGCCGGAAGCGTTTCCCCCCAATCTGCCATGCGGCGTAGCATCGACAGTAACGGTACGAGGCCGGTCCCGCCACCAACAAACCAACGTGGCTGCAGGCCATTCTCTCTCAGGGTAAACGTTCCAAGTGGACCACGTATATTCAGGCGGTCGCCCACCAGGGCGGATTCCAGATAGGTAGAAAAAGCACCGTCAGGGCGCAGCGTGATAAAAAACTCCAGGTCACCATTCCAGTTGGTGTTATTGGCCAGCGAATAGGCGCGACGCGCCTCGCCGCCAGGTACTTGGATCTCCATAAATTGCCCTGCTTCGAATTCCGCAGCTCCCCCTTGCGTATCGGGTTGCAGGCGTAACAACAGTCGTCGCGTACCCGTAGCCACCATCGTGACATCTATCACTTCGGCCACGCGTTCCGGAATGCGCTCAAAACGGATGTAATTGTAGTCATAGGGCGCCTCCAGAATCAGATCCGCACGCGGATAGGTACGGCACAGAAGGACATCTCCCCGCACCTGCGCACTTTCTGGCAGGGCTTCCGTACTTACTTCCCCCAGGCGATAAGCACCTGCCGTGACCGTAGCCACGCAGGCACCGCAGGTCCCTTTCCGGCATTGGGAAGGAAGCAGGATACTTTCCCGCTCCGCGGCAAAGAGCAAATCTTCCGCCTCAGAACAGACAAAGGACACCCGTTGTCTATCACGGGTATGGATAGTGATATCGTAGTTGGTCATGCTGTGTGCATCCTTATGCTGCTTCGTCCGTTGCCGAACGAAGCAACGATCCGTTGTGCTATGCCGTAGCCGTATGCGTCAGGGCCGCCTGCAAATCCGCTTGCGCCTCGCCAATAAGATCGAGATCAAGATCGAAACGTGATTGGAGCTTCTGCACCAGAGTTGGTGTGAGATAGGCTGGCAGGGTTGGTCCTAGTTTGATCCCCTTGATACCCAAAGCCAGCAGGGAAAGGTGAATAGCGGTAGCTTTTTGTTCAAACCAGGAGAGCATGATCGACAACGGCAGGTCATTGACCCCGCAATTGAACGCTTCGGCCAGGGCACCCGCTACCCGGATGGCGGAGTGGGCATCATTGCATTGGCCTATATCCAGCAGGCGGGGGATGCCACCAATATCTCCGAACTCATGTCTATTGAATCGATACTTGCCGCAACCCAAGGTCATTACTACCGAGTCCGCGGGAGCGTGGTCCGCCACCTCCGTGAAGTAGTTGCGTGCCGGAGAAGCACCGTCGCACCCGCCAACGAGGAAGAAGTGGCGAATGTCTCCGGATTTTACCGCATCTACGATTTTGTCAGCCGCGCCCAAGAGGGTGTGATGTCCAAAACCGATGGTGATCCGTTGATCTTCCGCATCGACAGCGAATCCCGGCAAGGCCTTGGCGGCCTGGATAACCGGAGTGAAATCCCCATCGTCGATATGGCGGACACCGGGCCAACCCACTGGGCCAAGGGTAAAAATGCGATTCTTATAACTTTTGCCTGGTTCGATGATGCAGTTGGAAGTCATGACGATGGGGCCAGGGAAGTCTGCAAATTCGCGCTGCTGATCCTGCCATGCGCCCCCTAGATTCCCGGCCAGATGAGGGTAGGCCTTGAGGGTGGGATAGGCATTGGCTGGCAACATCTCTCCATGGGTGTAAACATTTATCCCTTGATCCTTGGTCTGCTCCAGGATTTGCTTCAGATCATGGAGATCATGGCCGCTGACCAGGATTGCCTTCCCTTTGATCGGGGAGATGCGTACAGAGGTAATTTCCTGCGCCCCAAAGGTCTCGGTGTTGGCGGCGTCAAGTAACTCCATCACCTTTAAGTTCAAACGGCCGACTTCCAACGACTCTTCCAACATTGCATCGATATCCGTTGGATTGCTCGCCAAATAATCCAGGATCACCTCTGCCTGGGCATCGACTTCGTCACTCTGGTAACCCAGGACGCGGGCGTGTTGAGCATAAGCGGCCACACCTTTCATGCCGTAGAGGATGAGGGCACGGGCACCGATCACATCTGATCCGAGATGATCTACCCCGGAGTTTATGGCGACGCCAGAGGCCTGGCGTAACAGTTGTTCCAGACCATCGGCGGGTTGAAAATTGGCTGGACCGGACAAAATTTCGGGAGTCTTGCCCTGCTCTCGCGCCGCCTCCTCGTACAATAATTTGATTCGCTCGCGCCTTTTGGTGGCCTCCTGAATCAGATGGACAAAACGCGTAGCAGTGAAGTTCACATTGGTTAGTGTGGTGAAAAGACCATAAAAAATGAAGTCGTCTGTATACCTGTCGGCAACACCCATCGCCCGCGCCCGGCGCGCATACTGGGCAACGCCCTTAATAAGGTGCGTGAGAATATCCTGCAGATCGGCAGTGGCCTCGTCCTTGCCGCACGTTCCCGGCGCACTGGCACAACCTATTCCGGCGGGGGTACGTGTGGTTTGTTCGCATTGATAGCAAAACATGATGGGCGTCTCCTGAAATTGTGGTGTACGTCCGTGAATGGTGCCTGTCGCGGTCAGGGTAATCCTTGATCTCGATCAAGGATCCGGGATCTACAGCGTCTGCGCACTGAGCTACCAGACAGCGGGGTGGGCAAGACTGACGTGACTTGGAATGGTTTGCGTCTTGCCGGAAACCTCTTGGAGGCGGGTCAAGAACTAAGTAGAGCGTTTAAGCAGGATGACGACAAAGAAAACCCAGGTACGATACTCAGACCTTTAACTTAATTTGGTGCGCAGTACTGGAGTCGAACCAGTGACCTTCGGCTTCGGAGGCCGACGCTCTATCCATCTGAGCTAACTGCGCGTGGCCGAATTATAGGGAACTCGCACCGCCGTTGTCCAACCTTTCCTGCGCAACCCTCTGAAAGTCCAGCGCCAACCAATACTGCTCGGTGGAGCGCGCGCGCGAGGCTTCCGGCTTGCGTACCACGATTTTCTTGAAGTCCCGGCGCAGCGCCCGGCGCAAATCCTCCGCGCCGGACCCCATAAACACCTTGATCAGCAGCGAGCCACCCGGCACCAGCCAGCGCTGGGCCATATCCAGCGCCAGCTCCGCAAGATCAATAGCACGCGCCTGATCGACGCTGGCAATACCGGACATATTGGGGGCCATGTCGCTCATAATCAAATCAGCGCCACCCGGCAACGCGTCCCGGCAGGCTGCCAACACTGCGTCCTCATAAACGTCACCGCAAATCACTATGGCGTCCGCCACCGGGTCCATCGCCAAACGATCCACCGCCACCAATCGCCCCTTCTTGCCGATGAGTGGCGCCGCCACCTGCGTCCAGCCACCCGGCGCCGCGCCCACATCCAATACGCGCATACCCGGACGGATCAGATGATCCTTCTGCTGAATCTCCAGCAATTTGTAACTCGCGCGCGAGCGATACCCCTCCTTCATCGCGCGCTGCACGAATGGATCTTTAAAATGTTCCTTCAGCCATTTCTGGCTGGATTTACTTCTGGCCACAACATACCTCCGGACTTTGACCCCCGCCCTCCACAAACGTACACTCTGCCGCTACACCATAGCGGCCCAATCAGACTGACGAGGATACCATGCTGGACGCAAAACAAAGACAAAACCTGCGTGGACAGGCGCACGCCCTCAAGCCTGTCGTCATGATCGGCGCCCACGGTGTCAACGACGGCGTCCTCGCCGAACTGGAAGTCGCCATCCATGCCCACGAACTCATAAAAATACGTTTGCCCCAGGTATCCCACGACGAGCGGGATGACATGATACAGACCCTGTCCCGCGCCAGTCATGCCGACGTTGTCGGTCGCATCGGACGCATACTCATCCTCTACCGCCCCCGCCCGGTCGCGGCGCTCAAACGCTGACCGGGTAGCCGGTATAGCTTGGCAGCCTGCCCCCGGACCGTTAGACTGTTTCTGAATCGTAACGTCGACCAACGGCCCGGAGCACACCCATGGAAGATCACCCCCCCACAGAAATCCAGATCAGCGTCGAGACGCGCTATCTGCCGGAACAGTCCAGCCCGGAGCAGGAACATTTCGCCTTCGCTTATCAAGTCACCATGCAGAATAACGGCCCACAGACGGCACAACTCCTCAATCGCCACTGGATCATTACGGACGCCGAAGGTCATATCCAGGAAGTCAAGGGACCGGGTGTCGTCGGTGAACAGCCGACGCTGCAGCCCGGTCAACGCTTCCGCTACACCAGTGGATCCGTCCTGTCCACGCCCGTAGGCAGCATGCACGGCAGCTTCGAGTGGGTCAGCGATACGGGAGAAAGTTTCCTCGTCCCCATCCCCGCCTTTCGTCTGGCGGTGGCCACCGTCTTTCATTGAGCCGCCAGAGCCTGCAGCGCGCCTATGCGCTCTGGGCGCCCATTTATAATTCGGCGGTGCGCGGCTTCTCCGCACCCTTGCGGCAACGCAGCCTCAGCGGTATTCCGTCGGCCCCCTGCCGCGTCCTGATCGATGGCATCGGCACCGGGCTGGATATTCCTTATCTGCCTGACACCTGCGCGGCCGTCGGCATCGACTTCACGCACGCCATGCTCCGTCACGCACAAAGCCTGTCTCCCCATTTCCCGCTGATTCAGGCCGACGCCGAGGCATTGTCCTTCCCGGACAATTGTTTCGACATGGTCGTCATGCATCTCATACTCGCCGTCGTACCCCATGCCGGGCTGGCCTTCGCGGAAGCCAGCCGCGTCCTCAAACCTGGCGGCCGGATACTGCTCCTCGACAAGTTTCTTCGTCCCGGTGAACGCGCCTTCTGGCGGCGCCTGCTGGCCCCCCTGTTCGGCCCCATTGCCACCCATACCGACCTGGTGTTTGAGGACCTTCTGGCACAACGGCCCGAACTGCAGATCGTCAGCGATCTCCCCGCTGCGGTCGGCGGCTGGTTCCGCCTGATCACTCTGGAAAAAACGCGCGTAGCGCCCACGCCGTAGGCATCGCTTGCGACACGAGACAAAAAATGGCCCGGAGCCTTACCTGCACTCCGGGCCATCTCCTGTCATCCATCCAAAGCGCGAAGCTTAACTGCCGCCGCGCGATGCCCTTTTACGTTCATTCTCCGTCAGATAACGCTTACGGATACGGATGGACTGTGGCGTCGCCTCCACCAACTCGTCATCGGCAATAAACTCGACTGCCGCCTCCAGCGTCAGTTTAATCGGCGGCGTCAGCATGATGTTTTCATCAGAGCCGGAGGCGCGCATATTGGTCAGCTTCTTTTCCTTGAGCGGGTTGACCACTAGGTCGTTGTCGCGGGTATGAATGCCGATCACCATACCCTCGTAGACCTTGTCGCCGGGGCTGACAAACATCCGGCCACGCTCCTGCAGATTGAAGAGCGCGAAACCCACCGCCTCGCCCTCTTCCGCCGAGATCAGCACGCCGTTGTTGCGCGCTGGAATAGTCCCCTTGACCGGGCCGTAGTTGTCGAAAATATGGCTGATCACCCCGGTACCGGAAGTCGCCGTCAGAAATTCGGTATGGAAGCCGATGAGACCACGTGCCGGGATCTTGTATTCCAGGCGCACCCGACCCCGGCCATCGGGGATCATGTCCTGCAACTCGCCGCGGCGGATGCCCAGACGCTCCATGATGGTGCCCTGATGCTGTTCTTCCACGTCCACCGTCAGCGCCTCATAGGGCTCTTCCCAGACGCCGTCCACCTGGCGCTGAATCACCCTGGGGCGTGACACTGCCAACTCATAGCCCTCGCGGCGCATGTTCTCGATGAGGATGGTCAGGTGCAACTCGCCGCGCCCGGAAACCATGAACACATCGGCGTTGTCGGTATCCTCCACCCGCAGCGCGACGTTGATCAGCAACTCGCGATACAGACGTTCGCGCAACTGGCGACTGGTGACAAACTTCCCTTCCCGGCCCGCGAAAGGGCTGGTATTGACCTGAAACGTCATGTTCAGGGTGGGTTCATCGATGGGCTTCCAAGGCAACGCCTCAGGCGCTTCGGGCGCCGCGATGGTGGCACCGATGGAGGGTTCCTCAATGCCGGTTACGGCGACAATGTCACCCACCGTAGCACTTTCCCACGGCACCCGCTTGAGGCCATCAAAGCCGAGGAGTTGCAAGATGCGCGCCTTGGTCTGGGTCTTGTCGACGCCGTGAATCAGCACGATATCCTGCCCCGGACGCATGCTGCCACGGCGAATGCGACCGACAGCAATACGTCCCACATAGCTGGAGTAATCGAGGTCGGCAATCTGCATCTGCAGGGGGCCTTCGGGATCGCCTTCGGGCGCCGCCACATGACTGAGGATCATCTCAAAGAGCGGCTTCATGTCACCGGAGCGAACTTCGGGGTCTTCCCCCGCATAGCCCTGCAAACCGGAAGCGTAGATTACCGGAAAATCCAGTTGTTCTTCCGTCGCGCCCAGTTTGTCGAAGAGGTCAAAGGTGGCGCTGATGACGTAATCGGCGCGGGCACCGGGGCGATCCACCTTGTTGATGACCACGATGGGCTTGAGACCCAGTTCCAGCGCCTTGCGGGTAACGAAACGGGTCTGCGGCATCGGACCTTCAACGGCGTCCACCAACAGCAGCACGCCATCCACCATGCCCAGCACCCGCTCCACCTCGGCGCCAAAGTCGGCATGGCCGGGGGTGTCGACGATGTTGATGTGGGTGTCGCCCCACTGCACCGCCGTGTTCTTGGCCATAATGGTGATGCCGCGCTCTTTTTCCAGATCGTTGCTGTCCATCACCCGCTCTTCCAGTTGCTGGTGCGCGGCAAAGGTGCCCGACTGGCGCAGGAGCTGGTCCACCAGCGTGGTCTTACCGTGGTCAACGTGGGCGATGATGGCAATATTACGGATTTGACGAGACACTATATTCCCCAAAAGCGGTCATAAGAAAAAACGCAGAGACACAAGCCCCGCAGCGGGCTTTCTTATAAAGGTATCCACCCAAAAAAGCAAATAAAAACCGCCCCCGAAGGGGCGGCAATGGAACCGCCGAAGCGGTCCGAAGACTTATTTGAACTTAGAAGCCTGCCTGGAACTGCAGCATCATGGTGTTGTAAGCCACCCCGTTGATGGGGGCAGTGCCGTTAGGATAACCATAGGCGTTATTGATAGAACCGCCACGGGTAGCCAGGATGTAGTTCAACTGGATTTCAGCCGCATGGGGATTATTGGGGTTCACGAAGTAGTTCACGCCAACGGTCGCGTTACCAAGGGTGCCCGCGCCCGTCACATGATACTGGTCATAACGCACGGCAGGCTCGACGTCCAACCAGTCCGGGGTCAGGGTCATTTCATGCAGATTGGCGGCCAACTCCGCATGCCAGTCGCTGGCATTGACGGTACCAACACTGTTGGGCGTAGCATTCATGTAGCCAATCGTACTAGTACCATCAGTCCGGGTATAACCAGCGCCGTATTTGATGCCCATCATGCCGCCACTGAGGCCCACATTCCAACTGGTGAGCTTGTTAGTACCGTGATAGGCCCTTGCCGTTCCCATGCTGCCGCTCACTTCCGCGGTCAACAGCGGACCCATGCTGTAGCTCAACATGCCGGAGGTGATGTACTTGCCGTTGCCGTTGAGCAAGTGGCCCTGGCCGCCACCAAAGGTGTTGCCGTTGCTGAAGGCGGTATAATTGTCCAGCGAGGTGTTATCAAAAATACCCACGGCATAGCCAATGCCCGTACCCATCACGTTGCCCGCATGGATCATGGCGCCGGCGGAACGTCCGGGCAACAGGGACTGGCCCATGTTGCGGAAGATGAAGGTCAGTTCATTGCCGGCCACGCTGGTGTATTCCAGGCCTTCCGGGGTCTTGAACTTGCCGACCTGCAACTGGGCGAAGGGCACCGGTGCGAAGTTGATATAAGCATCCATCAACTGAGCCTGGCCACCCTTTGTAGCGATATTACTTCCAAGTCCATTGTTCAGACCATCGCCAATGATTCCGGCGTTATCCCAGGCACCCTGGACGAAGTAAGTCACACCGGGAACCGCCTCGCCCTTGAAACCCAGGCGGATACGGTTGGCGCCGAAGATCAGGCCGCTGGACTGTGAGGCTGGGATACCGAACTGCTGGGCGCCGGTGATCTGGGCATAACCGAAAACGACCGGACCGGTGTCCCGGTTGGAACTGGTCGAAGCGAAAGCAACGCCAGGTACCACAAAAGCCGCCGCAACGGCCAAAGCTACGAGATTCTTTTTCATGACTAAGCTCCTCCTCGAGAGCAATGTTTCAAGTACCACGAGAGGAACTATAGCACCGGAGCAGACACTTTGCAACATTTTCACAACACCTTTTTTACAACGCGCCACAAAATCCAACCATAAAGTCCTTTCTGTTTGACACGAACGGGCCGCCACGGCTATCATTCGCCCCTCTCTTGGGGGATCGTCTAGCGGTAGGACAGCGGACTCTGACTCCGCTAACCGTGGTTCGAATCCACGTCCCCCAGCCAAATAATAATGCTGACGCGCGTTGTCCTCCCCGGACAGACATTGCTAAACTCGGCACATGAGCCACGCCCTTACTGATTCTGCGTCCCCCTCCCTGCGCTTCACCAAGATGCAGGGCCTAGGTAACGATTTCGTCATTTTTGATGGCGTTCGTCAACGGATCGAGCTGCGCCCCGAGGCGGTCCGTGCCATAGCCGACCGCCACTTCGGTGTCGGTTGCGATCAAATTCTGCTCGTAGAGGCTGCGACGTCCCCCAATGCGGATTTCCGGTATCGCATCTTTAACGCGGACGGCACTGAGGTGGCGCAGTGTGGCAACGGCGCCCGCTGCTTCGCCGTCTTCGTACGCCGCGCCGGGCTCACGAACAAAGAGGTCATCACTGTCGAAACGCAGTCCGGGCACCTGATGCTGCATCACCAGGGTAATGGTGAGATCACCGTCAATATGGGTATCCCGCAACTCGCCCCGGCTGACGTCCCCTTCCGCGACAATGAAGAAGCGCCCGAATACCTTCTGTCCGTGGGCGACGACACTCTGCGCATCGCCGCCGTCGGCATGGGCAATCCCCACGCGGTGTTGCGGGTATCCAGTGTGGCGGATGCACCGGTAACCACCCTCGGCCCCCGCATTGAAACACACCCGGACTTTCCCCGGCACTGCAATGTGGGTTTTATGGAAGTCTGCGACCGTAGCCATGTTCAACTCCGGGTCTGGGAGCGGGGCGTCGGGGAAACCCTGGCCTGCGGCAGCAATGCCTGCGCGGCGATAGTCGCCGGTATCCGTTGGGATGAATTGGATCACGCGGTAGCCGTGACCCTGCCGGGCGGCTCCCTGTACATTGAGTGGGCGGGTCCTGGGCAACCCGTTATGATGACAGGCCCCGCGCAAGTGGTTTTTGATGGGGTTTGGCCCATATCTGCAGTTCTCGGGAACAGTGAGGGGGGATCATGACATGCAGGATACGACCTTAAAGGCTATTGCCAAGGGCTTGAACAGCGATGCAACCCAGTTAGATTTTCTGCACAGACTCAATGACCAGGAGGGTGAAACGCTGGCACGCCTGATCGCCGCACTGGAAGTGCATAGCGCCGCTGAACGCTACCATGAAACCCATTGGGAGGATGACTGAGTGACCATCGCCCCCGAAACGGATGACCAGGCGGATCAGGTCCGGGCCTATCTCCGCCAACACCCACGATTTTTGTGGGATCAGGAAGACCTGCTTCACACCCTGACCCTGCCCCATGTCGGACGCGGTTCGGCCTCCTCCCTCCTGGAGCGGCAGGCACAGGTACTGCGCGAGGAAAATATCCGTCTGCGCCAACGCATCACCGCGCTGCTGGGTGCCGCCCAACAGAATGCCGCACTCGGTCTGCACCTCTCCGATCTGGCTACCGAACTGCTGCAGACGCCCGATTGTACCACGACCCTGAATACCGTTATCAGCCGCTTGCGGGAGGGCTTTCAGGTCGAGGAAATGGCCTTGATCACCCGCGCGCCCATGGCCGATCTGCCACAATTTCTGCCACTGGACCAGGCGGATTTTCAGGAGGTTCTGAATGGATTCCCGCTGTTGCGCGCCGCGACCGGACTGACCCTCAGCCCGGCCCTGCGCAGCACCCTCTTCGGCGCGGCGGGGGCGGGGCTGGAATCCTTCGCCCTGATCCCGCTTGCCGGTCAGCATCTGCAAGGGGGTATTTTGCTCGGCAGTCAACACCCCGGCCGCTATGCCGAGGACGCCGGGGCCGACCTGCTCGACCAGATTGCCCGCCTGGTCACCGCGGCACTGGATCGCTGCCTGACCCCATGCTGATCGAAACCGCCATTGTCCAATTTATCGAAACGCTCCGGCAGAGCGGCAGGGCCAGTCCGGCCACGATCAGCGCCTATGGCCATGACCTATTCGCCTGGTCGCGATTTTCACAGCAACGCGGGCAGACGAAGATCGCGCAAATAGATCGCCGCAGCCTGCGCGCCTACCTCATGGCGGAGCGCAGCCGGGGCGTGGCCATTCGCAGTCTGCGCAGGCATTTCGCGGCGTTACGCGCTCTTTATCGCCATTTGCAACATGACGCGCCCGAACTGCGCAATCCGGTGCAGGGCCTCGCCATGCCCAGGGCGGAGCAACGTCTGCCCGATTGGCTGACCGTAGACCAGGCCCGCGTGCTGATGCAGCCCATCCCCCCCCCCGGCGCAGCCGAGGATCAGAAAGACTTTATCCGCCTGCGTGATCAACTGATCCTGGAACTGCTGTACTCCAGCGCCCTACGCGTCAGCGAACTGGCAGGGCTGAATTTAGGCGATCTGGATTATCATGGGGGTACGGTGCGGGTGTTGGGCAAGGGCCACAAGGAACGCATCGTACCCGTGGGTCAGCCCGCCTGGGCGGCACTCCGCGCCTACCTTGCGCTGCGCCCGGCGATGTCTGCAGGCGAAGAAACAGCGCTTTTCATCAATCAACGCGGCCGGCGACTCAGCGTGCGCAGCATCCAGATACGGGTCAAAAAACTGGGTGAGACGCGATTGGGACAAGCGCTGCACCCCCATACCCTGCGCCATAGTGCTGCCAGCCATCTGTTACAATCGTCCGGCGACTTGCGCGCGGTACAGGAATTCCTGGGCCATGCCGGTATTGGCACCACCGCCATCTATACCCATATGGATTATCAGCAATTGGCGCAGGTCTACGATCAGGCGCACCCGCGATCACGACGCGATGCCCAGGATACGAAACATTTTGAGGAAAAAGCATGACAGATTCGCAGCAAATGCATGGGACAACGATTCTTTGTGTCCGCCGGGGGAGCAACGTGGTCATGGCGGGAGATGGCCAGGTGACCCTCGGCAATACGGTGATGAAAGGCAACGCCCGTAAGGTACGCCGTATAGATCCTGGCGTCCTGACCGGTTTCGCCGGAGCTACGGCGGACGCTTTTACCCTGCTGGAGCGTTTTGAGGCCAAACATAAGGCTCACCCCGGTCAGTTGGCCAAAGCCGCCGTGGAACTGGCCAAGGAGTGGCGCACCGATCGGGTACTGCGCCGTCTGGAGGCCATGCTCGCCATCGCCGATGACAAACAAAGTCTAATTATTACCGGGCAAGGAGACGTACTGGAGCCAGAATACGGCATCATCGCCATCGGTTCCGGCGGGCCGTACGCCTTGTCAGCGGCGCGCGCCCTGCTGGAAAATAGCGACCTGCCCGCCCGCAGCATCGCCGAACGTGCCCTAAGCATTGCTGGCGACATCTGCATTTACACCAACCACAACCACACGATTGAAGAACTATGAGCATGTCTGAAATGACCCCCCGCGAGATCGTCCAGGAATTGGACAAGTACATCATCGGCCAATCCGAGGCCAAGCGTGCCGTGGCGATTGCCCTGCGCAACCGCTGGCGGCGCGGGCAGGTGCCGCCGCCACTGCATCAGGAAATCACTCCCAAAAACATCCTGATGATCGGGCCCACCGGGGTCGGCAAAACGGAAATCGCCCGACGTCTGGCGCAACTCGCCAACGCCCCCTTCATCAAGGTTGAAGCTACCAAGTTCACCGAGGTGGGCTACGTGGGTAAGGATGTGGAATCCATCATCCGCGATTTGACCGAAACCGCTGTAGATATGATCCGCAACGAACGGCAGGTCGCGCTGCGCCAGCGTGCTGAGGAACTGGCCGAGGAGAGGATCATCGACATCCTCATCCCCGGCCCCCGCGACAGCACTGTGCCGCGCAGCGATGAGGGTACGCGCCAGAAATTTCGCAAAATGCTGCGCGAAGGCAAACTGGACTCGCAGGAAATTGAGATCGAAGTGAGTGCGCCCAAGGGTGGTGTAGAGATCATGGCCCCGGCGGGCATGGAAGAAATGACCAATCAGCTCCGCGATATGTTCTCCAACATGGCACCAAGCAAAACCAGCACGCGACGCGTCACCGTTAGCGAAGCGCAGCGTCTATTGACGGATGAGGAAGCCGCCAAGCTGGTCAATGAAGAGGAAGTCCGCGCCCTGGCGCTGGAGCGGGTGCAGTCCGGCGGCATTGTCTTTATTGATGAGATCGACAAGGTAGCAGTGCGCGCTGGCACGCAGCAGGGCTCGGACGTTTCCCGGGAAGGCGTGCAGCGGGATCTGCTGCCACTGGTAGAAGGTTCCAATGTGAGCACCCGTTACGGCGTGGTAAAGACCGACCATATCCTCTTCATCGCCTCTGGTGCCTTCCACCTCAGCAAGCCTTCAGATTTGATTCCAGAGCTGCAAGGCCGCCTGCCTATTCGCGTGGAACTGGAAGCCCTCAGTGCGGCAGATTTGGTACGCATACTGCAGGAACCGGAGAATGCGCTGGTCCGGCAGTACAGCGCCTTGCTGGCCAGCGACGGGGTAACTTTGCACTTTACTCAGGGGGGTGTGCAGCGCATTGCCGAGATTGCTCAGCAGGTCAACGAGCGTGTGGAGAACATCGGGGCTCGGCGATTACACACCGTCATGGAGCGGTTGCTGGAAGATGTGGCTTTTGTCGCGCCGGACGGCGGCGCTACTGCCCTGGAAGTCGACGCTGCCTATGTGGACAGCCGCCTGAAGGATCTGGCGCAGGACGAGGATTTGTCCCGCTATATTTTGTGATGCGGTAACTGTACCGCGAGCTCAGGGCTTAATGTAGAGGGCACCGGCCTCCTGGGCATCGGCGATGGCAACGACCCCGGCGGCAACCAGTTGGCTGCCTAGCGGGCGGTCATCGGGATCCAAACCCAGATTAAGCAGGCTATTTTCACAAAAATCGACCCGCACTCCGGCGCTGATGCGCTCTTCTATCTCGCGCCGCCAATGGCCCTTCGCCCAGAGGGACATGGGTGCCTGACCATTCGCGATGACCCGCAAACTCCGCTCGGGAGCCGCTGTCTGAGCATTGCGAACATTGGCCAGCAGATTAGGCCAGCGACCGGCGTCGTCGACGTGGAAAAGCAGCACTGCGCTCAAGCGGTCGCCAGCATCTGCTGACGCAACTTGTCCATACTGCTTTTTTCCAGTTGCCGCACCCGCTCTGCCGAAACACCCAGTTCATCGCCCAACACCTGCAAGGTTTTAGGGTCTTCGCTCAGCCAGCGGTTCTCAATGATGTAGCGATCTCTCTGGGGCAGAATGGACAACGCCGTGTGCAAGGCCTTGTGCTGATGCTGATCCCAGTCTCGTTCCGCCAGTTGCTCTACGGGAGACCCGGTGGGATCCGCCAACTCCAGGACACGCCCACCCTCTCCGTCCTCATTGGGTTCGAGGTTGAGCGAATAGTCATAGCCGGACATCCGCCCTTCCATCTCCAACACCTGCGCCTGGGTAACACCCAGATCGTCCGCGATGGCGGCACTTTCCTGGCCACCCATCCAGCCGGTGTGGGTGCGACTGGAACGGAGGTTGAAAAACAGTTTGCGCTGCGCCTTGGTAGTGGCCACTTTGACAATACGCCAGTTGCGCAGGATGAATTCGTGGATCTCCGCCTTGACCCAATGCACCGCAAAGGAGACCAGACGTACGCCATGATCCGGGTCGTAGCGCTTCACCGCCTTCATCAGCCCGATATTACCTTCTTGAATCAAGTCGGCTTCTTGCAAGCCATACCCTCGATAACCCCGCGCTACCCGCACCACAAAACGCAGGTGGCTGAGCACCAGATCCTTGGCCGCATCCACATCATCGTGATCACGCAGGCGCAGGGCAAGATCGCGCTCTTCTTCCGGTTGCAGAAGCGGTTGAGCGTTCACAAAACGCAGGTAGGCCGCCAGCCCGTCGGGGCTGACCAAATCTCTACTGGCTATCGCAAGTTCTTTCATAGCAATCCTCATGCACCGTCATGCGTAGTTGGACTCCGAATACGACCGCATGTTCCGTTTTGCGGAGTCTCGCCTCAGGAAAAAGTATGGTCGAGGTGCCGCCCCACTGCAAGGCGCGACCCCAACCAACCGAGAAGCGCACTGGCGGCGACGAGAATAAGACCCTGCCCGGAATTCAGACCCAGCAAATGGAAGCGGGCCCCATAGAGTTCCGCTAATTGTTCCACCGGTCCCTGTAAAACGGTTACCGTAATAGCGACGATAAGCCAGGCGATCATCCCGGCAACCGCCCCCTGAAACAGGCCCTGATACAGAAAGGGACGGCGAATGAAGGCGCGGGTAGCACCTACCAGACTCGCCACATCAATTTCGTCACGCCTCTGGGCAATGTGCAGGCGGATCGTGTTACCCATGACGAGGATCGCCCCCACGGCGAGTAATCCTGCGAGAATCCACACCGCGCGCTTGCCTAAAGCAAGGATCGCCTGCAAACGCGCCACCCAATGCAGGTCTGATTGCGCACTGGCTACCCCCGGTTGCCGGCCCCAATAGGCTACCAGTGTTTGCAGCTCAGATGGACTCTGTGCCAGCGGGTTCAGTTCGACCACAAAAGAGGCCGGCAAGGGGTTTTCACCTAAGGTCTGTATGGCCGCCGTCATCCCGGCGTGGTGCTCAAACTCCGCCAGCGCCGCCTCTTTGCCCACATAACGCACACTCGCCACCCCGATGCCGCGTTCGAGCAGGACCTGGAGATTCTGAACCTCTGCGGCAGAGGCGTCCCGGTGCAAAAAGAGGGAGATCTGCGCTTGATCCCGCCATTGCCCCAAGAGTTGCTGGAGATTGTTGAGGGCAGCAAAGAGACCCACCGGAAGCGCCAGAACGATAGCCAGCGCCAGCACGGTCATGAGCGTGGCTACGGGCTGCTTGATCAGCGTATTCAGCGCATTTTTTGCCGCTTCCAGACGGATATGGAGATTCACGCCTTGTCCTCCTCGGGAGTGTGCAGACGGCCCTGTTCCAGGTGAAAAACCGGTAGGCCGAGACGGTTGACTTGCGATTGGTCATGGGTAGCCACCAACACGGTCGTTCCGTGGTGATGAAAGTCGCGGAAAAGATCAAGAATCTCCGTACTCAGGGAGTTATCCAGATTGCCCGTCGGCTCGTCCGCAAGCAGAATTTCCGGAGTGTGGACGATGGCACGGGCAATGCCCACGCGCTGCTGCTCACCGCCAGACAGGACCGCGGGCAAATCCTGCGCCCGATCCCCCAGCCCCACCTTCTCCAGCGCCGCCCGTACCCGGCTTTGTATCTGCCGGCCAGTAAGGCCTCCCACCTGCAAGGTCAGCGCCACGTTGTTGAACACATCGCGATCCATCAGCAGCTTATGGTCCTGAAAGACGACACCGATCCGCCGCCGGTAGGCGGGAATATGACGGCGCCCGAGGGTGGAGACATCGACGCCATTGACCATCAGCGTGCCGCGACTGACATCCTCCAAACGCAGAAGCAGCTTGAGCAGCGTGCTTTTACCGGCGCCGGAAGGCCCGGTCAGCAGGGCCATCTCACCTTTACGCAAGTGCAGATTCACCTCGCGGAGGACGTGATGCCGTCCTGGGTAATGCTTGGTGACGTTGATAAACTCGATCATGGCTTCGACTCCGCAAAAAGGGCATCAACAAAAGATTCGGGGTCAAAAGGACGTAGATCTTCGACCTGCTCACCAACACCGATATAGCGAATGGGAATGGGCACGGCCCTGGCAATGGCCGCCACCACGCCACCTTTGGCGGTGCCATCCAGCTTGGTGATGCAAATACCCGTCAACCCTATCGCATCGTGAAACTGACGCACCTGATTAAGGGCATTCTGGCCGGTGCCCGCGTCCAGCACCAGCCAGATCTGTTGTGGCGCCTCCGGGTCCTGCTTGCCAAGGACCCGCTTGATCTTCTTCAATTCCTCCATGAGATGACCCTGGGTATGAAGGCGTCCGGCGGTATCGGCGATGAGCAACTCGCTGCCGCGCGCGCGGGTCGTAGTCAGCGCATCAAAGATCACGGAAGCGCTGTCGGCGCCCGTCCCCTGCGCCACCACGGGCACCTGCACCCGTTTACCCCAGCCCTGTAACTGCTCCACGGCGGCGGCGCGGAAGGTGTCTCCGGCGGCGAGGACAATACCGAAGCCCTCCGCCCTCCAGTGCGCAGCCAGCTTACCAATGGTGGTCGTTTTACCCGCGCCGTTGATACCCACCATGAGCAATACCTGGGAGCGCCCCTTCTCGGGCGACCAAGGTTGCGCGCGGGGACGCAGGATGTCGAGGAGTGACTCGCGCAACGCCGTCTGGAGCGCGTTGGGGTCCGTGAGTTCCTTGCGATGTACCCGCTCCGCCACGCTGTCCATGATTTCCCGGGTTGCAGCCGTGCCCAGATCAGCTTGCAGCAGTAAGGCTTCCAGGTCTTCCAGCAATTCCGCATCAATAACCTTTTTACCGCGTACCAGACGCCCCACGCCCTCGACCAATTGTTCCCGGCTTCGGGTCAGGCCTTGTCGAAGACGGGAGAAAAGCCCTTTTCCGGGTGTATCGGAAAGGGCTTCTGTCGGCATGGACTCTTCTGCTATAGCTGGCGCCACAACAATCGGAGAAATCGCCCCTTCGGGTGACGTTTCCCCCGCGGGAAGGCTTTTGTTACGCTTGAACCAGTCGAACACCATTGGGCTAAGCAAACCTCAGACACTATGAATTTCTTCATTATCCACCGAAGGGCGACATCGAACAATGCGTGCAATGTCATACCGCGCCATGAGCGGCGTTTCTTGCCGCGGAATCGGCCCGTATGAGCGTCTCTATTATTGCGGGTCGCCACCGCGGGCGACGGTTGCTCACCCCAGTCGGTCGTTCCCTGCGCCCTACACCGGGTGCGGTACGCGAGACGCTATTCAACTGGCTGGGAGGACAGGTGGCCGGAGCACGGGTGCTGGATCTTTTTGCAGGTAGCGGTGCGCTGGGCCTGGAGGCCTGGTCACGCGGCGCGCGCGAAGTGGTCTTCGTCGAGAAAAGCCCACAACACCGCCAACTCTTGTCCCGGAATCTGGCCGCCTGCGGCGTAGCGGCACAGCAGTTAGCTGGCACAGATGCATGGGGATACCTGCAACATTGCCCCCGACCCTTCGATATCATCTTTGCCGATCCGCCCTTCGACCAAGGCTGGCCTACGCGGATGGCCCCCATATTGTGGAATGGTCAACAGCTCGCTGCGGAAGGTTGGCTGTATCTGGAGACCTCCGCTGCAGAACGATGGGATGACACCGCCATCCCCAACCATTGGCGCACTTATCGGCGCGGCCGCTGCGGTGATTCGCATCATATTCTCTATACCATTTTGCCGGAGCATCTCCATGACTAAGCCCCACACAGAACGCCGAATTATTTATCCCGGCACCTTCGATCCCATCACGAATGGTCATGAGGATCTGGTGCGGCGCGCAGCCGCACTGTTCGACGAGGTCGTGGTGGCGGTAGCCGCCCAAACGGCGAAAACGACCATTTTCCCTCTCGCAGAACGGGTCGCGCTCGCCAAGGCAACTTTAGGCGGGATTCCAGGGGTGCGGGTACGCCCCTTTCCTGGCCTGCTGATTCACCTGCTTCAGGAGGAAAAGACCCATCTTATTCTGCGTGGACTGCGCGCCATATCGGATTTTGAGCATGAGTTTCAGCTGGCTTCCATTAACCGACGCATGAATGCCCAGATTGAGACCCTCTTCTTGATGACCTCCGATCAGTACACTTTTCTCTCTTCCAGCCTCGTGCGTGAAATCAGTCGTCTGGGGGGAGATGTGGACGCCTTCGTCCAGCCTTCCGTGGCCGCCGCCTTAAAGCAGCACTTTTGTGTCGGCATGGACCCCAAGCTTACGGAAAAGTAGAATATGACGTTGCCTTGCGGAGGATATTGATGTCCCTATTCATTAACGATCAGTGCATCAATTGCGATGTCTGCGAACCGGAATGCCCCAACAACGCCATCAGCATGGGTCCACAGATCTACGTCATTGACCCCGATCTTTGTACGGAGTGTGTCGGTCACTATGACACCCCGCAATGCATGGAGGTCTGCCCCGTCGACTGCATCCTCAGCAACCCCGACCATGCAGAGTCGCCGGAAACCCTGAAACAAAAATTTCTGCGGCTTACGGGGCAGTGCTGAGCGCTTCCCGCAACAGATGGAGCAATGGCGCCGAATAATGGTCGAGACGGGCCATCTGCTCCTGCACAATCTGCAGACTCTGCCGTAGTTGCTGAATGCGGGTATCAATATTGCCCACGGTCTGAGCAATACTTTGCAATGCGTTGAGCTCCTCTTCGGCATTGTCGTGAAAAACCTGCAGTTGCTGGTTCATGACCGCCATGATCTCATCTACCCAGGTCTCTGCCTCCCGCCTGGTTTCGACGACAAAATCGCGGGTTCGACTGGCTACGGTCAGAAAGGCCTTACGCACCACGGCACTTTGGGTGTTCACGGCGATCTCCAGCTTCATCCCGAAGCGCTCATAATTTTCCGCCATATCCATGAGCTCCGTCCGTCGCGGCATAATGGCATAGGGCACCGTCCGCAAGGCGGGTAAACGATAACGGCTCTGCAACACCTGATACTCCCCGGCCACCAGTGCCGATACCTGCTGCGCACCCTGCTGCGCCTTGTCAAAATGGGCTATGACCTCCGCGAAGAAAAGTCTGAAACGTTCGACGATACCTGCTGTCGTCCATACGGAAAGCATCTCCGCTTTGGCGTTGCTGATCACAAGATCAAAGGAAGCGGGTGCCAGAGGGACGAGCAGACACTCTTCAACTGCCTGACGGAAGGCCGCTTTTTTCCCCTCGAAGGCATGCCGGTCTTGCTCAAAGCTTTGGAGTAACCGCTGATGTTGTGCCACCAGTTCGGGCACTTTCTCAGCCGTCCGATCCTTGAGGCTGCGCACACTCTCTATCTGCGCCGTGATTCTATTCATTTGTTCATGCAGCAGATTTTTCTGGTCCACGACGGCACGTTCTACCAAGACCCGGCACCTTGCCTGGATGGCCGCTCGCCGTGCGGGCAATAATACCTCCGCAATGGAACGCTCCAAGGCCGCCATTCCGCTACGTTCAAGCAGTTTCTGATCCTGGCGGATTCGGGCGATGAGCCCCTTCTGACCGGAGACTGGAATAACCTGCTCACGAGGAATACGCAGCCGCTCCGCCGTTTTGTCCACCTGCTGCTCAATTTCTGCCACCACCCCAGACCGGTCACGCAATTCGTCCCAGAGGGTATCAATCTTGTTGAGGAGCACAATTTGCTTCTGGTGCGCATTGCGCATCAGATACTGTTCCCAGATGGTCAGATCGCTTTGGGTAACGCCGGTGTCCGCACCCAGCACAAAAATAATGGCGTCCGCGTCGGCGAGCATACCGAAAGTCAGTTCGGGTTCCGCACCGATGGCGTTGAGGCCAGGGGTGTCCAGCACCGTGAGACCGGCATCCAACATAGGATGTGTCAGATAAAGCAGGGCGTGGCGCCAGCGCGGGATAAGCACCTTACCGAGGCCACAGGAGGGACAAATGGTGCGCTCGCGGTCTTTGGGCGTACGATTGAGCGGTGGGCAAAGTCCGATGCGACGGGCATCCTCAATCGCCACACAAAGCGTTTCCGTAAGATGGGCCAACGCCTGGCACCGTTCGTTTTTTTCTTCCAGCACCAGCGGCAATCGCGTCCACGCGCTCCCCGCCCTTTTGAGTTTTTCGATGCTGACATCGAGGCTGCGGCTGGCAATGGGCAGGAGCTGCAAACCCGGCCGCCCCTGCGGCGCGCCGCGAATCTCCACGGGACACATGGTGGTCTGACCGGAACTGGAGGGCAGCAGACGCGCCCCCATATCCGCGAAAAAGAGGGCGTTAATCAACTCGGTCTTGCCCCGCGAAAACTCGCCGACGAGGGCGATACGCAAGCTGTCCTGCTCCGTTTCATAAGCCAAGGTTTCCAGTTGCAGCATGGTCCCACTGGGCAGCAGACCCAGATCGGCTGTCAGCGCCGCCATTTCATGAAGACCGTCAATCACTTTTTGCCGCCAACCATTTAACGCGCGCAGCCCCTGCAGAATGGGGGATGTCTTCAACAAATGCTCTTCACTCATGCTTACTCCCGACTGGTCAGCGCTGACAATGGGAACAATAGGTCGTCGCTCGGCCACTGATACGGATATCGTGTAACAGCGCCCCACACTGCGTACAGGGTTCCCCTTCTCGCCCATACACCGCAAGAGATAGTCGAAAATAGCCATTTCTGCCATCGGGCCGGGTAAAATCGCGCAGGGTCGTTCCGCCCTGGGCAATAGCTGCCTCCAGAATATCGCGCACTGCCTGCACCAGCTTCCCATAGCGCGGCAGAGCAACGCGCCCCGCGTGGCGGCGCGGATCGATACCCGCCGCGAACAAAGACTCATTGGCGTAAATATTGCCGACGCCGACGACGATATGGGCATCCATGAGAAAGGATTTAATCGGCACCTGTCGGTTTCGGCTCCGCCGATACAGGTATTCTTCCGTAAAATCGACGCCTAGTGGCTCCGGCCCCAGATGCCGGAGGAACGGATGCCGGTCGGGATCGGCAACCCAGCACACCGCGCCGAAACGGCGCGGGTCATGGAAGCGCAAGCACAGACCGTCGGTAAAGAGCAGATCGACATGATCATGTTTCTGCACCGGGGTGCTTTGCGGGAGGACGCGCAGGTGTCCGCTCATCCCCAGATGGATCAGGATCGCTCCCTGTTCCAGGTCGAGCAGAAGGTATTTGCCCCGTCGCCGGAGATTGAGCAGGCGCTGCCCGGCCACCCGCCCGGCAAGATCGGCGTTCACCGGCAGACGCAGGCGACTATCCCGCACCACGGCACCCTCCAGACGCTGTCCCAGCAGATGGGGGGCGATACCCAGACGGGTGACCTCGACTTCAGGCAATTCGGGCATGGTTAATTCCTTGTTCCGCTGCTCACGCGTCCGCGTCCGGCCAGATCGCGGCAGGTTTGCACCGCACCGAAACCAGCGTTGTTGAGCAGGCCGCGCACCGCCTTCCCCTGATCAGGGCCATGCTCCAGCAATAGCACGCCCTGCAACGAAAGTCGCTCATACGCACCGGCAATGATGCGTTCCAGGCACTCCAAACCGCTGGGACCGGCCACCAGGGCTTCCCAAGGCTCATGACGCAAATCAGGAAGGTGTGAATCGTTATCGGCCAGATAAGGGGGATTGGCCACAATCCGATTAAACCGCAAGGCGCTATCCAGTGGTGCGTACCAGTCACCCTCCAGCCAGTGCACCTGCGGCGCCAGAAGCGCACCATTGGCGCGCGCGACCTGTAACGCCGCCGGGCTGCGCTCCACGGCCCAGACCTCCGCCAGCGGTCGCGCCTGGGCAATGGCCAATGCAATGGCCCCGGAGCCTGTACCAAGATCAAGCACCCGCACCGCGTCATTCTCTGCCAACCCCTCAAGGGCCAGAGTCACCAAGGTCTCGGTATCCGGGCGAGGGATCAGCACCGCGGGAGCCACGCACAGATCCAGTCCGTAGAATGACCACTCGCCTAAGCAGTAGGCCAAGGGCACGCCTGCGAGGCGCTGCGTGAGTAGTACGGTAATCCGGGCCTCCTCCTCTGCGGAAATTGGCATCAACGCATCACGCAGTAGCGCCGCCCCATCCAGTCCCAGAGCGGCGGCCAACAACCAGCGTGTTTCCTGCTCTGGCTGATCACTCAATGCGCGCAGTTGGTCGCGCAGAGCATACTGCCAGTCACGCAGACTGCGTGATGGATTGTGCGTTACGCCCGAATCAGAGGTCATCACCCAGATGCTGCAGGAGATCGGCCTGATATTCTTTGATCAGCGGTTCGATAACGGCGTCAAGATCTCCCGCCAGCACCGCCTCCAGCCGATACAGCGTAAGATTGATACGATGATCGGTGATTCGCCCCTGCGGAAAGTTGTAGGTACGGATACGCTCGGAGCGATCTCCGGAACCCACCAGCAGGCGCCGGGTCTGCGCCGCCGCACTTTGCTGCTTCTCCTGCTCTTGTTCCAGCAGACGCGCCTGCAACAGTGCCATGGCTCGCGCCCGGTTTTTGTGCTGGGAACGGTCTTCCTGACAGGTCACCACCAAACCGGAGGGAATATGAGTGATGCGGATAGCGGAGTCGGTCTTATTGATGTGCTGCCCGCCCGCACCACTGGCCCGGTAGGTATCAACGCGCAAGTCGGCGGGATTGATGGTGATCTCGCTCACCGTATCCACCTCGGGCAGCACTGCTACCGTACAGGCGGAGGTATGGATACGGCCCTGCGCCTCGGTCTCCGGCACCCGCTGCACCCGATGCCCGCCCGACTCGAATTTCAGACGGGAATAAGCGCCGCGGCCGCTGATTTCTAGAACGATTTCTTTGTAACCACCACGTTCCGAATCAGAGGCGGAAAGGATAACCACGGCAAAACCTTTATTCTCCGCATAGCGGGTATACATCCGGGCCAGCACTCCCGCAAAAAGTGCTGCCTCCTCACCACCAGTCCCCGCCCGTATCTCCACAAAGACATTACGATCATCATTGGGGTCCTTGGGCAGCAAGCGCACCCGCAGGGACTCTTCGAGCTGATCAAGTTCAGCCTGTGCCGCCGCCACTTCTTCACTGGCCATGGCACGCAGTTCCGCATCCCGCTCGTCCATCATCATGCGCTCGGCGTCATCTCGATCCTGCCGCCGCTGCTCATGACGACGCAGCAGGTCCAGCACCGGGGCGATTTCTCCCAACTCTTTGGAAAGACTTTGAAAACGCTGCGCATCGCTCGCCACATTCGGGTGCGCCAGCAACTGACTTAATTCATCAAAGCGAAAGGCCAACTGCTCCAGTTGGCCTTGCAAACGCGGGCTGAGACTCATCCTTCGGCGTCGCTGAGATGAAAGAGGATATCGAGTGCCGCGACAAGACTTTCGTTGGTCGCATCCTGACAAGGCTGGCGAAGGGTTGCAATGGGATCGTGAAGGACTTTATTCATCAACGCCTTGGAAAAGGCATCCAAGACTGCGAAGGGATCCTGCCCCTGATTCAGGTAATGCGTAAAGCGCTGCAGCTCTTCCTGGCGCCGCTCCTCCACATGATCACGCAGGCGACGAATGGCAGGCACCACATCCAGGCTTTCCCGCCACTGCTGGAACTCAGCGACCTCATCGGCGATGATCAGCTCTGCTACCGCCGCCGCCTCGCGGCGTGCGCGCATGCCTGCCTGCGCGATATCATTCAGATCGTCCAGTGTGTAGAGAAAACATTGCTCAACGCCTTCCACTTCCGAGGCGATATCCCGGGGTACGGCGAGATCCACCAGCATCAGATCTCTCTGCGCCCGCCGTAGCATAGCCGCGGAGACTGTCTCCAGCGTGAGTATGGGCAACAGACTCGCCGTGCAACTCACCACCACATCGGCGTCATGCAGGAGCTCCGGGATGGCCTCCAGTGCATGGGCATTGCCAGTAAATTTCTCGGCCAACTGCTGGCCGCGTTCCGCGCTGCGATTGGCTACGGCAAAACTCCCCACCCCATGCTCGCGCAGATGAGTCGCCACCAGTTCGATGGTATCCCCGGCACCGATCAGCAACACCGACTTGCCTTCCAGGCTACCCAGCAACTGCTTGGCCAAGCTCACGGCAGCATAGGCCACACTGACCGGGGCTGAACCGATGGCCGTCTCCGACCGCACCCGCTTCGCCACGCGGAAAGCCCAATGCAACAGGCGATTCAGCACCGGCCCGGCGGCACCACTATCCGCAGCAGCCTGATAGGCATCCTTGACCTGACCAAGGATCTGCGGCTCACCGATGATCATGGAATCCAACCCGCAGGCCACGCGAAACAGATGGCGCACGGTCTCCGCATCACTGGAGTAATAAATATGCCCATCCAGCAATCGCGGGTCCACGCCGTGAAAGTGACAGAGCCAATCTTGCAAGGCTTGGCGATGGTAGCCCTGCCCGCCGTGGACATAAATTTCCGTGCGGTTACAGGTCGATACGATCAGGGTTTCCCTGGCCAACCCTTGCTCCAGCAAGTAGCGATAGGCCGCAACAAGGTTCTCCGGAGAAAAAGCGACTTTTTCCCGAACCGCGATAGGGGCAGTATGATGACTTAGACCAAGGCAGAAAATAGCAGTGACCGTCCCTGCAGAGCGACGATGAAGGGGCTGAATTGTCGCCGACACCGGACAGGATTGCAAGCCAGGTCCCTAGCGGTTATTGTGCTTGCTGGCAAAAAATGCGGGGAATGGGTAGATGAGGAGCAGGCTTGGGGGCATCGTGGCAGGTATTGTACTCAGCCTCGCCGCCGGAGGTGCAGCCGCCGACCCCGCCTCGGATGGCATGACCGGGGAGCAGCTCTATTATCTGTTAGTAGCCGAATTCGCCACCGTGCAACGGGAGCCACAACTGGCCATTCCAGCTTGGCGGGAAGCCGCCAAACTGGCGCCAGAAGCCAATGTCCTCGGGCGCGCCACACAGATCACCGCGCAATTCGGCGATTTTCCAGGTGCTCTGCAACTTGCCAAACGCTGGCGCGAGACCGCTCCGGGGAACGCCCAAGCAGATCAGTTTGAAGCCGCGCTGCTCCTCACCACAGGTCAGGATGAGCAAGCCATTCAGTTACTACAGGCCACGCTTGCCCGCTTTCCCAACAACCCGAAGGTCACCTTGCAACTCGCTGAATTACTGGTGGCCCACGGACGCAGCGGTGAGGCGCGACGATTGTTGAGTGCGCTAGCCGACAAAGACCCGCAATCCGCAGCCGCCTATTATGCGCTCGGACGTATCGATCTCGATGAAAAACAACCAGAACACGCCATCCCCTGGCTGGTGAAAGCGCTCAGTCTCCGTCCGGACTGGCAGGAAGCCGCCATCAGTTTCGCCGAAGCACAGCAAGCCACCCAAGGCACTACCGCCGCTTTGCACAGCATTCAAAGTTTCACGGCCAGCCACCCGGAAGCCACGCTCGCCCGTCTATATCTGGCTGCGCTCTACCTCAAAATGGGTGGCCTGACACAGGCCTATCGCCTCTACCAGAACATGGCACGACAAAACCCCGATGACCCCGATATCATCCTTTCTCTCGGCCTTATGGACGTCGAGCGCGGCAACTGGAAAAATGCGGAAGCCGCTTTGCAGCGCGCCCGCGAATTGGCGCCCCAGTCCCCCGCCCCACTCTACTATCTGGGGCGCCTCTACGAGGCACAGAATCGTTGGGCCGAAGCATTGCAATGGTACCAGCGCATTCATCCCGGTCCTCTGTATTCTGAGGCAGAGCTGCGCAGCGCGCGCGTGGAATATCTGTTGGGGCACCACGACAAAACCATCAAAAAACTGCGGGCCCTGGCGGCCGCGCGCCCGCATGAGGCACAGATTCCGCTGCTGGAAGCAAACCTGCTGCAAGACAGCGGCCATCTTCACCAAGCCCTACAGGTAGTCAGGCAGGCCTTGCAGCGCATGCCCAACCAACCTGGACTCTGGTACGCGCAAGGCGCCATCTATGAGCAATTGAAAGATTATCCGGCCATGGAAAAAGCCATGCGTACAGTTATCCGCCTCGCACCGGATCATGCACAAGCCTACAACTTCATTGGCTACAGCTTGGTCGAACGGCACAGCAACCTGGTCGAAGCACAAAAGCTACTGAGCAAGGCATTGAGCCTGAGTCCTGACAACCCCGAGATTCTGGATAGTATCGGCTGGCTGCGGCACGTGCGGGGCGACAACCTCCAGGCTCTGGAGTATCTGCAGAAGGCTCATACGGCCTTACCTGACAATGCCGCGGTGAGCGCACACCTCGGGCAAGTTCTCTGGTCACTAGGGCGCCACACAGATGCCCGGCAGGTCTGGCAAAGTGCGCTGCAAAAACACCCGGACGATGCCACCCTCAAAAGCAATCTGGCCCGCCAGCCATGATGATTCCCTATCCCAGAGCATCCGTCCGGCGCCCTGCACGAAGGCCGCTCCACACACTGGCCGCACTCCTGCTCACCGGCGTATTATCCGCCTGCGCCACCACGCCCCCCATCCAACCGTCCGCTCACATCATCCTGTCAACGACCGAGAGAAATCAGGTCGTCGCCAGTCTAAAATATTGGCAAGCCAGCGGACAGGCCGCTCTCAGCACACCGAAAACGAGCAAAGATTTCGGATTCCGCTGGAAGCAATCCCCCCAACACCAGGAACTTTCCATCTATGACCCTCTCGGCCGTACGGTCGCGCGCATCGAAGTCGACCCGCAAGGCGCGCATCTGCAACTGGCCAATGGCGCGACACGACAAGCAAACAACCTGGACACTCTCCTCGCACTGGTCCTCCACGTCGAACTACCCGCGAGTGAATTGCCAGACTGGATGCTTGGCCTGCACGGCGCGGCGGTAACTGAACGGCAGAATTCAGCCGGCCTGCCCACCGTACTCCACAGCGGCCCCTGGCAAATCCACTATCTCCAATATGCGCCAGTAGGCGGCCTGAGCATGCCCAAACTGCTCCAAGCCATGGGTCCGGCGGGCATCACCCTACGCCTTGCCATCACCCAGTGGCGTATGGGAGGCCACAACGCCCCATGAGCGAAAATTATCCCGCACCCGCGAAGCTGAATCTGATGCTTCGCGTTATCGACCAGCGCAGCGACGGTTATCACGAGTTGCAGACCGTATTTCAGTTTATCGATCTGGCTGACCAACTCCAGTTTGACTCGCGCCCCGCCGGGCGATTTTCCCGCAGCGGCGGACCGGAAGGCGTGCCGGAAGCGAACGATCTGAGTATCCGCGCCGCGAAATGTCTGGCCGATGTCGGCGGTGTCCATGAAGGAGTCCATATTCACATCGACAAATTTCTGCCCATGGGCGGGGGTATCGGCGGAGGCTCCTCGGATGCCGCCACCACCCTCATCGTGCTCAATCGGCTGTGGCGTACCGGTCTACGCCGCGAAGAACTCATGGAAATTGGCGCCAGCCTCGGTGCTGACGTTCCTGTATTTATTTTCGGACGCGGTGCCTGGGCGGAGGGTCTGGGCGAGCGTTTGCAAGCGCTCGACGCCCTCCCGGAAAGTCACTATGTGCTGCTGCACCCGCAGGTGTCCGTAAGTACACGGGAGATTTTCACCGCCCCTGAATTGACACGGCATCACGTGCCCAGCACAATAGGCGCGTTTCTCGGCGGGGCGACGGAAAACACCTTGGAACCTACGGTGTGCGCCCGCTACCCAGAAGTCGAACATGGTACGCGCTGGCTAAAAAATCAGGGCGTGCACGATGTTCGTTTGACGGGTAGCGGCGCCTGTGTTTTCGGGCTGGTAGCGGATAATATTTCCGCACAACAAATTGCTGCGCGGGTGCCTGCCCCCTGGCGCGCATGGTCCGTGCGTGGATGCAACAGGCATCCACTGTACGATCTTGCCGAGCAATGATTATTGGGGCGTAGCCAAGCGGTAAGGCACCGGATTTTGATTCCGGCATTCCCAGGTTCGATCCCTGGCGCCCCAGCCAAATTGTCCTCGGACTGTTTTGCCACCTGCGAAAGAGAGTAAAGACATCACATGGCCCACGGCAATCTCATGGTCTTCAGCGGGAACGCCAATCCCATTCTGGCTGCTCAGGTGGCGCGCTTCCTGCAGATTCCCATTGGCCGTGCCGAGGTGAGTTCTTTCAGCGACGGCGAAGTCTTCGTCGAAATATTGGAAAATGTGCGCGGCCGGGACGTTTTCGTGCTCCAGCCCACCTGTGCGCCCACCAATGACCACCTCATGGAACTACTCACCATGATTGATGCGCTCAAACGCGCATCGGCCAATCGCATTACCGCCGCCATGCCTTATTTCGGCTATGCCCGACAAGACCGCAAATCACGCTCACGCACGGCCATCACCGCCAAACTGGTTGCCGACCTGATTACCACTGCAGGCGCCAATCGGGTCCTGACGATGGATCTGCACGCCGACCAAATTCAGGGCTTCTTTGACGTACCGGTTGATAATATTTACGCCTCACCCATTCTCCTAGGCGACATTTGGCGCCAGAGCTACCCAGAACTGATTGTGGTTTCTCCCGATGTGGGCGGCGTTATCCGCGCCCGCGCCATCGCTAAACGACTCGAAGTGGACCTCGCCATTATCGACAAACGGCGGCCGCGCCCCAATGAATCCGTCGTCATGAATATTATCGGCGATGTGGCGGGCCGCACCTGCGTCATCGTGGACGACATGGTCGATACGGCCAACACGCTCTGTGAAGCGGCCCATGCCCTCAAGGCACAAGGCGCAGTCAAGGTCTGCGCCTACTGCACCCATCCGGTTCTGTCTGGCCCAGCCATGGAACGCATCGAACGGTCCGACCTGGATGAACTGGTCGTCACCGACACCATACCGCTCAGGCCGGATGCCCGAGCCAGCGGTAAGATTCGCGTACTGTCCGTTGCCGAGCTGTTGGCCGAAACCATCCGCCGGATCGCGGAAGAGGATTCCGTCAGCTCGCTGTTCATGGATTGATGCCGCTTACTGACCTTGCGACCGGACGTTAGCCATTGTATGATCTCCGCTCTATCAATGGTGGCTGTAGCTCAGTCGGTAGAGTCCCGGATTGTGATTCCGGTTGTCGCGGGTTCGAGCCCCGTCAGCCACCCCATATTTTCAAACAGTTAGGTGGATTCGCAAAGATTCTTCCTAACTTGAGTGATCATCTTCCTAAGATGGAGACCTGGTAGAAGGCCGACCTTCCCGGACAGAAACCAGCCGTTACCCGCTGAGATCAGCGCCCGTCTTGGAATCGCACGATGGAGTTTGCCATGTCCGACCTTGCAACAACGGAAGTTGGTGGAGAAGCGTGCAGTGCATGGATATACAGGACGCTATATTTAGACAACCACAGCATAGCCGATAATTTTTATTGCCCATTCTGTGATATCAGATTGTGCCCCAACAATATAGATAAAGATGGCGAGATATCAAAGGCACCGCATTTCTCGGCAAAGTGGGGACCTCACATAAATGGATGCGACGGCACTCCGATTGTAACGGAACCACATCTTCGCAACCAACCGCGCTCTCATTATATAGCCAGGGACGTAAAATATCCGGAGGTTTTCACGTTTCGCCCAGCTCCGCGCGTTGCTCAGAAATCTGAAATCATTAGTCCCCGCGACACCAGCATCAATGCCATACCCCAACGCAGGGGGAATGCCGGGAGCCTTGGGCTGTACAAACCCAGCACCTACCTTTTGCAAACACTTGTAGAAGCGTACAATTCTGCTTGGACTGCCGCCTATGAAGATCAAAAAGAAAACCCAAAGAATGCGCCCAGAGTGGCCAAACAAATTTTGCAGAGCATGCCTTTAACTCTAGATGAAGGAACAAACTATTGGGATGCCTTTATTTTTCCATCAGCCAAAAATCACGGCACAAGGCGAATATATAAAGGCTCTGGTATCGTAGAAAAAAGAGAAAAATTATTTTACTTATCAGACAATAAAACACCAGATTTCTTTGTAGTAATAGATATTCAAGATGTTGAAAGTCTTCGCGGCTATCGAAAGAAGATGCTGGATTTAATCCTTTCCGCCCAGCGAGACCTATTGGCAATAAAATGGTATACATATGGCTCGCCGGCTTCCAATGGGTTGATGCGATTATTAAATGTTGATAATCTTGACCTGTTTTATGCTACTCTGATCCATGAAAGAGGTCCAACCAGGTAAATAATCGCC
>Ga0315298_1001460_pt1 | contig 43150 bp, 30 predicted proteins | sample WHS_1_MG_FD_203077 | JGI IMG/M metagenome (GOLD analysis project Ga0315298, IMG submission 203077) | Extremophilic microbial mat communities from Washburn Hot Springs, YNP, Wyoming, USA - WHS_1_MG | ecosystem: Environmental > Aquatic > Thermal springs > Hot (42-90C) | place: USA: Wyoming... | reverse complement strand
GGCATCCTGCTTTTTCTACTTTTTTGCCATCAGCAAATACTTTCCCCGCAAGGATAAGAGCTTTTGCCCGTTCCCGGCTTCTTAGCAATCCCCGATCTACCAAAAGCTTATCTATTCGCTCTTTTCTACCTCCCATAGATGATACGAGGATTAGGGTTCTAATAACCTCCGGCATTAATTTTAGGAGAAAATACCTCCCGGGATTTTGGGGGACAAAGTAGCTCTTGGGCTGACCGATAAATTCCAGTTACATCCAGCCCATATTTTTTTCGGAGGATTTCCGGTGAGCCATGTTCGACAAAACAATCTGGTATCCCAATTCTTTTTACTTTAATTCCGCTAATATTGTTTTGCTCTAAGGCTTCTAATAGTGCACTCCCAAAACCTCCAGCGAGCACATTTTCTTCCACAGTAAGCAGGCTTCTGGTTTTCTGAGCTAAACTCCGGATTAACTCCTGATCTAATGGCTTAACAAATCTGCTATTAACTACCGTAGCCGAGACTCCTTCTTTTTTAAGCTGAGTAGCTGCGGCAAGAGATGGATATACTGTATTTCCCACAGCAAAGATAGCTAAATCAGAACCAGGGCAAAGGACTTCTGCTCTTCCTAAAGGAAGGGTTCGCATCGTTTTTTCTATCTCTACTCCTTCAGTTTTCCCTCGGGGGTAACGGATAGCTACGGGGACAGTTAATGTTAAGGCAGTATAAAGCATATGGCGAAGTTCATTTTCATCTTTGGGAGCCATAATTACTAAATTGGGAAGATGGCGGAGATAAGAAAGGTCAAATAAACCCTGGTGGGTATAACCATCTTCCCCGACAATACCGGCTCGATCGATAGCAAAAATTACTGGATAACCAGGTAAACAAACATCGTGGAGAATTTGATCGTAAGCCCGTTGAAGAAAGGTGGAGTAAATTGCTACTATTGGTCGCAGACCACCAGCAGCAAGCCCAGCCGCAAAAGTAACTGCATGTTCTTCGGCAATTCCGACATCATAAAAACGGTCGGGGAATAATTTTTTAAACTCAGAAAGGCCGGTGCCAGTAATCATCCCGGCGGTGATAGCAATAATTCGGTCATTATTCAGCGCCAGTTCATTAAGAGTTTCCGAAAATACCTCAGTATAAGTTTTCCGCTGGTGATGGTTTTTGTATACTTTACCTGTTTTTTTATCGAAAGGACCAACTCCATGGAAATTTTCCGGGTCTTTTTCCGCCGGTGGATAGCCTTTGCCTTTGGTGGTAAGAACATGTAACAGGATTGGTCGCTTGGGAAGCTCTTTAATATTTTTAAGATTTTCAATTAGGGGGCGAAAGTTGTGCCCGGAAATCGGCCCCACATATTTAAATCCTAATTCTTCAAATAAAAGTCCAGGAACTATTAATCCTTTAAAAGATTCCTCAGCTTGTTTTACTGTCCGGACGAGGGTAGGACCAATACTGGGAATAGTTTTTAGGAAATTTATCAATTCAGTATGGAGACGATTGTAAGCTTTTCCAGTTATAATCCGGGATAAATAAGCAGATAGTGCGCCTACATTGGGAGAAATCGACATCTCATTATCATTAAGAATTACTATTAGTTTACCCTCTAAGTCTCCGGTTTGGTTTAATCCTTCAAAGGCTAAGCCGGTATTAATCGAGCCATCACCAATTACTACAATAACATTACCACCTTTTTCTTTATGTTTTTGGGCTTCGGCTAATCCTAAAGCAGTAGAAATTGAAGTGCCGCTATGTCCCACATCGAAGAGGTCATAGGCGCTTTCGGCCCGAGAGGGGAAGCCGCTTATCCCCCCAAACTGACGAAGAGTGTGGAACTGAGTGTGACGGCCGGTAAGCAGTTTATGGGTATAACATTGATGCCCTACATCCCAGATAATTTTGTCCTCTGGTGGGTTAAAAACATAATAGATAGCTATAGTAAGCTCTACCACTCCTAAATTAGAAGACAAATGCCCACCATTTTGTGACACCGTGTCAATAATCTTTTCTCGTATTTCCTGGGCTAACTGGGGTAAACTTTCTACTGGAAGTTTTTTCAAATCCGCGGGGCTTTCGATTTGGTCTAATAGGTGAGAGAAAGAAGTTATATTTTGAGTAGTTTCTTTTTCCATAACCGTAATTATAATTAAAGATTTGTTATGATTTCATTGGGTACGCTGGCAAAGGTATCGGGCAATATATTTAAGCGGGGTGGCTTTTTCGCCAAAAGGCAATAAAGCTTCTTCTGCCTTTTGGGTTAATTCTTTTATCCGCTTTTGCGATTCTTTTAATCCCAGGAGTCCGGGGTAAGTAGCTTTACCCTGCAATTTATCCTGTCCCGTATCTTTTCCTAAGCTCTGCTTTGAACCTAAGACATCAAGAACATCATCCGTTATTTGAAAAGCCAGACCAATCATTTTCCCATAGCGGGATAGGTATTCTAATTCATCTTCGGTAGCTTCTCCCAATATCGCTCCTACCTTAATTGCGGCTAATATCAAAGAGCCAGTTTTATGGGTATGGATATATTCTAACTGGGGAAGGTCGAAATCTTTTCCCTGAGTTTGGATGTCAATGGTTTGCCCCCCAATCATTCCCTGCACTCCTGCTGCCTTAGCAATTATTTGGATTGCTTTTAATATCCTTATGGGAGAGTGATTTTTAGCAAGGGCCGGATCACTCATAACCTCAAAAGCCAGGGTAAGTAGGGCATCTCCTGCTAAGACTGCTATTGCTTCACCAAACACTTTATGGCACGAGGGCTTACCCCGGCGAAATTCACTGTTGTCCATTACCGGAAGATCATCGTGGATCAGGGAATAATTATGAATTAATTCAATTCCACAGGCAAAATTAACAATAGAGTGATAATCCCCTCCTAATACTTCATTGGTAACCAAGGTTAAAATTGGGCGAATGCGTTTACCGCCGTTAATAACCATATACCTTATCGCTCGATGGATTACTTGGGGAAAAGTATCTTCGGGAGGAAGAATTTTATCCAGGGCAATATCAATCAAATTTTTTCGTTCAATTAAAAATGTTTCCCAATCCATTTAATTTTCTTACCCTATCTAATAATCTTTTGAGCGGTTAGCAGTTTCTTCCGGCGGAAAAGAAAATGGTTCCCGCCGGATCAGCCCTTTTTCATCCTTAAGCAGGATATCAATTTTTTTCTCTACTGCATCCAGTTTTTCCCGGCAGAAGCGAGATAGTTTTACTCCTTCTTCAAATAAAGCAAGAGACTTTTCCAAAGGGACATCCTCTTTTTCCAGCTCATTTACGATTTCTTCTAAACGCTTTATTGCTTCTTCGAAAGTAGGTATTTCTTCTGATTTCAATTTTATTTTTACCTAAATATAAATTTCACTTTGAAAAAATTTTTGCTATAAATTATAACCTATACCACATCTACGCAACATAATTGTCACCCTGAACTTGTTTCCGGGTCTCAGTTTTATCTCAAATTTTCACCCTTGGATAGAGGGTGATGAGATAGAGAAGAAGAACCTAATTTTTTAATTATACTCCGAGAATTTCAAAAGTCTATTTATTTCTTAACTGGCTATAATCATTTAAATAATAAAAACTTGCGGAAAAAAAGGGAGGAATCAAAATGCAGGATATAAAAAAGATTTATCGCACCATAATGGATGATCATTTTCCCGAAGAAATGAAAATCAGCTTTGGGGATCAAACCTTGATTTATCGAAAACGCACCTGGAAAATTTTCGATGAAGATAGGGGAGAAGTGGTAGAAAAAGGGTTACGTTATGGAGAAAACCCTGGTCAAGAAGCAGCGTTATACGAATTAGTAAATGGTAATTTGGTTCTCGGTGATTGTAAATTTATTGAACCCGGATTAAGTTTAGTAAGTGGTATTGATGAAGAAGGGATGCTTCAGTCGGGAAAACATCCGGGGAAAATTAATCTTACTGATATTGATAATGGATTGAATATATTAAAGTTTTTGACGAAAAAACCCGCTGCTGTAATTATGAAACACAATAACCCTTCCGGAGTTGCATACGGAGAATCGCTGGCTGATGCTTACGAACGAGCCAATTTTGCTGACCGGATCGCAGCGTTTGGAGGTTGCTTAGTTCTGAACCGAACAGTAGATAAAACTACCGCCGAATTAATTAGTCAGAATTATTTAGAAGTCGTGGCTGCTCCAGAATACGAAGAAGGCACGGTGGAGATTCTGAAGCACCGAAAAAATTTAAGAATAATTAGAATTAATCGGATGGATAAACTCGAGCAGTACACTAAATTGCGATTTGTCGATTTTAAATCCCTTATTGATGGAGGAATAATTGTTCAACAATCCCCCCTTAATTCCATTTTGAGAAAAGAGGATTTTAAACCCGCTAAAGCGATCTTTCGGGGTAAAGAATATAGGATTAAGCGCTTGCCTACGGAAAAGGAGTACGAAGATTTCCTTTTTGGCTGGAGTGTGGAACAGGGAGTAACCTCCAATTCAGTCTTGTTTGTGAAGAATGGAGTGACGGTGGGAATTGGAACGGGAGAGCAGGACCGAGTCGGCGTGGCTGAGATTGCGGTTTTTAAAGCATATACTAAGTATGCGGATGCCCTTTGTTTTAAGCAGTATGGGATTCCTTATAAAACGCTGGAAAAGGAGATAGCAGAGGGGAAACGAGATTTAGACTTAAAGTTAGCGATTGATGAGAAGGTAAAAAGGGATAGAGGGAATTTGATTGGTTCGGTAATGATTTCCGATGCTTTTTTCCCTTTTCGGGATGGAGTAGATGTGGGGATTAAAGAAGGGATTACCGGAATTGTTCATCCGGGTGGATCCGAACGCGATTTCGAGTCCATCGAAGCGTGTAATGAGGCGGATCCACCAGTAACTATGGTCTTTACTGGTCAACGAGCTTTTAAGCATTAGTCCGGTTTAATTTTTTCTACCTGGCAAAATATTTCCCCTTTATAAAATTTTACCGTGATTTTTTGCTGGGGTCGAAGGGAATTGGCATTGCGGATCACTTCATTTTGCGGCCAGCTACGGGTAATACTATAACCCCGCTTAAGGATGTGGAGGGGATTGGCAGAATCAAGCTGGGAAATAAATTTCTCTAATTTCCCTTTCCCCCGCTCCAGCATCCAACAAATTTGGGACCTAAGCTTTTCTTCCTTTTGAGTAAGTTCAATCTGAAAATTTTTAATCCGATTATAGGGGGAAAGGAAAAAGAATAGCCTCTGAAGATAATTAAATTTTTCTCGTTTTTTCTCCATCACCTGGGAAGTGAGGTTAAGGATTCGTTGAGTAAGGTCGTCATTTTTTAAACTGAGATGAGTCCATTTTTCCACGATCAATTCAGCCGCGGCAGTAGGAGTAGGGACCCGAACATCAGCCACAAAATCAGCAATAGTAAAATCAATTTCATGCCCTACGGCAGACACCACCGGAATCCGGCAACGACTAATTGCCCGGGCAAGTTTTTCATCATTGAATGCCCAGAGATCTTCTAAAGAGCCACCTCCCCGGGTGAGAATAACTACATCCAAATTAGGGCTAAAAGAATTAGCTAATTCTAAGGCCTGAATAATTTCTTCCGGCGCCTCAACTCCTTGCACCCGAACTGGAAAAATAAGAATTTCTAAGTTGATAAATCGTTGTTCGATAATCCGTAGGATATCGCGAATTGCTGCTCCGGTAGGCGAAGTTATAATTCCAATTTTCTGGAGAAGAAGAGGAAGGGGTTTTTTCCGAGAGGAAGCAAACAGCCCTTCTGCCTCTAATTTCTTTTTAATTTGTTCGAAGGCTATTTGGAGACTCCCCTTGCCTAAGGGCGCTATAAAATCCGTCAATATTTGGTACTCTCCCCGAGGTTCATAAACATTTATCCGTCCTCTAACAATTACTTGAATCCCGTTTTCGGGTTGGAAGAGAAGAAGCTGGGCAAGTGAGCGGAACATTATTGCCCGGATTTGGGCTACTTCATCTTTAAGGGTAAAAAAGAGATGTCCGGTGGAATGAATAGTCAAATTGGAAATTTCCCCTTCTACCCAGATAAAAGGGAAATTTTTTTCCAGGAGCTCTTTTATTTGCTGAGTAAGCTGGGATACTTTTAAAACAGGAGAAACCATATTTTCCCTTTATTGACAATTAAAGCGGTTTATTCTATGTAGAACAAAACTTGGTGATAGAAATTTTATGATTAATAAACAATTTTTTAAAGGAATTTTAATCAATGCCTCGAAAAATCAAAATCAGTGGTCTTAATGCTGAAGTTCCGGCTAAGATCAAAACCCAGGAAATTGTTGATCCCAAAAGAAAAAGCATCATCAAAGGAGCACTTTCCGTTTTTAAAGAGAAAGGATACCACCGGGCTACCGTTCGCGATATTGCTAAAGCAGCAAAAATCAGCATCGGGAGTCTTTATGATTATATAAGCTCCAAAGAAGATCTGCTCTATTTGTTTTATGAGATTTTTATTCTCACTTATTATCAAGAAGTAGTAGCAATTACTTATAATATAAAAGATCCAGTTAAAAAAATAAAATCTGCCTATAAAACTCTCCTGGAGGTAGGGTTTTCCCTTGAGGATGAAATACTTTTTGGGTGGACTGAAGCCAAGAATATGAAAAAAAAGCACCTGAAAGAAATCCTCAAACTCGAAATTGAACTCGTTACCTTTTTTAAAGAAATTCTGGAAGAAATCAAGACTAAATACCAAATTAAAATTGAAGATACTCGTTTAGCCGCAAATTTTTTAGTTTATTCGGGAATGTTTGGTATTTTAAGGCGGTGGGCACTGAAGCCTTTTTATACCCAGGAGCAAATAATTAATTTTCTTATGGAGACACAATTAAAACCCCTTCTTCCTCCCAGCGAGGTTTAAATTAATTAATGAGCTGGAAAATAATTGGTACTTCAATCGGAGTAGAAGCAAGATTGATAGGTGGCGGAGGGAAAGGAGAGGCATTGCGAACTGCTTTTATTCCTGCTTGGTCTAAAATTTCAAATCCCGAGCTTTTAATTATACTAACCTCCCGGGCAATTCCTTCGGGAGTTATACTAAACTGGATAATTACTGTTCCTTCGATCTGGCGATTACTTGCCATTCGGGGGTAATTTTTGTGGCGTTCAATTAATAAGCGAACAGTATTTAAATAATCTGCCGAAGGGAAGATGTTATTCTTTTCGCCTCCCGGAGAGTTACCCTTACCTTCTGCTCCATTTCCTTTTCCTCCCCCATCCGGATTAGTGGACAAAGAGATACTTACTCCATTTGAATCGCTTCCGTTTTCATAGTCAGAGGAATTCAGCTTATTTTCATTTGAGTTGTTCTCTTCCGTTTTTTCCCCAGGGGGAGAGTTTAAGTTAAAAGGTTTTTCTATTTTGCTATTCCTTAACTTCTTGGGTGGGGTAAGATAATTTTCTTTTCTTTCGTTTTTTGGCGGTATTGGATTGGAAGATAATGGGTGATTACCCTCTCTATTACTTCCTGTTTCCGCTGATTGGTTTAAACTGATTAAATTTACCCAGGTAGATAGAATCGGAGGGTGGGAAGAGGGATCGGCAGGTAGTTTTTGAACAACAAAAAGTAAAATACCCAATCCAACCAGATGAAAAACCAAAGAAATTCCTAACATTAGTTTTAAACTGGGTTCAGCTAACCCCGGCCCTTTTTTTGATTCTTCTGAGATTAAGTAAAAATTTGATTTTTTCCCCCAATAACTAAAATTTTTTATAAAGGAAAAAAGCATAGAAATACGAGGCTCCAAAAATAAAAAATCCTTGAATCTGATTGATCCAAGGATTGCACCCAGTTTACTTCACCCTTTATCTTCCGAAAGCAGTGAAAGTCTTTTGCCTTCAGGCAGGTCTTCTGACTCCCCACACCTTAAACGAACCTTCCCATTCCGGTCAATCGGAACAGTGGTTATTTTCGCAAGCAAGTGGTCTTGCGTAAGTTTAAGGCACTTACCTTACTTTTTTAGTAAGGTGTGGACCTACAGCGGCGGGACCGTTCCCGTTTTTACGGGATTCCCTTTTAAACCATTTTTGGTACCTTCAGGCGCAATTTTTCTTTTTTATAACATCATTTAAACCGGGAGTCAAGAAGATGATGTAGGGTGGTTACTTAAATTTCCCTAAAATTTCCCGGGCAATAACAATTTTCTCCACCTCTTTGGTTCCTTCATAAATTTCCAGAACCTTAGCTGCCCGATAAAACCGTTCAATATCCTGATCATTGAAATAACCGTAACCCCCATGAATCTGGAGGGCTTCATCGACTACTTCCACTGCTACCCGACAGGCATAAAGTTTAGCCATGGCAGTTAATTTAGTATCGGGACGGCCTTGGTCAATTAGCCAGGCGGCTTTATAAACCAGGTTACGGGCAGTCTCAACCTTAGTTGCCATTTCCGCAATTTTAAATTGGGTAACCTGAAAGGCTCCGATTGGTTGACCAAATTGTTTCCGTTCTCTGGCATGTTTTATGGCCATATCCAGCGCTCCCTGAGCTAATCCCACTGCATGTCCGGCTACATACGCTCGTGACCGGTCAAAAAAATTCATAAGCTGGATAAATCCGTTCCCTTCTTTGCCGATAAGATTTTCCTTCGGTACCCGTACATCATTAAAGTAAACACTGGCAGTATCGGAACACCTTAATCCCATTTTACCTTCCATACGATCGGCTTCGTAACCTTTACGATCAGTTTCTACCAGAATAATACTATGCCGGCTGGTCCTGGATTTTTCCTCTGGATTGGTGAGACAATAAACTAACATGTGGGTTGCCCGGGTGCCGTTGCCAATCATTACTTTACTTCCGTTTATTACATACTCGTTACCATCTTTAACTGCTCGGGTGGAAGCGGAAGCAGTATCACTTCCTGCATCGGGTTCAGTAATAGCAAAACCAAAAATTGCGCGCCCATTAAAAATCGGGGGAAGATATTTCCTTTTTTGCTCTTCGGTGCCGTAGAGCAGAATTTCTTCGGTCCCAAAGCTTATCGAACAAAGCTGCTGTCCGATTCCGGGGTCTACTCGCCAAAATTCTTCTAAGACCATTGCTTGTTCTAAATAGCCAAATCCTGGACCACCGTACTCTTCAGGGATAAAAAGTCCGATGAGGCCTAATTCTCGCGCTTTATTAATAATCTCTTCAGGAAAAGTTTCGTTTAGATCATACTCGCGAGCGACCTCAGTAAACTCACCCCGAGCAAAATCCCGGGCAGCTTTTTTAATGTCTTTCTGCTCATTAGTTAAGTCAAAATCCATAGTTAGTCCTCCTTTATTCTTTTTCCCTAAAGGTTAAGCCGCTAAACAGTAAATTATCACTTGCCTCGATAGCTTCTTTCATTGCCCACACATAATCAGGTCTTTTTTCTTCTTGCCAGCGGGGATACCCACCTCGCCAGACATATTTGAGTAATTCTTGAAATACCGCGCGACTAAAAGCATACTCACCCAGCGAAATTTTTTTCTGATCTGCTGTGATGACCACCGAAATATTGATTTCAACGGCAAACTGCTTGAGTAAATTTTCTACCGCGGAGCGGTTTTGAAAACCATAAGGTTTTTGCTTAAATCCTTCGGGCAAGCGGGGGAAGGGGAATAATTTATAAACTTCCCCAATGAATCCTTGATACCTTATTCCATAAATCGCCCCCATTAAGTCGCCAATGTCAGAAGCGTTGTTAATAAAATAAACCTTCCAGATGAAGGTGGGGGAATCGTTTTTTGCTTTCCGAGCAAGCTCAGCAATGTATCTACAGAAGTCACTGGCAAAGATAAAATAGTGGTCTAAAAGAAGAAGGTCAGTTTCGATGTTAAAAAATCCAAAAGCAATCGCACCATGACTGAGAGATTGGAATTCTAACGGCATTTTCTCTTTCCGAAATTATTTTTTAAAATTTGGTTGGCGCCGTTCCTGAAAGGCAGTAATTCCTTCTCTGGCAGCGTCAAGACAGGCAATAGCACCAAATCCCTGATAACCTATTTCCAATGCCTTAGCAAAGGTCGGGGCGGCTGCTGCTGCTATAATAGTTTTATCCAGGATAGAAATAGCCTCGAGACTTAAAAGAATATTACCGGATCGCGGACTTTCAAGCAAAGGAAGCGGTGGGATTGTTATTGGCCCTTCCGGAATATGGGGAATTTTACCCTGAAGGTTATCTACTTCTTCTATCGCCATTTTGATCATAGAAAAATAATCATCGGCTATTTTATTTACCATCCCGATCTTTTGAGCTTCTTGAGCAGTTATCATTTTCCCCAGCCGGAGCATCTCATGGAAGGTTAGTGCGGCTTGAGGCCATTTCCGGTAAGGGACGACACATCCACCTATCCCGGGAAGGATTCCTAAGGTAATTTCCGGAAACTGGAAGGAGGCATTTTTTTTCGCTATTATGCTGTGGCAACGGATAGCAATTTCCAGCCCTCCTCCTAATGCCATCCCATTTACTGCGGCAACTATTGGCTTTTTTAACTGGTCAATATAAGTAAGTAAATTTGAGCATTGCCGGGCATAATTAGCCGCGGCTTCAGCATTTCCTAACATCTCCGGAAATTTCCCGATTTCGGCTCCCGCACAAAAAGCTCGATCTCCGTAACCAGTGAGAATAAACCCTTTGATCTCATTATTATCAGCATCTTTCTGAATAGCAGCAAGAATCTCATTATTAACTTCATCGTTAAGCGCATTCATAAATTGAGGTCTTCGAATAGTAACAATTTTGACCCCATCTATAATATCCACCAATATATGGCGCGGGAAGTTTTGGTATTCACTTAAAGGTCTTTGGGGTCCGGGAAAACCGGGCCGTGCCTTCTGGAAAGTTTCAATAATTCGTTTGGTTTCATTTTCTCCGATATCTCGCATAATATCGAACGGACCTTTTCTAAATCCCAGAGCTAACTGACAACCCAAGTTGAGGTCTTCGGGGGTTCCTATTCCCCGGTTAATAATATCAAAAGTTTGGGAAAAAAGAACTCCGAGAAGTCGATCCCGAATCTTTTTTCTTAAATCTGATGCCACCTCGAGTGGTTCTCCCATATTTATTGTTTTCCAGCGCTCAACTGACTTAAAGATTTTTGCTGGCCGGTAATGTTCACCTTCTTCCATTTGGAGGGTATTGGTTTCAAAGATAATCGGGTTGCCATTTGCCAGATTAAGGACAAAAAATGGTCCGGCAAAGACAAATTCTTCCGCTACCTTATCGATTTCACTGGCAGTGGCTTCACCTAAAAGATACCCAGCATCATTACACCAATTATCAAAAATTCGATCGAGAATAAAACAGATTACATTAGCAGAAATTATTGGGACTTTTCCCGTGACCGCGAACATCCAGCAGAGGTAATTGACTGTTTTTTGGTCTACTTTTTCCCAGTTGATAACTTCTACTGCTGGGTTTCGCCAGGCTGGGGCAAAAAAGTGGGTAACGGTAGTTCTTTCCGGGATCTTTACCTCCGAAAAGATGCGATCCGCAGGAATGGAACTAGTATTAGAAGTAATGATTGTTTCTGGAGATACCAGTGCTTCTACCTGTTTAAATATTCTTTTCTTTAGATTAATATTTTCCGTAGCTGCTTCGATAATCAGGTCACAATTGCTAATGGCAGAGTAATCTTTGGTATAGGTAATGTTACTGAGGATTTTTTTGCCTTTATCCTCCGTGAGCTTTTTTCTCTTTAGAGCTTTATCGACATAGTCCTGGTATCGTTTTTCCGCATTTTTTAAGGGCTCGTCTACTACGTCTACTAAAATAAGTTCTATTTCTGGCAAGGCACTTTTTAGATAGTAACCAATGTCTGGTCCAATCGTTCCCGCTCCAATGATTGCTACTCGGGACGGGAGGGGACGTTCTGGTTTAAAAAGCAGAGGGTTATAAAAGTGTGGATAAAGTTTGGTTCGATAGTCCATAAATCCTCCTTTAAAATTTACCCCAAAAAAACTATAATTTTAAAGTCCGGGCTTTTTCAGTAAGGATGGGTAAAATTTTTAGCACATCATCTACAATTCCGTAGTGAGCAATATTAAAAATTGGGGCTTTGGGGTCTTTGTTAATCGCAATGATTGTCCCCGAGTTCTTCATCCCCGCTACATGCTGAAACGCCCCACTTATCCCTAACGCAAGGTAAACTTTTGGCTTCACAGTCTTACCCGAAGTCCCTACCTGCCGCTCCTTCGGTAACCACTTCTTATCCACTATCGGTCGCGAACACGATACCGTTGCCCCTAAAACCTCTGCTAATGCCTCCGCTAAAGGAATATTTTCAACATCCCCAATCCCTCGACCTACCGAAACTAATATATCCGCCCGGGTAATATCAACCTCACCTACCGCCGCTTCCACAAACTCAAGCAACTTACGCGCCTTAACCTCAGCAGTTAAAACCGATGGAACTAAAATCACTTCCCCTCCCCCACCAGCTTCAACCTCCGCCGGAAAACTACCCGGACGAATCGTAATTAACCCATTTTCCCTTCCCCGAAAACTAACCCGCGCATTTACCTTGTCCGCATACATCCTCCGCACCGCTTCAATCCTACCTTCCCTTACCTCAACCTCAATACAGTCCGAAATTAAAGGCAACTTTAAAGCCGCTGAAAGCCGCGGCGCTAAATCTATCCCGTAAGAGGTATGACCTAAAAACATCACCCGCGGAGATCGCTCCTCGATAAGATTACTTAATACTAATTGATAACTAACTGCATTATAATGCTCTAATTGCTTATCTTCCACTACCATAATCTGGGAAGCATACCCCTTTACCTTATCTACATACGGCTTGCTGTCTGAGGCTAAAATAACTGCCACTAAGGGCTCAGCTAATTTTTCTGCCAGCTGCCGCCCCTTGCCCAACATCTCGTAACTTATCTCCCTTATCTCTCCTCGCCGATGCTCAATTAAAACCCAAATTCCACCACTCATCTTAGCGACCTCCTTTTTCCTTAATAATCTCTAACGCCTTTAGCGCCACTTCCTCTAATCCACCCTTTAAAATCTCGGCTGCTTTCCCTACCGGCGGTAAAAAAAGCTCCTTTACCTCAATTAATGAACCAGAAACCCCAACTTCCTCCGCAGAAAGCCCAATCTCTTTGCTGCCTAATAACCGAATCTCTTTGCTTTTTGCCTTCCGAATCCCCATTATGGAAACATACCGGGGTTCATTAATCCCGGTCTGAATAGTAAGCACTGCCGGCAAATCCAGTAAAACTACCTCTTCCATCCCCCCTTCTAACTCCCGATGGACTTTAACCTTCCGGTTTTCCGCTAAAATAACCTTAGTTACCATAGTAGCATGGGGAAAATTAAATAGTTCAGCCAGAATCGGACCTACCTGGCCATAACCATCATCACTGGCTTGAACCCCGGTGAAAAGTAAATCAAAAGTCTTATCCTTTAACGCTGCATGCAAAGCCCGGGCAGTAGCATAAGGGTCACCGGATAAAAAGATGGGGTCATTTAAATGGATTGCTTCATCCGCTCCCATTGCCAAACAACGGCGCAAAGTATCTTGAGATTCTTCCGTCCCTAAGGTAACTACAGTAATCTTCCCTCCGTAGTTTTCTTTAATCCGCACTGCTTCTTCTACCGCATAATTATCCCATTCATTAATATCAAACACTAAATCTTCAGTGCGAATTCCCTTTTTGGATTCCTCAATTATTATATCAGCCTCCGCTACCTCCGGAACCCGCTTCACACATACAATGATATCCATAAAAATACCTCCTTGATATTTTGTAGCTCCCAGAAATTTTTAGGGCGCTTTAACCACTGATTTTCAAAATCATTGCCGCTCCTGTATCTCCGGCGGCACACCCGGTAAACATTCCATAACCACCACCCAGCATAACCATTTCCTCAATTAGTTCAATAATCAGACGGCCGGCGGTTGGTCCCTGAGGATGGCCAAAGACAATGGAACTTCCGTAATTGTTCATTTCCATAACATCAATTTCAAATTCGCGGGCAAAATAAATATCATTAACAATAAAGGGGTTATGAGTCTTTATCGCTTTAATATCTTTTATCGTTAATCCGGCTTTTGCTAATGCCATCTGTGCTGCAGGAACCGGAGCCATTCCCATATGAGCTTTAGGGGCGCGGGCATAGCCGTAAGAAATAATTTGAACTTCAATTTTGGGATCACTACTTAGCTCGCGGGCTTTTTCCCGGGTAGTAACAATCACTCCACAATTGCCATCCGCGGGATGAGTTTGGGAACCATAAGTAAGAACCCCACCCGGAATTAGTGGTTTAAGATTAGCCAATCCTTCTTTAGTGGTGGAAGTAATCCCCTCATCACTTTCTAAGATCCCCACTTCTTTTTTACTTTTTTTATATTCTACCGGAAACATATAACGCTTTTGGAAAGCCCGGTCATTAGCTAAAGCATCGGCATATTGTTCATACCGCCTTAAAGTTACCTCATCACAATACTCCTTAGTAACTCCTCCTTTGATCAGCCTGGCGACATTTTCGGCGGTTTCAATCATCGGTTTTTGTCCCCAGGGATCAAAATTAAAGTTATCTAATACCCAATTTTCTACTACTACTTGTCCTCCTTGCCCTAAGGGGTTAGGCCAAATAATATGTGGTCCATTGGAGACGCGATCGGTCATCAGGCAGTAAACATTAGAATAAAGACCACATTCAATTCCTAAAGCCGCTTGATTTATTGCGGTTACTGAGGTAGTGCAAGCTTGAGAAATATATAATGCTGAAATGTCGGGATTCCCAATTAGTGCTGCTGCCCATTGGGCGCAATAAAAAGTATGGCGCTGGGTTACGGTTTTTCCTAAGATAAGATAGTCAAACATCTTGGGATCAAAATTTTTTGTTCCCAGCCATCTCTTGGCAGTAGCGGCGGCTAATTCTACCGGGTGGTCATTTTGGAGACTACCTTGCCATCGGGCAAAAGGAGAACTATAGTAACCCCCATATGGAATAAATGATTTGGTGTACATAGAATTATGCTCCTTTCTTTCTAAAAATTTTTTTTCGAAACGAAAAGGCTATTAGCTAAATAAATTGCCGGCATTTAAACGACAAAAATCTCCCCTTCCACATAAATTACAAAACTTATGCCAGGTTAAGGTGCCTTTATTCCATTGAAATTCCAAGTATTTTTTTTGAAATTAAACTCCGGCAGCCAAATAAAGAAAGTTTCTTTTTCTCTTTATTGAAAAAATTTTTCAAAAAACTGATTACTCCCTTATGGCTTAAGAGCCCATATCCAGATGTCCGCTATTTATTCCCAGACACCGCCCCACTCCCATAGGAGTAAAGGTGCGGAGGGGAGGAAGGTGGTATTTTTTCCAGGTATCATACCAGGCAATGTCAACTTCAATATAATATTCAAGGGGAACAGGCGGCTGGTCATATTGTCCTAAAACTGAGTTTGGCTCGATAACCCAGGTCGAGCTGCGCGGGGTAACCCCATAAGACATTAAATGTTCCCAGGCTTCTTGCATTGATTTTACTGCATCCTGCCAGCGTTCAAATCCCCAGGGACGAGCCAATTCGCAACCAGATACAAAAGTGGGGCAGACGTTGCCTTCCCCAAAGATCTCTACTGAATCGCAGACTCGCTTTATCCACTCGTCGCGGCCAATAAATTTTTCTTTTCCCGGGCAGAGAATCTTGAACTTTTCCTTATCCCAGACTTCAATGTTGGCGTGGTGAGCATCTAATCCCGCATCCTTTAGAATCTTACATTCTTCTTTAGTAAGAGCGGTGGTTTGGAGATGGATGGTCCAACGATAACCAATTTTTTTGCGAATAGCTTCAATATATTGGGCATAAAAATGGACATTGTCTTTGCGTTTAATACCTTTGGTAATTGCCCCGCCGGTAAGAAGAATAGTATGGTTAATTGGCTCTCGTTCGTGATTAAAGATACAGTCGAGTACTGTGACCACATCTTCTATGCTTTTGTGAATCATAAAAGGACGGCCGGTTTTGGATTGTTTGCGAGCATTAGTATTAATGTCACAGAAAAGGCATTCTTCTTTTGAACCCCAGTACTGACAACTTCTCAGAATGGTACAAAAGGTTAGATAACCCCAGAATACTGCCGCAGCAATATCAGAATAAGGGGTCCCATCCGGTAGTTGGTGACGGTAATAAGGGGGCTGGGGTCTCAGCTCAACCTCAGCGAGGTAATTACCTTCCCAAAAAAGTTGAAGTTTCCCTTCAATCAGGTCGATTTTATAAGGGGTTTTTTCTGGCTTTTCCAGACAGGTTTTATTGTTGGAAGGTTGGAGGTTATAGGGACCTCCTTTAAACTTAAATTCCTCAGGAGCCTTCAAGTATTCTTGCCGCTTCATTTCTTCTATGTCGGTTTGGTCATAAGAAAAAAGATAATAAGATTTAGTAGTATATTTAGCAGATTCTTCTAACGCACTGTCAGTAAAATAAACTCCTAAGCGGAGAATATCTTCCTTGATGATTACCTCTTTAGGAACATCAGGATATTGTTCAAAATATTTTTCTAAATCATATTTTTCATAAGGCATCTTACCCGGCATAATTACTCACCTCCTTGGAAAAAAAGTTTTATGATTTTGTCCGGCCTAAGTTTTGAAAAATCTTTTCCGGAATTTTAGAACGATCTTTGTAAATGTGGAAAAGGTGTCGCCCGTCTTGTTTATTGTCTTCAACTTCGACCACATAGGCAAAATCCATTTTTTCATCCAGCATAACTTCAGTCATAGAGATACAATGGGCGCAATAAACCGGGCAGTTTTTACTTTGGCCGGTCATTATTTGGGGTTTTTCTATTCTTAAAAGATTTAGCGGTGGGCCATATTTCCCGTCCTGAATTTGTCTTCCCCCGGATCCACAGGGATTAAGAAAAAAGGTTACTTTTTCTTCATCTTCCTTTAATTCAAAACTACTAAAGTGAGCTCGCCAGATTGCAGCAGTGGCTTCTACGCAAGCCTTAAATCCTTTTTTGAACAACTCTCCTAAGGGCAGCAGGTAATTTCTTACTGTTTTTACCATAATTTCGTGCAGTTTTTGGTCGCCAAATTGTCTCCCAATTTCCGAAAGAATATCAGTTAGCCAATCCCGGTAAAGGTCATGGGCTACCCTAAATTCATCATAAAGTGCCTGAACTTGTTTTTCCGCTTCTTCCTTATCCCCTCGCTGGATTGCGTTTTTAGCCAGAGTCAATCGGGATTTTGACAATTCCGCTAATTCTTTTTCGTTAAATATTTTTTGAGGTTCCATTGATTTCCTCCTTTTAAAATTAGTTAGCCTTTTCCTCCTCGCTCAAATTAGTTTTGCGGGATAAAAGAATTATAAACTGTCAAAAAATATAATGTCAAGAATTTTTAATCATGCAATTAAAAATAATTAAGAAAAAAATTTACAAAAAGCAATCGGCATATTCTTTTTTTCTTATAATTATTTTAAATTACATTAAAAAATTTGATCATAACTTTTCCGCCGATTTTCTTTAATAATTTTTTTATTAAGCAAATTAAAATATTTTTTATTTATTGATTAATAAAAAAGAAAAAATAGAATCGATTTTTAAAAATTTTGGAGTAAATTAAGGCATTTATCAAAAAATATCTTTATTTTAATTTTTTCTTGACAAATATTAAAAAGTAGTATTTTTATTAATCAAGTAATTAATTATGATTTAAGTTTCAAATTTTGGGTATGAAGTTTGAATTGGCAAAGTATGAGATAAAAAAACACCAGATTATTGATGCTGCCTTTAAGCAGATTTATGAGCAAGGTATCGAAAGCGTAACCATGCGGTCTATTGCTAAGGCAGCAAAGGTTAACCAGGCACTTCTTCATTATTATTTTCGGGATAAAGAGAGCCTTTTAGCGGAGTTTATTAAAGTTCTTTTTAATCGATTTATTTTCGATATTGAAAAAAGGTATAAAGATTCGGATCCGCCGGAAAAGAAATTGGAGGCTTTCTTTACCGCCGGCAAAGATTTCTTGGAAAAGCAGAAAGATTTTTTTGTGGTAATGATTGATGTCTGGAGTTATTGTTTTCGAAATAAAAAATTGCAAAAGGAATATGCTATCCTTAACCGCCGACTTACCGGCGTAATGAGGAATATTATTATTGAGGGAAAAGAAAAAGGGGTTTTTAATGAGGTAAATGAGGAGACAGCTGCAATTGTCTTTGTTTCCTTTGTAGTAGGGGCTGGATGCCTTTGGCATATGGATAACCGCTCTTTTAATTTGAGTGATGAATTTGACATTATGACCAGAAATCTTCGTCAGCTTATTTTAAAAAATGATTCGAACGGAAATAAACCCTTTCTTTAAGAAAAAAAGGGATTTGAAGTAGTTTGGGATCTTTTATTTTAAGAAGAGGAGGATGTATGAAATATAAAATTGGAGTAGATGTTGGTGGAACATTTACGGATTTTTTACTGGTTGATAATCAGGGAAGGGCAAAAATTTATAAAACTCCTTCTACTCCGGCTGATCCTTCTATTGGATTTATGGCGGGAATTGAGGAGATGGCTAAGGATCACGGAGTCTCGGTAAAAGATTTTTTAGCTAATGTCACGGCAATCGTTCATGGAACTACTATTACTACTAATGCGGTCCTTACTGGAAAATATGCTAAGACCGGATTGCTTACTACTAAAGGTCATCGCGACTGGCTTCAGACTCGAAGAGGTCTTAAACCAAGTTGTTATAATTCTAAGGAGGATCCACCCGAGCCAATAGTGCCCCGTCGTCTTCGCCGGGTTGTGGAAGAGCGGATTGATTGTGAAGGGAAAGTGCTTGTCCCTTTGAATGAGGAAGATGTTCGGACGGCAGCAAAAATTTTTAAAAAAGAAGGGGTAGAGGCAGTAGCAGTCTGCTTTCTTTTTTCTTTTTTAAATTCAGCCCATGAGGATAGAGCCTATGAAATATTGAGCCAAGAACTTCCCCAAGTATATGTTTCCCTTTCCAGCAAAGTGCTTCCCCAGATTCGAGTATACGAACGGGGATCTACTACTGTTTTCAACGCTGCGGTAGGGCCAGTGCTCCGGAACTATACGCGCAATTTAGTTGACCGACTATCTCAGCAAGAATTTAAGGGAGTTTTATTAATTATGCAGTCTAACGGCGGGATGATGTCTCCTCAAGTGGCGATGGATTTTGCCGTTAATACCCTTATGTCTGGTCCGGCGGCAGGACCAATGGCAGGTATTTTTTATGGTGATATTCATGGCTGCAAAGACCTTATTACAATTGATATGGGAGGCACAAGTTTTGATTCCTGTTTGGTTCGGAACCGTCAGCCTGAAATTACTACTGAACTTGAAGTAGCTCATTTTAAAATGGCCGCCCCTTCGATTGCGATTGAAACGATGGGTGCGGGGGGAGGAAGTATCGCCTGGATTGATGCCGGAGGTATTTTTCGAGTGGGGCCCCAAAGTGCGGGAGCTGACCCAGGACCGGCTTGTTATAATATGGGTGGTGCTGAACCAACTGTTACTGACGGCGATTTAGTTTGCGGATATTTAAATCCAGAATATTTTTTGGGAGGCAAAAAGCGACTTTATCCCGAGTTGTCCCGGAAGGTAATTAAAGAAAAGCTTGCGGATAAACTGGGACTTACTATTGAAGAGGCTGCTTACGGAATTTACCGAATTGTGAATAGCAATATGGCTCAGGGAACCAGACTTTCCTCGGTTAATAAAGGATATGATCCCCGGCTGTGTTTGCTTATTACTGCTGGTGGTGCAGGTCCGGTGCATGCTTGTGATATTGCCAAAGAATTAGAAATGGCACTTATTTTAATCCCAAAAACTTCGTCAGTATTTTGCGCCAGTGGAATGTTAATCTCGGATTTACGACATGACTTTGTCCGGGTAGTCCATATGGTGCTTTTGCCAGAATATGTAGATGTAGAACTTATTAATAACCGTTTTCAAGAAATGCGGGAGGAAGCTAACCGGGTATTAGAGCGAGAAGGAATCCCGCCTGAGGCGCGGAAATTTACTTATAGTGCGGATATTCGCTATGAAGCCCAGTTTAATGAAATTGAGACTCCAATTTGTCTTGAAAACGATTGTTTTACTTTAAATCAACTTCCCACCCTTCATCAGGCTTTTAATGCCCGGCATGATAGCCTTTATGGATATTCTTTGCCTGGGCATCCCCAAGAATTGATGGCATTACGGTTAACTGCGTGGGGGATAGTGGATAAACCAAAATTTGCCGAAGCTCCTTTTCGCGGCCAAGATGCTTCTCAGGCAATAAAAGGAATTAGAGAAATTTACTACGAAGGGCAATATATGAAAGTGCCGATTTATGCTGGCCCCCAGATGGGTCATGGCAATGAAGTAAAAGGGCCAGCAATTATTGAAGAACCAACTACCACCATTTTTGTTACCCCGGACTGGCAACTTACCTGTGATCGCTATGATAATTACTTGCTTTATCGTCAGGGAGAATCTTTGGAAAAAAGCTGGCAGCAAGTAGGGGTAAAAAAATAAATGTGAAGAGGAGGATAACTATGAACAGCAAGACAAAAAAGATTGATCCAATAACCGTAGCGGTTTGTGATAATCGTTTTACCGCGATTGTTGAACAAGTTGCAGGAGCAATGGTAAGAACTTCAATGTCTCCGATCTTTGCGGAAGCCCGGGATATTTGTTCTGGGATATTTGATAAAGATTTGCGCTTAATTGCTCAGCGGGATTACTTACCGGTACTGGCAGCAAATCTCAATGTTGCTATTAAGGAAATTGCGGAACACTGGGAAGGAGAGATTTATGAAGGGGATGTTTTTGTTCATAATGATGCGTATGGCCGTAATACCCATCAACCAGATGTTAATGTGGCTAAACCAATTTTTAAAGAGGGAAGGATCTTATTCTGGGCAATGGCTAAGGGGCATCATGCCGATATTGGAGGTAAAGGTTTAGTGGGATATGACCCTACGGCTAAGACTTGCTGGGATGATGGTTTAATTATAAAGCCAGCTAAGCTTTATGACCGGGGAAGATATAATCGAAGTGTTTGGCAGTTGATTTGCAATAACACCAAACTCCCCTTGCTGGTGGAGGCAGATTTGCATTGCCAGGTAGGAGCATGCACGGTAGGAGAGCGGTTGCTTTTAACTTTGGTGGAAGAATATGGTGAGGAAACAGTATTTGCCGCTATTGATGAAATTTTAAATGCAACTGAAAGAGAGGTGAGAGGTAAAATTGAGCAAATTCCTGATGGTATCTATTATGGAGAAAAATCTTTTGATAATGATGCCATTGACCGAAGCAAGCCAGTTACGGTGAGGGCAAAAGTAACGGTTAAAGGAAGTGATATTACCATCGATCTTTCTGAAAGCGATCCGGAAACCCCCGGCTATCTTAATAGCTCTTGGGGGAATTCATACTCAGTAGCCACAATGGCGGTTTTGTATTTTATTGAGGGTGAGACAAAGCGAAATGCTGGTGCACTACGTCCGATCAATTTTATTACCCAAAAGGGAACCTGTGTTGATCCCAACTTTCCTCATGCTGTAACTATGTGTACCTGTACCTTTACCGAGACGATTTTTGAAGCAGTTATGCTGGCCCTGGCTCCGGCAAAGCCAGAATGGGCAACCGCAGCTCATGGAAAGATGAGCCTCAGCGTGACTGCCGGGACTAATCCCCGAACCAAACGGCCATTTGCAATTATTGATTTTGTTACCTGTGCCGAAGGCTCGGGTGGAACTCTGGGGCATGATGGTTGGCCAATGGGTGGTCCCACTCATTGTATGGGACAATTACGGAGTCCGGATCCGGAAATTATGGAAATGGTTACTCCTCAGATTGTTTGGCAGAATGAGCTTATTGGCGGGAGGGAGGGGATTGGTCAATTTCGCGGAGGATGGGGAGCGGCATATAAAGTTCAGTACTTAACTGATTGTCCGGCAGTAGAATGTGGTCAAGGCCACGCTCCTTATGCTACTCCCACCGGTATATTTGGGGGAGGAAGTCCACCACCTTCAGCACCCCGTGTCCGAAGGAAAGATGGAACTGTGGAATATATTGATGTAAATGTGTTCTGGGCGATTCACGAGGGAGATATTTATGAACAGGAGATGCAAGGGGGGGCAGGATATGGTGATCCATTAGACCGAGATCCGGAGAAAGTTCAGAAAGATGTAGATGATGAATTTATTACCGTAGAAAAAGCCCGAGAAGATTATGGAGTGATTTTAAGACCAAGGGAAGGACAACCCTGGCGATGGGAGGTTGATGTGAAAGCTACCGAAGAAGAAAGGCGTAGGAGGAAACTGCAATTAAAATCGGATTAAAAATACTTTTAAATCGTTACCCCAGCTTAAAAATTTGTGGTAGCTTTTTTAACAAGAGGGATGAGCTTGGTTTTAAGCTTAAATAACCAAAAAAAATTAATCGAAAGTTGCGTTTCTGCCTACTATAGTGGCCAGCCAAGAAAGAAAAAAGCAAAAATCGAAGACTGGTTTGAATTAGGGTTAGAACTTTTCCGGGAAGGGATTAGAAACAATAATCCTAATACCTTAGGTAAGTTTGCCGAAAGCCTGTTTAAAGGGGTTGGGGAGCGAAAGTTAAAGTTTAAGCAGGCAGTTCGGATAATTCATATTTTGAAAAATCATTTAATGGAGCTAGTCTTAAACCAGGATAATCGATGGTCAGAAACAAAAGGTATTACTAAGTGGATTGACCAAAGTTTTGCTTTAGTCCTGGAAAATATTTCTTGCCGATTGCAGGAGCTTATTAAAAAACAGGAGCGCCGAATTGGAGAGTTAGAAAGGAAAATTATTAAGTTTACCTCCAAGAAGTCCCGTGGTTGGGTTGATGTGGGGGGAACGCGGATGTGCCTTTTTGATATTCCGGGTGGTTGGTTCCGGATGGGGATGATAATTAATCTTTTAGCTGGTGATGAGACTTATCGCCGGGTGATGTTTGAAATGGGGTTAGCGGAGACATTTACTCAACGGGCGACTGAAGGGGGAGTGCTAAAGCATTCGGCTAAAGGGTTTTATGAGGCAGTAGATACTTTTTCTGAAGCTGGCTTTGGTGATTTTATTGTGGAAGAGCTTGAATTTTCGAAAGGTTATGCCCGAATTACCTGCCAGGATACTTTTGAAGGATGGGTTTTTTGCAGCCATCATAAGATAAGCACTGAGCCAGTTTGTTACTATTCAGCGGGGGTTCTTCTTTCCTTTATGCAACATATTACTGAAAGGACTGATTTAACCTGCACGGAAACTAAATGTATTGCCAAAGGAGATGAGTTTTGTGAGTTTGTGATTGGAACGAAGGAAGATTTGCAAAGCAAGGGGGTTTATCTTCGGGAATGGGGAATGACCATTAAGGAGCGAGCTGAGTACCTGGAAAACCTTTTGGAAGAGAAGCAGAGAGTGGAAAAGGAACTTACTCGTAAATATACTGAACTTACTGCTCTTAATAACATTGCTGCCCGCATCAATCAGTCCCTTGACTTAAAAGAAATTTTAAATTTTGCCATTAATGAATTACAAAAAATTGTAGGGGAAGAGAAGGTTATTTGCATTTATTTACTTGATTCCCAAAAAAATGAATTGGTTTTTACTGCTCAAAAGGGATATTCAGAGGAATTTTTTCGGCGTTTGAGTAGATTAAAAATTGATGAAGGCTTGTTGGGAAAAGCAGTTAAGGCAAAAACTCCGATAGCTTATGATGATTATCCCAGTTATCCTCAGGCACTTAAGGCGGTGGTGGAGGAAGCGAACATAAAGTCAGCAATGTCAGTTCCCCTTATTGCCAAAAATCGGATTGTAGGTGCTCTTTCCATTGCCAGCAAAACGCCTTACCATTTTACCGCGGAAGAAATTAATCTTATGACTCTGATCGGAAACCATATTGGAGTGGCGATTGAAAACGCTCAATTATTAGAAGAAGTAAAAGAATCGGAAAAAAAGTACCGGACTCTGGTGGAGGAAATTAACGATGGCTATGTGATGAGTCAAAATGGCAAGATAGTTTTTGCTAACCAAGCTTTTCTCAAAATGTACGGTTATACCGAAGAGGAAGTATTGGGTTGTAGCGTTCAAGAATTTTTTCCTTGCAATAAGTGTGAACAAATGGGAGAAATTTCTCCGGATGCTTCGCCAATCAAAGGGACTCCGATTCAATTTGAATTTTTGCGAAAATATCGCAATGGCACTAAACTTCCCACTGAGTTAAAAATAAATTTTGTGGAATATGATGGGAAGCCAACTATGATTGGAATTTTTCGGGATATTAGCGAACGGAAAAAAATGGAAGAGCGAGTGCGCGAAAGTGAACGATTAGCGGCGATTGGACAACTGGCTGCTACTATTGCTCACGAAATAAGAAATCCGCTTTCAGCAATCAAAATGAATATCCAGATTCTTTCTCGTAATTTGGAACTACGGGATTTAGATAGACGAAGATTTGAAATTGCTGCCGGAGAAATAATTCGTTTGGAAAAGATAGTAAAAGAGGTATTGGATTTTGCCCGTCCGATTCAATTAAATAAGGGATGGTGTAATCTTAACGAAATCATAAAAAGGTGTTTAGAGTTGTTGGAGGGAAGCATTCAAGAGAAGAACATTCAGATAGTAAAACAATTATCTTCTAACCTTAAAAATGTTTTTATTGATGGGGAAATGATTGAGCAGGCATTTTTAAATATCATTATTAATGCCATTGATGCTATGCCGAGTGGCGGAACTTTAAAAATTGGGACCAGAGAATTGTCCGAATACGGAGAACAGAAAACAGTAATGGTTGAATTTAAGGATTCGGGTATTGGGATGAGCTCTGAACAAATTAAGAAAGCTTTTGAGCCTTTTTATACCTCCAAAACTACGGGAGTAGGTCTTGGACTCTCTCAGGTCAAAAAAATTATTGATGCCCATGAGGGGCGGATTGAGGTTGAAAGTCAGGTGGGAGCAGGGAGTATTTTCCGGCTATTATTACCATTGGATAAATTGTAATTAGATGAAAATTTTAGTTATTGATGACGAAAAATCAATCCGGGAAACTTTGGAACTTTTTCTCTCCGAGAAAGGGTTTGTAGTAATAAGTGCTGCCGATGGCGGAACAGGTTTGGAAGTAGCCGAAAAAGAACAACCGGATATTGTAATTCTTGACTTGCGCCTTCCGGAGTTAAATGGCTTTGATGTTCTTCATCAGCTTAAGCAAAGACAAAAAGAGGTTTTCGTTATTATTATTACTGGTTATCACGATATGGAAAGTGCTATTCAGGCGATGAAGTTTGGGGCTTTCGAATATATCCACAAACCCATTGATGTTGATGAATTGGAAATTGCCATTAATAAAATATTAGAAAATATCAAACTTACCAGCTGCTTAGAAGGAATTGTCACCGAAATCTCCCAGGATTATAAAGTTAATAATATCGTAGGTAAGACCAAAGCGATGCAGGAAATCTTTAAAATCATCGGTATGGTATCGGAAAGTCGAACCACGGTTTTAATTCAAGGGGAAAGCGGGACAGGTAAAGAGATGATTGCGCGGGCAATTCATTTTAACAGTCCTTTCCGGAAGGAACCTTTTTTGCCGGTTAATATTCCGGCTTTGGTAGAGACCCTGCTTGAAAGTGAACTTTTTGGCCACGAAAAGGGTGCTTTTACCGGTGCTACTCATTTTAAGCGGGGAAAAATAGAGTTAGCGCAGAATGGAACAATTTTTTTAGATGAAATTGGTGACCTTTCTCCTTCCTTGCAGGTAAAACTTTTACGATTTTTACAAGAACGGGAATTTGAACGAGTAGGAGGGGTAACCCCCCTTCGCTCCAATGCTCGAATAATTGCTGCTACTAATCAAAACCTGAGTCAATTGGTAGCGGAAAGGAAATTTCGGGAAGATCTTTATTTTCGTCTCAAGGTAGTAGAAATTTATGTTCCTCCTTTACGGGAAAGAAAACCGGATATACCTTTATTAGTGGAGCACCTTTTAAACAAAATTAATCGAGAACTGCATAAAAATGTTACGAAAATTCCTAAAGAAGTAATGAGTGCCCTGGTTAATTACGATTGGCCGGGAAATGTTAGAGAACTGGAAAACATTCTTACCCGCGCCGTAGTCCTTTCTAAGGGTGAAGTATTATTGCCCGAATATCTTCCGGATATTTTTAGCCCCTTTTCTTCTAAGCCGGAAAAAACTTTAATAATAAAATCGTTAGAAGAAGTCAAAAAGGAACATGTAATTAAGACCTTGGAATTTACTAATTGGGATAAAGGCAAGGCTTGTGAATTACTTGGCATTTCCCGACCTACCCTACGAAAAATGATAAAAGATTATAAAATTAAACGGCACTAAATTCTCCCCCCAAGGAAAAGGTCTGAGGAAAGATTCTTTCTTCCGGCACAGAAAAGATTTTTCCCTATTATTTTGTTTAGAAGGAGGTGGTAATAAAAAAGTTATTTAATATCGAAGAATTAAGTTTTATAATTGCACTGGCATAGCTCTTGTATATCTTTAAGGAGGTAAGAAATTTTGTACCAAGCCCATAAACAAGTTGCCATTTAATGCCAAAGGTTTTGATAATAGATGATGAACGATCAATTCGAGAAACACTGGATATCTTTCTTAGTGAAAAGGGATATGAAGTGTTTACTTCGGAAAGTGGGGAAAATGGGCTTACCATTATCCAGGAAAATTTATTAGACATTGTAATTCTTGATCTTCGTCTGCCGGGAATGAGTGGTATTGAAGTGGTGCGGAAAATTAAAAAATTTTCCCCTCAGCTGGTAATTATTTTAATTACTGCCTATCACAATGAAGAGGTGTATGCGGAAGTTAAAAGTCTGGGGATTGATGGCTACTTGCTTAAGCCGATTGATGTAATAGAGCTTGAGGCGTTAATTGAGGGTGTAAGGAAATGATTTTAACTTACCTCCCGTGGGTTTCAAACTTGAAAAGTAAAATATTTTGACTAAGAAAGAAAGGAGCCACCATGAATATTGGCGACGGATTGAGAAGAACCGCGCGGGCCTATCCTGATTCAATCGGAGTAATTGATCGCTCCGCAAAATATGTTCCCGACCGGACTACTTATACCTGGAAACAGTTCAATGATCAAGTTAATCGATTGGCTAATGGATTACTTTCCCTGGGATTAAAAAAAGGAGACCGCGTAGGAATCTACTCGGAGACTCGGAGTCCTTTTGCCATTACTTATCATGCCTTAATGAAGTTAGGGATAGTTTTGATTCCCTTAAATACTGCCTATAAAGGGGAAGAATTAATTTATCTTGTCAATGATTCTGAACCCCGGGCTTTATTTGTGGATGCAGACCGGGTTAGTGAAATTACCCAGATTCGTTCTAAAATTCCAAGTGTGGAATTTACCATTGGCTATGGCCCCGACCATGGCTGTGATTTTGATTTTAACATCCTACTCAAAGAACACCCACCAATTGAGCCAAATGTGTTGGTCGCAGAAGAGGACTTAGCTGCTTTACTTTATACGAGTGGAACAACTGGTCGTCCTAAGGGAGCAATGATGACTCACCGTAATTGGTGTTATTCTGCTATTATTTTAACTGCCGAATGGCGACTTTTCCCCCGGCATCGATTTCTTTGTTGCCTTTCGCCTTTTTTCAGTGGCGGGATTGGGTTTATGACCGTGGCGGCATTTCGCGGTTTTACCCTGGTATTGTGCGATTGGAATACTGAAAAAATTATGCGAGTTCTTCAGGAAGAAAAAATCAATTATACTATGTTTGCTCCCGCTATGACCAGCATGCTGGTTAACCATCCTGATATTCGGAAATATGATTTTAGTCACATAGAAAGAATAATCACCTCAGCTGCTCCTATTTCGCCCGGATTGTTAAGAAAGGCAAGCGCAATTTTTGGTGAAGTCTATTCTTTTACTTATGGAACTTCTGAGACTGCTCTCGGTGGCTGCCAATGTCAGATTGAAGATGTTTCACTTGAAGGACCGACCTCCAAACGAATCGCTTCAGTAGGAAAGGCAATGATGGGGATGAATGTCCGGGTAGTGGATGATAATGGGAACGATATTTCCTGGGGAAGTGATCAGATTGGAGAAATAGTAGTAAGCGGTCCTACGGTGGGCAAAGGGTATTGGAAGAAGCCAGAAAGCAGTGAGTTGCAAGATGGGACCTGGTATTCCGGTGATTTAGCCCGAGTAGATGAAGATGGCTTTATTTATATTGTTGACCGGAAGAAAGATATGATTTTAAGTGGCGGAATTAATATTTACCCGCGCGAAATTGAAGATGTGCTTTATACCCACCCTGCGGTTCAGCAAGCCGCAGTAATTGGAGTGCCTCACGATGTTTGGGGAGAAAGTGTAAAAGCGATCATTGTCTTGAAACCAGGAGCTAAAGTAACTGAAGAAGAAATTATAGAATATTGTAAAGCCCACCTGGCAGATTACAAAAAACCACGAATTGTAGAATTTCGGGATAAACTTCCAATAAATCCCTCGGGTAAAATTTTAAAACGGGAGCTTCGAGAAGAACATTGGAAAGGGTATGAGCGGAAAGTCTAATCGAAAAATTAACCAAGGATATGAAAAAAGAGGAGAAAAGCAATGAAATATGTTGTGGGTGTTGATATTGGTGGAACATTTACCGATCTGGTAAGTGTAGATGAAAAGGGAGAATATGTGATTGTAAAAACCCCATCTACACCGGCTGACCCATCGATTGCGGTGATTGATGGGTTAAAAAAACTGGCGGAAAAGTATGGGAAAAAAGATGTCGGCGAATATTTAGCTGATGTATTACGAATTTGTCATGGAACTACAGTGGGAACCAATACTGTCCTTACCTGGACCGGGGCCAAAGTGGGGTTATTATGTACTAAGGGATTTCGGGATACCTTGGGAATTCGGTTTGGTATTAGGGAAAATCCTTATGACTTTACTATTCCTCCACCTCCAGCACTGGCTCCCCGGTATTTAAGAATTCCAATAACGGAAAGAATTAAATGGAATGGAGAGGTAATCACCCCTTTAAATGAACAGGAAGTTCGGGATGCCTGTAAATATTTAAAAGCCCAGGGAGCAGAAGCAGTAGCGGTTTGTTTCCTTTGGTCTTTTAAAAATCCGATTCATGAAAAACGGGCAGTAGAAATCGCTCGCCAGGAACTACCCGAGCTTTATGTATGTGGATCCTATGAAATTCAGCCGGAAGTTCGTGAGTACTGGCGGATGAGCACAACTGTGATTAGTGCTTATGTGGGTCCTAATCTATCGCGCTATATCCGACATCTGGTAGAAACTTTAGAAGAGATTGGGTTTAAAGGTCAACTTTTAATTACCCAGTCTAATGCGGGGGTTATTTCCCCCGAGGTAGCAATCGAACAAGCGGTTCGGACGGTTTTATCTGGTCCGGCCTGTGCTCCGGCGGCGGCAGCCTATTTGGCTGGTCCTTTAGGTATGAAAAATGTTATTACCATAGATATGGGGGGAACCAGCCTTGATATTTGCTTGATAAAAGAAGGTCGGCCTTGGATGAGACTGGATAGTGCGGTGGGTGGTCTTTACCATATGCGGTTACCTCTTATTGACATTCATACTATCGGTGCAGGAGGAGGGAGCATTGGTTGGGTGGATAAATTTGGCGTTCCCCATATGGGACCGGCCAGTGCGGGTGCTGATCCTGGACCAGCTTGTTATGATAAAGGAGGTAAAGAACCTACTAGTACAGATGCTGATCTGGTTTTAGGCTATTTAAATCCGGATTATTATCTGGGCGGTGAGATTAAATTAAGACGGGACTTAGCCCTTAAAGCAATCGAAGAGAAAGTTGCTCGTCCACTGGGAATGGAAGTTTTAGAAGCGGCACGGGCAATGAGGAAGGTGATTGATGCCAATATGGTGGATGGAATCTCGGTAGTTTCAGTCCAGCGGGGAGAAGATCCGCGAAAATATGTGATGGTAGCGGCCGGAGGGGCAGGCCCTGTTCATGCTGCAAGCTTGGCAAAGGCATTAGGGATTAAGAAAATTTTGGTTAACCGTGGTTCTTCGATCTTTTGCGCGCTGGGTAGTGTTATTGCTGATTTGCGTCATGATTTTGTTCGCTCGGTTATAACTCGCACCAATAGTGCGGATCTGGACTTAATTAATTCTTACTTTATGGAAATGGAAGCATTAGGGCATGGATACCTCGAGAAAGAGGGAATTGCTCCTGAGGATCGATACTTTAAACGCTCAATGGATATGCGCTACAAGGGACAGTTTCATGAGGTAGAAGTTCCACTTACTACGGAAAAGGAAAGACTGACTAAGGCGGATTTAAGGGCAATGGCGATTAAGTTTAATGAGATGCACGAAGATTTATATGCTTATCGGGACGAGGTGGAGACGGAAATAATTAACCTCAGAGTAGCCGCTTATGGAAAAGTAGTTACCCCGGCAAGAAAACCTTTGCCTTTTGTTGGCCAAGAATCAGACCGCTATATTAAGGGAGAAAGAGAAGTATTTTTTGAGGAGGCTGATGGGTTTATCGCTACTAAGATCTACGATGGTGACCAAATGGAATCTGGTAATATTGCTGAAGGACCATGCATTATTGAGCAATATACTACTACTATTGTAGTTCCACCGGGAGGGGTTGTGGAAGTAAATGAATACGGAGACTTTTTGATCACTTTAGAAAACTGATTTCACATTTGAAGAGGAGGAATGTAAAAATGCAAATGGAAAAAGAAAAGTTTTTTCAGTTAAAGACTAATCCAGCTGATTTTTCAGTTTTGCTGTCCGGCGTCTTCACCATTGCTCGGGAAATGGGAGCTAATATGGAAAGGACAGCCCGGGCTCCGATTTATTATTCGGCGCATGATTTTACTACCGCAATTTTAAATTTAGATTACGAAATTATTGCCTTAGCTGAGTATATACCGGTGTTAGTAGGTGCTACACCATTTGCTACCCGGGCGGTAGCTAAATTTTTCGAAAATGATATCCATGAGGGCGATGTGTTTCTGGTTAATGACCCTTATACTCTGGATGCAGGTAATCAGATGGCGGATTGGACTATTGTTTACCCCGTATTTTTCCAGGGCGAGCATATTCTTTGGGTGGCTAATAAAGCTCACCAGCAGGATACTGGAGGAGGTGTTCCGGGAGGTTACAACCCCAATGCTATTGATATATATGCTGAGGGTTTAAGGATTCCGCCATTACGCATTTTTTCCCGCGGCAAAGAAGTTAAAGATGTATTTAATCTTATTATGACCAATGTCCGCATTCCGGATACTCAAAGGGGAGATTTATTGTCCATGATTGGAGCGGCTAAAGTAGGAGAGCGAAGAATAAATACATTGATTGCCCAGTATGGCAAAGAGGTATTTAGCATTTTTATTGAAGACCTGCTTAATTACGGTGAACATACGATGCGGGAGGAAATTCGAAAACTTCCTTCGGGTACCTATCGCGGCGAAATTAAAGGGAGGCGGGAGGGCGCTTCTCCGATAATTTGTGATATTACGATTGAAGGTTCTGATCTAATTGTGGACTTTTCTGCTTCTGGTCCTATGGTGAGTGAATATGTGAATAGCCCGATTGCTAATACTACCAGTGCTACTTACCAAGCAATTATGAATTCTATCGGAAAGAAAATCAAATATCGATGTGGAGGTTGTTATCGACCTATCCATATTAAGACTAAGCCTGGCACGATTACTCATGCTGTTCATCCAGTGACTCACGGTAACTGCACCAATTTTATTGCCAAACAGATTATTGAGGCAGTATGGGATGCCTTAGCAAAGGCAGCGCCGGAAATAGTTCCCGGCGGTTGGGGATCGATTAATTATTGGGTTTTTAGTGGTATAGACGAAAGAAGGCAAGAAGGGTATGGTTCTCCAGATTTTTTAGCAACTTCCAGCGGTGCGGGAGCAATTTGGGGAACTGATGGATGGCCTACTAATGGTCCAACTATCTGTAGTGGGACTCTTTACTACCCTGAGATTGAGGTGGCAGAAGGAATTTATCCTTTGCGATGGGAAAAATGGGAATGGGCAACGGATTCAGGAGGACCGGGAAAATGGCGGGGTGGCTGTGGGGTAGATAATATCTGGGTGGTAGAGTCGGAAAAAGAGCCGGTTTATGTGGCTTATGCTGCTGACCCTTATGACTATGAATTAGCGCCAGCGATTAAAGGAGGAAAACTTCCCCCACCTAATCAGAAAATGTTGGTTTTAGCTAATGGGAAAATTGAAAGTTCGGATGATACCCGGACCAAAAAATTTTATATCCTTCGCAAAGGGGATAAGGCAATAGATTTTGTTCAGGGAGGATGTGGAGTAGGTGATCCATTGGACCGCGATATTAGCGCGGTTCAGGAAGATGTGCGGGATGGATTAGTTTCAATTGCCAGTGCGGAAAAAGACTATGGTGTGATAATCGACCCGGTGACTTTTAAGGTTGATTTAGAAGCAACCGAGAAGCTCCGGAGCGAATTGAAGGCAAAGGCTAAATGAAAGAGGCAATAAGAATAGAAGAGGAGGCAAGTTATGGTTGATTTATCGGTAACCTTTGTGGGGAAAAAATTGCGGACCCCAGTTGGGGTCGCATCCCATGCTTTAGTAAGACCTGAACATGATCCCCAAGCTTTATGTATGCATTTGAAAGGTTATGTGGATGTAGGAGCAGGGTTTGTTTATACCCCATTTATTAATCCGGAATTAAAACACCCTAAGGGGATGGCTCCGGTTTACAAGTTTATGGCGATTAGGGCGCGGGAACCTTTCGCTTATGAAGGGCTTTTGGTGGCTACCGATGCGCAGAGAATTATGTGTCGATTGGAAGAGGGATTAAGGCTGGTGGACTGTCTAAAAAAGACATTGCCTGCCGATGTTCCGGTAATTGCCAATTTAATTGGTCCGGGTGCAGATCCTGAGGGCTGGGTTAAGCATTGTAAGAAATTTGAGGATGCGGGTGCGGATTTGATTGAAATGAATGTTTCTTGCCCTTTGCCGGCAGCTACTGCCCGGGCAGTATGCGATTATGCTGCCGGAGATTTGAGTGAGGCGGCAGGTGCACTTTTGGGTGATTCTCCCGCACTTTTGATTCCCGTGGTGGAAGCAGTAGTTAAGGCAGTGAAAATACCGGTGGGAGTAAAATTTACGCCGGAGACTGGATTTCCCCGGCTGGTCGGTCTGGCGGAATCGATTAAAAAAGTGGGAGCGCAGTTTATTACGGGAATAAATGCTCCCATTACTTGTTCTCCTCCTGATATTTATAACGAAGGTAAGGGGAAGTGGGCGGGTATTGAAGATAATATGATCTGTGCTGCTTTAGGACCAATGGACCGTTTTATTTGCTATCGAAATCTTGCTGCGATTTCGTTATTTGTGCCAGGGATAGATTTAGCCGCGGTCGGTGGTTTAGTAGAGCCAGAGCATATAGTAGAAGCGATGATGCTGGGAGCGAAAATATGTGAGTTTTCTTCGGGACTTTTCTGGCGGGGCACTAAGTTGATCAAAGACACGATTAACTTTTTAGAGAATGAGTATATGCCCCGGATGGGTTACCAGAAGGTAGAGGAATTTATTGGTTTGGGAGTTAAGCATATTAAACCGATTGAAGAAATTGACTGGAAGATGGAAGATTATGTCTCCACAGTGGATGATAAAAGATGTGTGCGTTGTGGTATCTGTTGTAATGGTATCTGTGATGCTCGATCACTTAGAGAAAATCCCTTGCGAGTGGTGATTGATGAGGAAATGTGCTACGGATGTGGTCTATGTCAGGCAATTTGTCCGGAACATGCGGTAAGTATCATTGAAAAGAAACACAAAGTTATTGGGGTTAGTTTTTTGCCTTCTCGATAGCCAATATCTAATGAAGCTTTTTATGAAAGTATTATCTAAAAACAGGCTGGTCGAATTTTTGGATAAACTCAGCGGTAGTTTTCAGGTGATAGCTCCTATTTTTCGACGCGGGGAATTAGTCTTTGATAATTTTGATCCAGACCGTTCTTCTTTGGAATTTAAAGGATTAACCCATTATTCACCGAAGGAATACCTTTTCCCAGAAAGTGAAACATTATTCACCTTCGAAATAACTGGTATGGGGGAAAGCGAAGCAGTTGCGATTCAGGAACATTTATCCAATATTGAAATTTTAATCTGGGGTGTCCGACCTTGTGATTTAAATGCGATCAAGGTACTGGATGCTTTTTTCCTTTCTGAGCCGGCTGACCCTTACTATCAGGCGCGAAGGGCAAGAACCCAATTTTTTGTTCTTAATTGCAACGAGCCCGGCATTAACTGTTTCTGTCGCTCATTAAATGCGGGGCCATTTGCTCATGATGGTTTTGCTTTAGGTTTTACTGATTTAGGAGATGAATTTTTAGTAGAAGTCGGCAGTAAGGTGGGAAAAGAATTGTTAGAAGAACAAAATCAACTTTTTAATGAGCCAGCTGATACTCAAAAAGAAATCGGTCGGTTAATTGAAGAAAAATGTAAAAATCAGTTTGATAATTTTTTGGCAATTGAAAAGCTTAAAGCGAAATTACCGTTTCCCCAAGTCTTAAATAGCCCGATCTGGGAGGAACAGATAAAGAAATGTAAAGTGTGTGGAACTTGCTCTTTCGTCTGTCCTACTTGCCATTGTTTTAATATCGAAGATCTAAAAAAAACCAAAAGAGTGGTACAGCGAATGCGGTACTGGGATAGCTGTCAGTTGAGTGGTTTTACCCAGATGGCAGGGCACAATAGTCGGCCGAGCCAAACGGAGAGATGGCGGCATAAAGTCTATGATAAGTTTTTTTATCTTCCCTCTAAATTTAATGGTCTTTTGGGATGTGTGGGATGCGGAAGATGTATAGATTATTGCCAGGCAGGCATTAATATGTTTGAGGTATTAATGAGGATAGTGGATGAGCAGTAATATTTATGCCCCCCAGCCGGCAAGAATTAGAAGTATTAAAGATGAAGCAGAGGGAGTAAAAAGTTTTATTCTCGAATTTGAAGACCCGAAGCAAAAAGAATCATTTTATTACTGCCCGGGCCAGTTTATCGAAGTCACGGTATTTGGGGTAGGAGAAGCTCCTTTTTCTCTTAGTTCTTTTTCTCTTGAGGAAGGAATTATTGGGATAAGTGTGGCTAATGTGGGTGAAGTTACCGCTGCGCTTCATAGTAAAAAACCGGGAGAATTTCTCGGAATTCGCGGGCCATACGGAAGGGGTTTCCCGTTGGAAGAAGTGAAAGGCAAGGAAAATATTTTATTTATAGCTGGGGGAATTGGTTTAGCTCCCCTTCGTCCTTTAATTAATCAGATGCTGGTAGCTCAAGCAAACTTTGGGAAAATAACAATTCTTTATGGTGCGGAAACTCCTCAATCATTTTGTTTTCGCGAAGACCTGGCTAATTGGGATAATAAAGAAAATTGTCAGGTGTTTTTTGGGGTAAGAAAATCTTTGCCGCAACTGATGATAAATGGGAGAGAAACCGCAGCATTGATTAGCGGACCGCCGATAATGAATGAATTTGCCATCTTAGAACTGCTGAGAAAGGGGGTGGGGAAAGAGAAGATTTTTATTACCTTAGAAAGAAGGATGGAATGTGGGATAGGGAAATGCGGGCATTGTGCGGTTGGTAAAGCGGAGGTCTGCCGCGAAGGGCCGGTTTTTAGCTATCAGGAATTGGAAGAATTAAGGTTAACTGACCGAATTTATTGAATATATTAATATTTTTGGGTGATGGAAAGCGATTGCAAAAAATTGACGAAATAGGGTAAATTGTCTTACTGAACTTGGGTCTAATATTTAAAGAGACCCTGAAACAAGTTAGGGGTGACAAAATGGAAAAAGGAGACCCGGGAACAAGTTAGGGATGACAGTGAGAATGATACCCGGAAGCAAGTTCGGGATGATAAAGTGATGGGGAAAAGAGAGCCAGAAACGAGTTTAGAATAAGCCAAATGGATTTTTTCCGCAATCTTGCAAAAAAAACTTGACAAGGATAAAAAGATTTTTTTATGATAAAAAAAGTTTCGATTCGGGAATATTCTTATTTTGAAAATTTTTTTTCTTAGCAAGTAGAATAAAATTTCTGAGTAAAAGGGAGTAAAAGGTTAAGATATTTTCGGGGTATAAAAATAAATGAAGAGGAAAGAGGGGAATAAATTTTCGGGATTTTAGAGAATGAATGCTCATTCATTGGTTAAAAGGTTTAATCAGAGAAAAAAGTAGTTGAGTTAAATAAAAGGCTTTAAGAAAAACAGAAGAGGAGGAATTTATGCGCAAACTGGCTGAATGGGTAGTTAATTATCGCTGGCTTAATGTTTTAATTACGATTGCGCTAACTGGTTTTTTCTGGTGGAAGATGATGGGAGCAATCATCCTTAATGACCCGGATGATTGGAGCAACCAGAAACACCCCTATGTAAAGTTAAATCATCGGATTCTTCATGAATTTGGAGGAGCAAATATCCTTCAGATAATGGTTAAAGTCAAAGAGGGAGGAAAGTACCCGGATATTTATAATACCGACACATTGGCCAGGGTCAAACAAATTTCCGACCAGCTTTATATTATGAAGGGTTTTATCCCGCCTAATTTTGAAGGCTTAGCTGCTCCTAAGGTAAAATACTTTAAAGCTACCGAAGAGATGATTACTATTGAACAGATGATGGCGGAAACTCCCCGAACCCCTGAAGCCTGCGAACGGATTCGGGAAGGAGTCCTTACTAACCCCTTAGTTTATGGAAAGTTGGTTTCCAAAGATCATAAAGCCACCTTGTTGATGGCAGACTTTGACCGTCAGATAACTCTGGATGAGATTTACGCTGAAGCCCTTAAAATAAAAAAGCAGTATAGTGACGAAAATCATGAAATAATGATTGCAGGAAAACCAGTCCAGATGGGCTGGCTTAACGAACAGCAACGGACCGAGATGCCGATTGCCTTCATTTTTCTTTTTCTGGTGTTAGCCATCATTCTCTATCTTTCCTTCCGAAGTTTTCGGGGGGTAATCCTGCCGCTGGGAGTGGGGATTGTGGGATCAATTATTGGGATGGGGACAGTGGCGTGGACCGGCGTGCCCTTTAATATTATCAGTTATGGATCTCCATTTATTATCCTGGCTGCGGGTGCAGCCCATACAGTTCAATTTCTTAAACGTTATCAGGAAATTTATGGAGAAATCCGGGACTTGCGGGAATCAATAATCCAGGCTAATGTTCACATTATGCCTCCTCTGATAGTTTCGGTAGTTACTGATTCGCTTGGTTTTTTGATCATTCTTTTTACTCCCTTCAGCAACCTGGTGAATATGGCGATTGGTAGTGCCGCAGGCCTTATCTCTATGCTTTATTTAGTAATTTTTACTGTACCGGCAGTTACCTCATTTTGGAAGGCACCTTCGGAAAAAGCGATTCAGATGGCAATGAAAGAACAGGAAGGAGAAGAAAAGAGCTTTTTGGGAAAGCTGTTAGGCAAAGGTGCTGCTTTAGGTTTTGGGGCCTGGCGGTGGCGGCTTTTTATCCCTCTGGCGGCATTAGGGGTTTTTGCTTTGATATTTCTGGAGAGGGTGATGTATGTGGGTGGATTTGACTGGGATACGGCGATTTATTCGAATGTTAATTACCGCTGGAAAAATGTTTGGGTTTACCAGGACCAGGAAAAGATTAGTAAGACTTTTGCCGGTGCCTATCCTTATAATATTTTGCTTGAGGGAAGAGAAACTGATGTCGGTAAAGATCCGGCATTCCTCCACGAGATTGAAAAACTTCAGGATTGGCTGGAATCCCGACCGGAAATCACTTACTCTATCTCTCTACCCAATTATCTCCGGGGGATGAATGTTCTTTTCCACGAAGGGAAAAGGGAATATAATGTAGTGCCGGATGATCCTCTCCTTAATGCCCAGTACTTATATATGCTTTCTACTGGTTCTCCTGGTGAATTTGAAACTACAGTAGATACAGTAACCTGGAAGGATGCGGCGCTTAAGACCCTTTGTAGCTGTGGTAATCCTCGCTGCTATGATAAATTAGTTCAAGATACTCATAAGTGGGTAAAAGAAAATTGGAAGTATGAAAAAGCTAAACCTTTAGTAGCGGGAGGCTTTATCGGAGTTTCGGCTTCAATGAGTGAAGATGCCCAGCGATGGCTTTTACCGGTTACGATTGTGCTGGTATTTTTAATTTATATTATATGTGCCATACTTTTTCGGAACCTGGTTATCCCTATCTTTTTGATTGTCCCCCTTCTTTATGGTCTGGTGATTATGTTAGGATTGCTTCAGTACTTAACGATGAGCAAGAAAGATGTTATTGACTATAATGCGCAGCAGTTTATCAGCCTCTGTCTGGGAGTGGGGATTGACGCAAATGTTTACCTACTTTTCCGTTATTTTGAAGAGTTAAAACTCACCGGCGGAGATATGCTCAAGGCAATGGAAAATGCCTGGACCAGCACCGGAAAAGGAGTTCTTTATTCGGCTTTGTCCCTCTCTTTAGCCTATATCCCATTGATTTTTGTTAAAACCTTCTGGGGTTATTTAGGATTGGGGTCATTTGAAGTTTTAATTTTAAACGCCATCGGTTCATTATTTATTCTTCCCATAATTTTGGGAGTTTTTCGGCCAAAATTTATGCAAGTAAGGAGGTGATGAGTGATAAAAAAACACCAAGCCAGAAAAAATAAAATCGATAATCGATAATTTTATTATCAAGAGGAGGGTTATATGACCAGGAAAAAATTGCTATTATCAATTGCCAGTGTAATTACCTTTATTTTGATTATTGCTACTAATTCTTTTGCCTGGAAAGCGATAAAACCGGTTATGGGGCCGGGTGGAAAAGTCGCTTCCTGGGAGGAGACGACTATTCCCGATGACCGGGTTCCGATAGGAGTAAATGAATTAAAAGATGCGGTTGGGGTATTTGGCTATCCCAAAGAAGAGTATGGCCTAAAGGTTACTCCCGAAGAAGCAGGAATAGATACTTCGGATGCCGGTAAACTAAAAAGAGCATATGCCTATTTAAAGGTTATGCCGGGTGATGAACTACCCGACAGTGGTCCCTGGAACGGACGATGTTATATGCAGTTCCAGTGTAGTATGTTAGGTATGGAGCAGTTTAGTCTAACAAGTAAAGAACCGGTGCGCTTGAAGGATTATGCCGGGGACTTCCAATTTGACCTGATCGATAAGGAAGGTCGAGTCCGGACCCGGAAGGTTTATCAGTTTCGTAAAGCTTACTACGGCGAGGGGGGAATGCGGTATAAAAATATGGTGTATTTCTTTGAACCACCCGACTTAAAAGGAATGTCGATTTTGGTCTGGAAGCCAGTAGATGAAAAAGTGCCGGATGACAACTGGATTTATCTGCCAGCGTTGCGTCGGGTACGGCGGATCGCAGCAGCCCAGAAAATGGATGCTTTCGGTGGCACCGATATGACCAATGACCAGATTGATCGGGCAACCGGGATGTGGGATGCAAAAATTACGGGAGAAGCTACTTTGGATGTAGAAAAGCCCCCACTTAAAGGTTGTTACGGAACCGAACCGCACCGAAATCGGATGCAGGGTAAGCACTGTGTAATCGTAGAGATGATTCCTCGAAATAAGGACTGGCCAGTGGGCAAAGAAGTTGTTTATTTTGATAAGAAGGGAGCGAATTGGTATTATGAAGAGACTTACGACAAAGGTGGAAAATTAATAAAGGTATTACAACCATTTATGGAGCATATGTACCCCAAAAATCCCGTTTACTGGACCTATGGCGACTGGTATGCCCATGACCTCCGCACTGACCACAAGACCATGATGTATTTGCCCGAAATTGATAAAGCCGGCTACAAGGTTTTGGATTATAGCCCGGATAAGCGCGACTGGTCTAACTATGTTTTCTGGTTTGACACTGGCTATCCCGATGATTATCTTTCCCAGCAGTTTATGATGACCGGAACACGATAAAAAGGTTTGATGGTTATTTACAGGAGGTATATTAATATTAATCAAAAAGGAGGAGGCATTATGGGAAAAAAGAAAGGATGGATGATTGTTTTTCTCTGTTTTATATTTATGTTGCCCTTTATGGTGAGCAATTCCGGCTGGGCACTGATTGTGGTAAAGGAGATTCCGGGGCTGGAATTAGGTGGCTATATCCGGAATCAAACCGATATTCGGGTATATTCTCCCCGAGATATTATGCGGTGTGATACTAATGCGGCTTTTCGGGCGGATTATAAACCCACTCCTTTTCTCCAGTTTTATCTGGAGTTAAGGCCATTTATCGATACAGCTTATGATTTAAGTGGCTCTCTGAGCAAGGAAAATCGGGGGGTTATGGGAATCAGCCACGATGATTATTCTTGGCATGCCAGCCCTCCCCATGCGATCAGTCCTTATTTTGGAACCGATACTGAAGTAGGCGGCTGGGTGAGGCAGCACGATGTCCTTTCCACCAATGTAAATACCAGCTACTGGCGGAAGATGTCGCTTTTACGGGAAGCCTGGTTTCTCTGGAAGACGGGACCCTGGCAGATAAAGATTGGAAAGCAGATTGTAACCTGGGGTGAAACTGATGGCTTAAAACTTATGGATATGATTAATGCTACTGACTACCGCCATTTCATTATTGATGATATGGAAGATAGTAAGATCCCGGAGTTTATGGCGAACATCACTTATTACTTTAACCAGAATTGGAACCTCCAGTTTCTCTGGATCCCCTGGTATGTAGAAAACTTCCAAGCACCTGCGGGCTCGGCCTGGGCATTAAATGGTGTTAACCTGATCTATTTCTATGACCACTTTGATGCCTTGAACCTTCAAAATGGAGTAGGGCTTCCTCCTGGCACACCATATTATATTCGGCATATGATTGCCAAAAATGCTTGTACCATTGACTATGGGGAACCAGACAATGAAAATGAATTTGCGGCGCGGTTAAAAGGCGCACTTGGTAGCCATACTGAATTTACTCTTAACTACTTTTACACCCACCAGAAAAATAATGTATTTATCAGAACTTACTGGCGGGAAAATCCTTGGTTGCAAGGTGGGGCAACCGATGTATTTCAGTTTTATACCAAGCCCCAGGTACAGCGGATTTATGGTTTTACCTTTAACCATGTATTTGGCAACTTTCTGAATTTGATGCGGGATCTGGTGATGCGGGGTGAGTTTGCTTATTACTATAAGACCGAATTTTTCGGAACCTATCACCCCTTTGATTATACCAGCGAGATCGGACCAGCATTTCTTGGCCTCTCCCCCGGAGGCGACTTGTTTATCACCAAGCGTGATTTGCTTCGCGCCTGCATTGGCTGGGATAAAAATGTCTACTGGATGGGGCTTAACTGGCTGGTGAGCCTCCAGACTTTCTACGAACGGATAATTGGTTACCCTTATTCCCAGAAGGGTCGTCCCTCCTATATATCCAATGTAGGGCTTACCAAAGCCTATCAGGATGAGATTACCTGGACCTTTTATTTTAACACCGACATTATGAATGAGCGGATTAAGTTTGACAATCTGTTCGTGTGGAACCAGATGCAGGAAGATGGCTGGAACCGGTTTAAAGTGGGGTTCGATATTTCCAATCACTGGTCGTTATGGATTGGTAACAACTTTTTCTGGGGGAATGATAAGTCTAGCGAGATTAATCCGTTTGTCGGAAATGCATTATGGAATGGGTATAATCCCGCCTATGGAACTGGGCCTTTAAATCCGGATGCTACCCGAATTGGTAATATCCGGCGGGGTGATCCGCTCGGTGAAATGTCCCGCAACACCTCGTTCTTTATGGAACTAAAGTATATGTTCTAAGTATTGAGTCTTAAGCTGGTTTCACCTAAAAAGGGGACGGCTTTAAAGCCATCCCCTTTTTTTATCGGCTTACGGCAAGAAAGGTTTAAAGCAAATCAATTGGGTCAACATCTACGCTGATTTTTACTCCCGCCGGCTTGACCTGAGGGATAACTTCGGTGAGAATTTTTTCGGTAAAGGAATGGAGAATGCGGTAATCCGGGCTTTTGACTAACATCTGGAACCGGTATTTCCCTTTTAATTTTTCTCGCGGAGCTTCTGCTGGTCCTAAAATCTCGATGTGTTTCTGGAACGGATTTTCTTTTTCCTGGAGAGTGCGACTTAATACTCCGAGCTGGTGAGCTTTCTCCTTAGTCCGGGAAATATCAGGACCAATAATTCGGAAATTAACCAATCGGGCAAAAGGTGGAAATCCCAATTCCTGGCGCGGGGAAATCTCTTTTTTATAGAAAGCAGAAAAATCCTGATTTATAGCCATCTGGATACTCGGATGCTCAGGGTTATAAGTCTGGATGATTACAGTACCCGGAACTTCTCCCCGGCCCGCCCGCCCTGCTACCTGGGTAAGCAACTGGAAAGTTCTTTCGCCGGCACGAAAATCAGGGAAGTTAAGCGATTGATCAGCATTAATTACTCCTACCAGAGTAACCCGGGGGATATCATGTCCTTTGGTAATCATCTGAGTTCCAATCAGAAGCTCGGTTTTTCCCTGGTGGAACTGGTTAAGAATCCGGGAAAGAGCATGTTTTTTAGCGGTAGTATCCCGATCCAGTCTTCCTACCTTTAAATCCCGAAAAAGTTGCCCCACTTCTTTCTCTAAGCGCTCGGTTCCAAATCCTAAGCTTCCTATTTTGTCGCTGTGGCATTTACAACATCGCGGAAAAGTAGGTTGAGCAAAGTTACAGTAGTGGCAGAGTAAAAGCTGTTCATTTTGATGAAATACCAGCGAGATATTGCAGTTGGGGCAGCGGGGAACAAAACCGCATTTCCGGCAGATAACCATCGGGGAAAAACCCCGGCGATTAAGAAAAAGGATGGTTTGTTCTCCCCGTTGCCATCGTTCTTGAATCGCTTCTTTTAATCGGCGGGAGAGAATTGTGCCCGGATATTCCCGGCGCATATCAATGACTTCGACTTGGGGAAGCGGACGATTATCGATTCTCCGGGAAAGGTGGAGATAGTTTATTTTTCTGATTCTGGTATTATAAAAGGTCTCGATTGCGGGAGTAGCGGAGCCGAGGATAACTACTGCTTGATGAATTTTTGCCTTTACCAGTGCAAGGTCGCGGGCATTATACCGGATCCGTTCTTCCTGTTTATAAGCTGGATCGTGTTCTTCATCGACCACAATGACCCCTAAGGATTTCAGGGGAGCAAAGATTGCCGAACGGGCTCCGAGGACAATTGATGCCTCTCCCTTCAATATCCTT
>Ga0315298_1001457_pt1 | contig 43183 bp, 39 predicted proteins | sample WHS_1_MG_FD_203077 | JGI IMG/M metagenome (GOLD analysis project Ga0315298, IMG submission 203077) | Extremophilic microbial mat communities from Washburn Hot Springs, YNP, Wyoming, USA - WHS_1_MG | ecosystem: Environmental > Aquatic > Thermal springs > Hot (42-90C) | place: USA: Wyoming... | reverse complement strand
AGAGAAAAGAGAGAAAGAAAATAATGCTCCTCCTGTCAAAAATAAAATTTCATTCCTAAAAATAATATCATATCTCCTCATTTTCGCAATCCCTTCCCCTCTTTACACTGAAAATGGGGAATTAATGGTTTTATGGGCATGATATGGCTATAAAAGTTTTATAATATTAAGATTAGAAGGCGGCAAAATAATAAAATTTTTTTTTCTTTATACTTGACAAATAAAAACTTTCTTGGTATAGTATTTCAAAAATTTTTATAGGAGGATTTTCTGATGAAGAGAATTTTAGTAGTTCTATTGCTGCTTGCTGTAGCAAGCTTAGGTTTCTCTGTCAGCGGAAAGGTTTATGGCCGTTATCTGGCTAATGTTAATGATGGCAATCTTTCTTCGGCTGTAGGCTGGTATGATAGTGAGCCGTGGGTAAAGTACACTTTAACTCCTCTGGCTGATCTAAGGGTTGGTCGTCAGGGAACGGGCGTTAGTGTTAACTTTGACTCTTTTACTCTGGATTATAAGCTTCGCCGTCCGATTAACACAGCGGAAAACTGGTCTGGTAACTGGGGATTGAACTTCTTGAAGGATTACTATAACGCGATTACTGGTTTTGCCGATGACTTGAAAGCAACTTCCCCGGGCTATATTAATGTCAGCGGTTTAAAGCTTGGTCCTGTTGATCTTTCAATCGGTGGTTCATGGTGGACACTCCAGCGTTCATATTCAGAGATGGAAGAAATTGGTGGTACTAAGACCTTAGATTTTAATGCTAGCGTTGGCTATAATATGTTTGCTTTTGATCTTACCTACAGTATTCAGGCAGGCGATGCTCGTATATATGCAGCTCCTTGGAATAAAGTTAGTGTGGCTTTCTTTGGTGGTGAAGCCACAGGAAAGGAAGCTGTCAGCGATACTGATTTTGGTAAAGGCAGCGTTAGTGGGTATGGAGCTATTATTCCTTTAGTGATTGATTATTCAATGGAATCTTTAAGTGTTACCCTCCACTGCAAGGCATTTTTGGGTGGAGAAAGCACGAAGGTAGAACTGGCAGGTGCTTCTGACACGATTTCTTCGGGTTCTACGGAGCTTGGTGCGGTATTGAAGGTTTCTTATGTAATCAATGAGCTGTTCGGCGTGTTTGGTGTTGTGGGTTATGTTATGTCAAGTGCATCGCAGACGGAAGATATAAGTGGTACTAAAGTTGCGGATGTTTCTGATAATTATTCAATGATTCCATTAATGGGTGGTCTTACTATAACACCATCTCCTGCGCTTACCTTTAATCTTGGAACAGGATATGCCGTAATAACCGGTAAAGAAAAAGATAATATTTTAGGCTTGGAACTTGAGGTTGATAGGAGTCGTTTCCAGACTCAGTGGGATAACTATGAAGTTCATGGATATTTCAAGCCCCTTATTAAGTTTGCTGCAGATACGAAATTCGCAGGTGACTGGGGTGCAGGCCTTACCTATATTGTATATCTGAATGATACTGTAGGAACCGGGCATAATGATGGTAACACAGACCAGAGTGTGACAATTAAGGATCGCGATTATTACAAAGCGGTGGTAAAACAGTCTGACTGGTTGAACTTCAATAATATTCCAGACTGGGATGCTCTTGGTGGTTCTTGCGCATACATTTCTTATTCAAAGGATAATTATGAGACAAAGGCGTGGTTTGGTGCTAATGCAGCAAGCCCTGCTAATAATCTTGCCGGTATGTTTGCAGCTATCGATATTGGAATTAAGTACTAAATTTTAGTGGCTCAATAAAAAAAGCGGTGGAGGTCTTCTCCACTGCTTTTTTTTATTTACTGGTTTTAATAAATGGAACTAAAGGAAATAAGTGCTTTTTATTGCCAATTTCCAGATATAGGCAATTTGATAATTTGTTTTTGTTATGATATAATTTTCAAACTGAATGTGAGATTTTAAGGAGTGTGTTATGCTTAATTATTTAAGTAAATTATGGTTGATTCTTGTTTTAACATTTGCTTTTTATGGTTGTTGGAATTGGGATATTATTAGTTTTGGGGTTGTTGTAAAACCTGAAGATATGAAACATTATAAACCTTCTGGAACTCTGGTTGCGATTTCGGTTGATAGAACGAAATTTTTTAAAATCTTGCAGTTGCGATTAATGCTGGATAATGCTGCAGATATAACCCTTTTTACCCCTAAGGATAAGAATTTTTTTATTGCGGATGTGCCTTTGAAATGCAAAGGACTAATTAGAGTTGGAGCAGAACTTGATACCCAGTCCATAGGAGATTGGTATTACCTAGAATTCAAATTTACGCTTGAATCTAATAAGGTCAATTATCTCGGAAAGTTTATTCTGGAAGAAGATAAAACGATAGGCTGGAATAGACTCTATGTTACAAACACAATAGAGGAAGACAAAGAACTATTTCTAGAATACTACCCCACTCTCTCAAACATAGAATTCGTAGTAGTCCCTGTAACCAACGGTGTTTTTAAGGCAAGGTAGCTTTAGATCTAAAGCGTAGTAATAGTAAGTAACTTGCTTTTGTTCTGTAAGTCTCAGGTAAGGAACGGTCGCGACCGTTCCTTACCTGTGGATGTAGTAAGTGTGCCGGCGAAAGACTATGATTTGACGCTTTGGAAAAATCTATAGTAGAAAGGAGGGTTTAAGTGTCTATTTTTCACTTTCTTTTTTCCCTTTTTCGTGTTAATTCGTATAATTCGTGGTTTCTGACCGGATTAACCACGAATATCACGAATATTCACGAATGATATTTTATCGTGTAAATCCGTAGAATCCGTAGAATTCGTGTGAAACCTGTGGTGAGCCCAGTCGAACCATTGGGGTTGGAATAAAAAAAAATCGCTTAAATTAGGTTGATTGATATTGGTAGTCATGATGATATATATTAATTGGATAGAGGAAACTAATGCAAAAGTGTAAAAAATTGATATTTAACCTTTTTTTTATAGGATTGGTTGTTGTCTTTTTTGCTTCATTGGAATTTAGCCTCAGGATTTCTGGTGTTGGTATTGACACCCGTCCTTTTTTCCGACATCCATATATGTCACAGTTTTATGTAGACAATAAGCAATTTCGCAATAAATACTATAATCGCTATGTAGATTTGTCTCACCAGCCGATAAAAAATGTTTTTAGCTATGAGAAAAAGCCCGGAATGCTTCGTGGGTTTGTAATAGGTGGTTCTACCGCAGAGGGTTTTCCTTATTATTCAAATCATTCCTTTTCAAAAATCCTTGAGGCTGCATTACGAGAGCAGGGAAAATATGCAGGGGTTGAAGTATTGAACATGGGCTTTTCTGCTATGTCAAGCTTTTACGATGCAGATGTTGCGAAGAAACTTTTAAAGTATAAGCCGGATTTTATAATAATATATTCCGGTCATAATGAATACTATGGCACTATAAGCGCAACAACAGGTGGAAGTTACTTTACTAAAAAGCTTTATTTATTTTTAAAGGAAAGTAGAATATTTCAAATTCTGTTTAATCTTTTTAGTGATTTAACCCGTTCTAAAGATAGCGGTAACAGAACAATGATGGAGGAACAATTTAATAATCAAGCTATTCCTCTGGATGAAAAATTTGATAGAAAAGTAGCAGAGGATTTTATAAATAATCTTGATTCTACAGTAAGGCTTTATTCAAGGCAGGGTGTGCATGTTATTGTTGTTGATCCAGTATGTAATTTAATAGATATGCCTCCGTTTGGAAGCCAGAAAAATAATGATCCTGAAAAAGAAAAAAATCTTAAGGAGTTTATAAAATCTTACTACAATGCGATTATTGTAGGAAATAAGATAGAATTAAAAAAGGCTTATGAAGAAAGGCAGAATCATCTTGAATACAGTAGCAATGCTTTTATTCTTTATCTTGATGCAATGGCAAGGGAAAAACTATATAATGAAAAGTCTTTGTCAAACTATTTAATTGCAAAGGATTTTGATACCGTTCCATTCCGATGTAGAAGTGTTTTTAATGCTGTCATTTCGAATTACTCGGCCTTGAATGAAGGTAAAAATCCATACTATCACTATATACCCCTTCAAAATATTCTGCAAAGTTGGTTTGGACATAGAATTTTTGGTAACAATATATTTCTTGACCATGTTCATTATAACTGGAATGGAAATGTTCTTATAGCCCGAATCCTTGCAGAAAAAATTGCAATGGTCTATAAATACAGCGATGAGGAAAAAAAGAAACTTATAAGCTTCTTCTCAAATCCAGAAGAGGTAAAAAAGAAGCTTTACTTTACACCGCTGCATGAAATTTTTGGGTACTATTCAATTCTTATGCTCTCCCAGAGGCCACCTTTTTCAACAATGGTAATACCTTTTATTCCAGCTCCACCTTTGAATAATCCATTTTTCAGAGATACAAATATTATAAAGATGACTGAGGAAGAGGCTTTTAATAAGATTATCAATGAAAGTATTGAGAAAAAGGATTATGACAGGGCGTTTTTCTATATAAACTCTATCATGCAGGTTTATCAGGCAGAGTATCGCAATTATCTCGCACTGGCACAGTTTCAGGAAATGATGAAAAGCGAAGATGCGGGTTATAATTATATTGTGGCTTATTTGCTTTCCGGGAGAAACAGGGAAGTTTATAGTCAAATGGAGAACTATTTTTTGAATAATGGCCGTGCAGATATGCTTGAGATGGTGAAGAAGAAATACGGAGAGCCGAGAAGATGAATAGAGTAGCTGGCTAAGTAGCCACCTTTTTTCTTCTTGAATTGTGCCAAAACCGGAAGTTTATCTTTTACACATATTGTCACGAAATAATTACCACATTGTAAATAATCGTAGTTCTTTAATCTATTGGGCTTTCTTTTCAAGAAATTCTTCATTTTCTACTGTCTATAATAGCTTAAGAAATCTCTCATGCGGTGAAACACTTCCTGTAGCTCATCTACTGTGGGAAGGAATACAATGCGAAAGTGGTCGGGATGTGGCCAGTTAAAGCCTGTACCCTGAACCAGATGTACCTTTTTATCTAACAAAAAATCAAGGACAAATTTTTCATCGTCTTTAATGTTATACTTCTTTATATCAATTTTTGGAAATACATAAAAGGCACCCATTGGTTTTGTACAGGATAGCCCCGGAATGCTATTTACACTTTCATAAGCACATTGCCGCTGCTCATATAGTCTTCCACCTGGCTTCAGTAATTCAGTAAGGGTTTTCCATTCACCCAAAGCTGTTTGTATAGTAAGCTGAGCTGGAACATTTGAGCATAGTCGCATCGAGGCAAGCATATTTAGTCCTTCTATATAATCTTTTGCAATTAGCTTATTTCCACTCAGTATCATCCATCCAACCCTAAAACCAGCAATTCTATGAGATTTTGAAAGCCCACCCATCGTAATGCAGAAGACATCTTTATTGAGTGTAGCAATAGGATAATAAACAGCATCGTCATAAAGAATTTTCTCATAAATTTCGTCTGCAAATACTATAAGATTATGTTCTGCGGCAATCTTAACCATTTCTTCAAGAATTTCCCTGGGATAGACTGCTCCTGTAGGATTGTTTGGATTTATGATAACAAGCCCTTTCGTTTTTGGACTTATTTTCTTTTTAATATCTTTAATATCTGGATACCAGTTCGCAGATTCATCGCAGAGATAATGAACAGGAGTTCCACCTGAAAGATTAACTGCAGCTGTCCATAATGGATAGTCTGGCATTGGTATTAATACTTCATCTTCACTATCCAGAAGTCCCTGCATCGCCATTACTATAAGTTCGCTTACACCATTTCCGATGAACACATCCTCAATATCTATGTCTTCTATTCCTTTGAGTTTGTAATATTGTACAATTGCTCTTCTTGCAGGGAAGAGCCCCTTTGAATCACAATATCCTTCAGCAGATCTTATATTTATAACAACATCATGAATTATATCGTCGGGAGCTTCAAGTCCAAAAGGAGCAGGGTTCCCGGTGTTTAGTTTAATTACAGTGTAACCCTCTTCCTCCAGCCTTTTTGCCTCTTCGGAGATTGGGCCTCGAATGTCATAAAGTACATTGTCAAGCTTTGAGGACTTTTTAAAAGTACGCATATTTTTAAAACCTCCGTTCGGTCGTTACTGTTTATTACAAAGCATGACTGCTATAAACTTTCTCTTCCAATGCTCTTCTCATTACTTCTATCGGAGCCTTTCTGCCAGTCCATAATTCAAATTGTAACACACCCTGGTATAATAGCATGTCTATACCATATACAATCCTGCATTTTCTTTCTTCGGCATATTGCAAAAGCCTTGTCTTATGAGGATGATAAACAATATCCATTACCGTACAACCGTGGGGAATTTCTTCCAGAGTTAGAATGCTAAAATTATAATCTGGCTCCATTCCGATTGGAGTGGCATTAATGATTATATCTACCTTATCCTTTATTTTACTCCAGGCATCTTTTTCAATAGTTTCCAGTTTGATTTCAGTTTTATGTTTGCCACTTAGAAATTCTCTATCTATGTTTTCCTTTAACGATTTTTGTTTTTCCTTATCGGTATCAAGAAGAAAAACCTTTGCAGGTTTTGCGTAATAGAACAGGGCAAAAAGAATAGCCCTTCCTGCTCCACCGGCTCCAAAGAGGGCAATGTTTTTATTGTTTACCTCTGTCTTGAGGCTTAAGGCTTTGTAAAATCCCTCCGCATCTGTATTTGTTCCAAAAATTTTGCCTTCTTTGTTTACCAGGGTATTTACAGAACCAATCATTCTTGCTATCTCACTTACTTCATCAAGACATGGAATTATATTAATCTTATGCGGTATTGTCACACTCGCTCCGCAAATCCCGAGGGCTTTAATACCTCTGACAGCCATTTCAAGTTCAGTTACTTCAAAAGCAACATAAACAGCATTTATTCCTTCCTTTTTAAAAGCGGCGTTGTGCATAGCCGGAGAAAAGGAATGCTTTACAGGATTTCCAATAATGCAATAAACCTTTGTCAGAGCATCAATTTGTAAGGATTCTTCTTCTTCAATCCGGGATATTTTATCAAGTCTATTCTGATGCCTTCCACCCTCATACTCTGTTGAAAGCCATATGTCAAGCAAATGCGAAACTTCGTTTATACTTTGTTTTCTTCCAGAGAACGATACCATGTTTGTGTCATTATGTTTTCGGGAATAGTCGGCAGTATATTCGTCGGGGCACAACGTAGCACGAATGCCCTTTATTTTATTCGCTACCAGCATGGCGCCAACCCCGGAGCCACAAACAAGAATGCCCCTTTCATACTCTCCATTTGCAACAGCTCTTGCGGCAAGCTTTACAGTATCAGGATAATCCATACTTTCTTCTGAGTATGTTCCAAAATCTTTTATTTCAAATTCTTTTTGCTTTAAATAAGCCTTAATCTGCTCTTTTAGTTTGAATCCCGCATGATCACTGGCCAAAGCTATTTTCATAAACCCTCTTTCTGGCAATAAATCTGTGTATTTAACTTAAGATTATAAGCAAAAAAGGTGTTTTTGTAAAGTAACCGAATTGACTCACAGCAATTCCCCATTTTTGATTAAATTATATTCATACGAAGCAACCCTTCACACTTTCTTTCTGAACGATGAGAAAGTAAAACCTCATGTTCACTTTCTTTTGAACGGCCAAAAGAAATAGTTTACTGCTTTTCAAGGGAAAGCAGTTATAAACTCATTGTTACCTTTCTTTTGTCCGGGCAAAAGAAAGGTAACCGAAAGAAAACCCGCCCGCCCACGCTACGCAAAGTTTGCAATGCAACTGCTCAGGCTCGGGAGCGGTGAACTCACCCTCACCTTGAAAGTTCTTTAATTTACAAACCCTCTTCCTTGTTTAAAAACATCCCTTCACTTTTTATACAAGGTGAGGGTTCAAACAACACCGCTCTCACACCTCGCCTTCGCAGGCATTGCTTACACTTTGCTCCGCTATGGCGGGTTTATTTAGTTATATAACTATAACCATGTCGCAGTGTTGGTATTCTTCATACTTTATCCTAAAACCCTCTTGCTTACACTTATGCCTTTCTCATGTCGCTGTCCATAGCTTTATTCGAAAGGCAACCGCAATCCATTGCGGTGTGTTATTTGTACCCTTTATCCCCTTCGCAGAATACCCTTTCTTGTTATTTCGCTTCCTCTGCTTTAACTCTAAAGGCTCTTAAGGGGAAAACCGCAGAGGGGGAAAACGATTGTATCTATAATATCGCGGTGTCGGATTTTTTTTCTTTTTTTATTTTTTTATCTTCTCTACCTACATAATCCCTGCTGTGGTCTATGCCTTCTGGTCATTGTCATCATCTTTCCGTCGAATGTCTTGCGCTTGCACCCACAGGAAAATCCTACCCGCCATTACGCCAAGAAATGCAGGATGCATTTCGCCCCGAGCAGGGTCAAGGGGAAACCCTATCTTACTTTCTTTCTCAGCGATGAGAAAGAAAGTAAGCAAAGAAAGAATCGCCGACACCGCTTTATCGGCCAGTTCTTTTTCTATACCGATGGTGTTAACCTTAATACTTTGTTTCCACCTTTCTCCTTTGTTATATGGCTTTTTCATCATCACATCCTGTGCTGATTCAAAAGCCCCGCCGTAGTCCTTTACGGCGTGGTAAACTTCTCCTTTATACAATAGCGGTTAACACACTTTGTCTATAATCAATGCCTCCTCTAAACACAAATTACTATAACCATGTCGCGGTGTCGGTTTTTTCTTCTTTTTATTTTTTTATTTCCTTTACCTACATAACCCACGCTGTGGTTTTTACTTGTGTGTATGAACAACTTTTTTCTTTCAGTTTTCACCTCCTCGCCTTTACCAGGACCGCAGGATGCGGTCGTTGAGGGCGGAGTGTTGCTTTTACCATTGAGCACGGTGTTATTTTTTCGGTTGGGAACCCGTCCCCGACTCGTTCGGGGATGGGCCGAAAAAATAACACCGTGCGATTACTTTCTACCGAACACACGGATGTGGAGTTCCGCCCGATTCTACAGGAAAACTGAAAGAAAAAAGTTGTTCATACCCTCTACCCTCCACAGCGGGGTTTTTGTATTGTAGCACTGGCTGGCAAGCCAGTGCTACTTTTACATTTTGCCTTGTAATGACACTAAAGTTATATAATTTCCAAAAATGGGGAATTGCTGTGGATTAACCAAAAAATGGAAAAAAAGATTGTAATAGAATAAAATAAAGGATCATCCTTAAGGAGATTTTTTAATGCAAAAACCTTTAATACTTGTTATTGATGACGAAAAGAATATTCGCGAAGCATTACGAAGCGGGCTTAAGCTTGAAGGCTTCGATGTATATACATCAGAGGATGGAAGCGATGGACTTGAAAAGCTAAAAACAATAGGCGCTGATGCCGTTGTACTGGATCTTAAAATGCCGAAGGTTGGCGGATTTGAATTTTTAAAACAGGCTCATTCAATTGAAAATGAACCTCCAATTATAATTCTTACAGGGCATGGTGGTGTTGATGAAGCAGTAGAAGCAATGAAACGCGGGGCTTATGATTTTCTAACGAAACCCGTAAACCTAGATAAGCTCTCCCTTGTGCTCAGGCGTGCCATTGAAGAACAGAATCTAAAAAGACGCCAGATTCAGCTTGAGGAAATGGTAGATGAGCGGTATGGATTTAAAAATATAATCGGGAACTCAAAAACCTTCCAGAAAGTAATACAGATAGTAAAGCAGGTTGCTCCAACGGATGCGTCAGTACTCATAACAGGAGAGAGTGGTACAGGGAAGGAGGTAATAGCTAACAGTATTCATGCAAATAGCAAACGTTCCAAAAATCAATATATAAAAGTACATTGCGCTGCACTCCCGGAAACACTTCTTGAAAGCGAGCTCTTTGGTCATGAAAAGGGCGCCTTTACGGGAGCTATAGCAAGAAAACGTGGGCGTTTTGAACTTGCCGATGGAGGAACCATTTTCCTTGATGAAATAGGAGAGGTTTCACCAACCGTACAGATAAAACTTTTGCGGGTGCTTCAGGAGCAGGAATTTGAAAGGGTTGGTGGAGAGGAGACCATAAAGGTTAATATAAGAATTATAACTGCAACAAACAGGAATCTGAAAAAGCTTGTAGAAGAAGGAAAATTCCGCGAAGATCTATACTATCGATTGAATATTATAAATATAAATATTCCACCGCTTAGAGAAAGAAAAGAAGACATCCCACTGTTCTGTGACTACTTTATACAATACTATGCAAAAAAGCACAACAGAAATATTAAAGGAATCCACTCGAAGGCACTAAAACATTTGGAGTCCTATTCATGGCCGGGGAATGTTAGAGAACTACAAAACCTTATTGAAAATCTTGTTGTACTCAGTCAGAGTGAATGGATTACGGAAGACATGCTACCTGAAAATATTACCGGAAGCTCCAATCATAAGTATTTTTCAGTCGAGGTTGGGTTAACTATGGCAGAGATTGAGAAAAGGGCAATTCTATCAACCCTTGAGTATACAGGCTGGAATAAATCACAGGCAGCAAAGATACTGAACATAGGCAGAAAAACCCTTCTAAGAAAGCTTGACGAATATGGTATTAAGCGAGAAGAAGAAAAATAATCCGTTATTAATTTGATTTTTCTGATAAAATAGGTAAAATAATTACTGTTGGCAGAATAAGCCTTAAAAAGTGAAAATTGTTATATGGATTTGCAGTTTGATGGTGCTTTAAAGTAAGGAATCTGCTATTTAAAAATTTAAAGAAGAGGCAATTGATGCGTGTCTCAACAGACCTGATGAGAATTGAGGTTTATATCCATTTTCTCTATCCCGGGATGATCCTTAAAGGAGATGGGTACGACGAAAATGAAAATAAGGTAATAAAAAAGGGAATTCCCCTCACCTATAATCAAATTCTTAACTTAAAACTTAAAGGAATAAAGAAAATATACTACGCCCGTGAAAGATTAAAGCTCAAAAATTCTGTTTCAAAAGCAATGATTTCAGATGAAAATCTTGAAAAAGCAATATCCCTTGTTGAAGACATAAAAGGACATATAAGGAGCGAGGGAACTAAGGGTACTTTACCCCTTCATGAAGTGGAAGAGGTTGTAAAAAACTTCATAAGTGATATAAAAGATAATGCTGATGCCTATCTAAATTTACTCGATTTATATCACTTTAGCGACTATACATACACGCATTCTATAAATGTGGCTACAATATCTGTGTTGCTCGGTGTTTCGATGAATCTCAGTTTCGAGAAGATAAGAACAGCTGGAATCGCCGGTCTTCTTCATGACATAGGTAAAATTATGTTACCGGAAGCCATTGTGGAAAAGCCCTCTGACTTAACCGATGAAGAATGGAAGATTATGAAGAATCATCCCGTATATAGCTACAATATAATAAAGGCTGAAAAAAGCTTTGGAAAAATTATTGAAAACGCAATTCTTCTTCATCACGAAAATTACACAGGGAATGGATATCCATTCGGTATAAATTACGAAAAGCAAAACATCTTTTCACATATTCTTTCCCTTGCAGATGTTTTTGATGCCATGACCTCAAAACGACCCTATAAAGAGGCTTTTTCTTTTAATGAAACCTTTGCCTTTTTTATGGAAAATTCCGGGAAGAAGTTTAACCCCGCGGTCGCGCAAATCTTTCTCAGAGATATGGCAAAGAAGATTAATGAAGAACCGCTTTATCCAATAGATTCATTTGTTCAACTAAACACAGGTGAGATAGCCCATGTTGTTGGACACAGGGTAAGTCCATATTCCCTTAGACCTATCGTCAATATCTTTATATCGCCAACTGCAAAGGGGAGGGGTATTGATAGATACCTTCTTAAACATCCAATGCAGATTGATCTGGAAAGTGATTACACAAGATACATTGTAAAGAGAATTATGGACCAGAATCAAATAAATGTGTTTAAAAATTTGCTCTTTGGTTAAGGTAGAATTTAAAATGCCAGAATACACTTCTACAGAAACGATCGTAAAAGCCCTTTCTATACTTAAAAAGGAATATCCCTCGTGGAAAGCTCCAATAGTTACCTATATTAAAAATTCCCGAGGAACCCCCTACAAAATTCTTATATCAACTATTCTAAGTCTCAGAACAAAAGATGAAACAACAACAAATGCCGTCAAAAATCTTTTTGGTAATGCAAATACACCGGAGGAAATAATTCAACTTGGTAAAGATAAAATACAGAGGCTAATATATCCTGTAGGATTTTATAAAACAAAGGCTAAAAGAATAATTGAAATCTCAAAAATCGTCATTGAAAAATACAATGGCCTAGTTCCAGATAGCCTTGAAGAGCTATTAGAACTCCCCGGCGTTGGAAGAAAAACTGCCAACCTTGTAATAACACTGGGTTATAACAAACCCGGGATATGCGTGGATACGCATGTACACCGGATTTCCAATCGCCTTGGTTATGTTAAAACAAAAAGTCCCGAACAAACAGAATTCGCCTTGCGAGAGAAGCTTCCCTTAGAGTGGTGGACTTCATATAATGATATCCTTGTAGCTTTTGGGCAGACAATATGCAGGCCTATATCCCCTTTTTGCTCAAAATGCCCGATTGAAAAATATTGTCCTAAGATAGGTGTAGAGCATAGCAGGTAACTAACTCCTTCTAAAATATTCCCGGATTCTCTTCGTTTCTTCTGTCATAGTTTTCTCAGAAAAAATAAAAATTTCTTCCAGCCATTCAAGCTTTTGCTTCGGGGTAAGTTTTATATACTCCATTATTTTTTCCTTTTCAAGACGATAATAAAAACCCTTTCTCACCTGTTCTTCCAACCCCCTATTCTTTTTGCCTCAATCAACATTTTTGCATCGCTTATGTCACTCTTCCTGCCACTTGCCTTCTTCATTTTAATCAGGTCTTCTATTGAAACTACAGGTATCTCAATATCCTCCACTGCAAATACCTTCTTTCTTTTTTCTGCCTGTTTAAAGTCCAGAGGGTGAATTAAAACAATATCCACAACTTTATAGTTTTTTTCTTTATGATAAAAGCTAAAAGCTTTCATATTTCTCTCTTCTGTCCATTCTCGAAGCTTCTCAGAATCTGCCATATCCTCCGGATTTACAGGCAGGCGTGGCATGTAACCCAACTCTTTCATCACCTGACAAAAAGCAAGCACATTTTCTTTTTCCATAAAAAGGATAATATCGATATCCTGGGTAACCCTAGGTACGCCATAAAGATTTACAGCAAGCCCACCCACCACCAGAAACTTAATATTGCTTCTATAAAATGCCCCCAGCTCTTCAAAATAAAACATTTCTACCTCTCAAAAAAGACAAATAAATAATAAAACATAAAGATGTAATAATCAAAATATCACCCGGAATTACCACAAACTATCTATCTGCTTTAAAACGAATCTGATATTTTACCCCATTATCAGAAAAATAAATCAACTCCCCATCGAGTTGATTTACAAATGTCTGAACAAGGGTAAGCCCTATAGAATTCTCTCCAGGAAATACAAATCCTTCCGGAAAACCAACACCATTATCCCAAATGACAAGATCAATAGTTCCATTTTCCTCTCTCTTTACAGAGAGAAAGATTTTCCCTTCTTCCTTATCCGGAAAAGCATATTTTATAGCATTCATAAGAAGCTCGTTTACAATTTGTGCACATGGCATTGCCGATGAAACATTTAATCTAATATCTTCTACTTCTGTGGTTATATCTATCTTCTTACCAATAAGGTTTGAATTTACCCTTATTTCCTGAACAATAGTATCAACAATCTCTCTTATATCAATCTCCGAAATCTTTGGTTGTCCATAAAGCATTTCATGGGTTAATGCCATTGTTTTGATCCTACTCTTTATATCCCCGAGGATCTCAATAGCACGAGTATCCTTTACAAACTTCTCCTGAAGTCCGAGCATGCTTGAAATAATCTGCATATTATTTTTGACCCGATGATGTACCTCTTTGAGTAATGTTTCTTTTTCTTTAAGTGCCTTTCTTATTTCTTCTTCAGCATTTTTTCTTTCCTTATCTATTTCAAGAAATTCGATAGCAAAAGAAATATCAAGCGCAAGCTCTTCAAGATTCTTTACCTCTTCCTCTCCAAAAAAATCCTCTTCTTCAGAATACAGATTAAAAGCTCCTTTACTCCTTCCAGAAATTACAAGTGGAAAAGCTGCAGAAGAGCGATATCCCATCCGCATTGCATTTTCTCTCCAGGGAATCATTGCCGGATCATTTTCAATATTGTTACAAACCACTGTTCTTCCTTCTCTTATAGCCCTTCCTGTAGGACCTCTTCCCTCTGGTTTATCTTCTACTGTAATATTTATTTTTTCAAGATAATCCCCTGTAAAGCCTGCAGAAGCCACAACTTTTACCCTTTTTGTATCTTCTTCAAGAAGCCCAATCCATGCCATTTTAAATCCCCCCTTTTCAATGGCAATTCTACAAACTTCCTTAAGTAATTGTTCTTGATCTCTTATCCGTACAATCGCCTGATTTATACTGCTCAAAATTTGCAGTGTTCTGTTTAGCTTCCTTAATTTCTTCTCAGCACCTTTTCTTTCTGTTATATCCCGAATTATAGCCTGATAATATTTTTCACCACCAATTTCAGCCTGCACAATACTGCTTTCAACAGGGAAGGAACTTCCATCCTTTCTCTGGTGAATGGCTTCAATAATCTTTCCATCTTTAAAGGAATCTCCGAAATATTCGTCCTCAAGCTCATCCTTAAACTCCGTTATTCTTAAATCCTTCAAATTCTTTCGTTTTAATTCTTCAATTGAATAACCATAAACCCTTTCAGCCTTTTCATTGGCTTCAATAATATTAAGTTTATCATCCATAAGAAGAATAATATCATTTGCATATCTTGTAAGATATGAAACCCTATCCAGCATTGCGAGTTTTTCCTTTTCAAGTTTAAGCTCAAAGGCAAGATGCTCTACCTCTCTACGGTTCCATATAAAAAAGATTATAAAAACAGAAAACACTATAAGTATAACCACCATAATTCCAGTTAAAATGGAGGCTCTATAAAAATTCTCATAGACTTCTTTTTCATCAATCTCTGTGACAATACACCAGGTTGTATTTGGAACAGCCCTAACATAGGATAAAACCGGCATATTTCTGTAATCAATACCTTTTAGATTTCCCTCGTATCCAAGTACTGCCATAACAGCAGGCAAATTTTTCCTGGTTAAGGGAAGCTTTAGTTTCATTGCGCTTCCCTTTTTGTGCCTGAGTTCATTAATAAACAAAACAAAATCCCCCTCCTTTCGTACAAGAAGCGTTTCTCCTGTACGACTTTCGATAGGCCATGACTGTATTAGTGGATAAAGATATGTGCGTGGATCTATCCTCATCACAATAAAACCTACCGTAGATTTAGATTTGTCTTCAATCGGAATCACAAGATCAATATGAATATCATCTTCCCCGGTTATAGCATTTGTGACCTTATGGATATCTGTAAGATAAGCCCCATCCATATCCTTTTTTAAAATATTACTTATACTAAATTCTATTAAATTTGTGACGGGGTATGCTAAAAGAATATTTCCTTTGACATCTATCAGAAAGCAACAAGAATAAGACTGCCTTTCCATAAAGCCTTTGAATATTGCCAGAATAATCTTACCCATCCCTGCAGAGCCTGTTTTTAAAAAGGATCTCACAAGTTCATTAATTATACTGTCCGAAAAAAGAAAGTCTCCATCTGATAATCTCTCTCTTCTCCATTCCACCATCTGTTTTACTTTTAAATCAGCAATGGACTTTAACTGACTGAATGTAGACCTATCAAACTCTTCTTTCGATCTTTGAAAGTAGAAATAGCTTATAGTTACCAGTGTGACAACAAAAAAGAAAAGGATTAATGAAATAGAAAGGGGATATTTGCCTCTTTCCTTTTTGTTTTTCTTTTCCACATTTTGCCCCCGTGCCCCAGAACACCCCATTCCCTATTTCTATTTTTATTATACTCTCACAAAAATAATTGTCAAGTAAATTTTCCTGAATTTTTCTATTACCCCTACCGATAATTAACTACTAATATATACATATACCGGGAGTTTTTATGACAGAAAGTGAAATGAAAAAAAAGATTGTTGAACTCCAGGAAAAACTAAAAGAAAAAGACAGTCAGATTGAACATCTTGAAAATTTAAACAGGGCTTATAAAAATCTTTCGGAACTATACAACAAAGAACTTATGGAAGCAGAAAAAATGCTTGAAGCACAGGAAATTATACAAAACCTTATGCGAGAAGAAAAGATTGAGGCAGATAGAATGATTAAAGCCCACGAAAGCCTTGAAGAGCTTACTGTAATAGAAAAAAAGGAAACTGTAAAGCTACTGGAGGCTCAGGAAAAGGTTAGTGAATTATCAATGAAAGAACTCAAGGAAAAAGATGATGTGTTACAAAAAATCCTATCAATAAACAAAGATATAGGTTCCATACTTGATCTCGGCACTCTTTTAAACAAGATTGTGAAAAGCCTTATGGAATCAATTAATGCAAAGCACGGAATGTTATTCATATATGAAAAAAACAAGCTTATCCCAAAAATTCTTATAAACCTTGATAATATGGAAATGCAAAAAGAATATTTTCAATACTGCCAGCAAATTATTCTTGAGTGTGCAAATACTAAAAGGAGCATATTAAAGATTAATGAAAAGATAAAAAATGAAGCAGAAGAAATGAATATATCTTCCATCTCCGTACCAATGATTCGCAAGGAAAGCCTGCAGGGTGTTTTGTACGCAGATATTGTTTCAGAATCAGAAACTTTTAAATCCAGCGATTTATTCAGCGCCGAAATCTTTGCTGGACAGGCTGCAATTTCGCTTAACAATGCAATACTCTATGAAAGCATTAAGAAACAGAATCGAGAACTGTTAAGGCTTATAAACATTAAAAGCGAATTCATCGATAGACTCTCCTCTCATCTATCAAAACCTATTAAAGAAGCCACCAATATACTATCAATGATGAACCTGCAGAAAGGTATTCCTGAAGAAGAAAAAAGTAAAATGATAAAAAATACTATGGAAAGGCTGGAAAAGGCTTTAAATCTAACACAAAAGGCTTTATCCATAGCAGAACTAGAATCATCTGCCGCAGAGCTTTTTAAGGACACTATAAATGTAAAGGAATTTATTGAAAATAATATCTTAAAGACACATCAGAATGAAATAAAGGAAAAGAATCTAAAAATAAGCATAGAATTGCCGCCGGATTTTGAGAAATTCCTGGCAAACAAATCAATCCTGCGCGTAATCCTTGATGAACTGCTCTCCAATGCAATTTTTTACAACAAACCTAATGGTTCTGTTGTTATACGGGGAGAGGTTAGTAATAATATGTATAAGCTTGAAATTATTGACACAGGTTACGGAATTAGACCCGAGAATCTGGATAAAATATTCCAGCAGTTCAGCAGGACAGAAGATTCCTCAAGACTAAACCCTAGTGGTGCAGGGCTTGGCCTTTTTATGGTAAAAAACTCTGTAAACTACTATGGGGGCTCCATTAATGTTGAAAGCATCTACGGGGAAGGCAGTAAATTCACGGTCACTTTTCTAGCACATTAAAGGCTGTCCAAAAAATGGTTGTTATAACTGGAACAACCCCCTAACCCCCTTTTATTAAGGGGGAAATTGTGTTTATTCTCCGTGTACTCTGTGGTAAATTCTGGGCTTTCTGGACAACCCCTTTATACTTTTACGCATCCTTAAAGCAAAAGATACCTTATTCCAATCTCACTCCAGAACTAAAAATTTTTTCTATGTTTTTTATAAAGTTTAAATTGAAGATGGCCGATATACACATCAGGAATTTTGTACCCTGAATTTAACCCATAGGTTTATTCTTACTCTGATAGGTTTATCGGCCTTTTTAAAAAAGGCTTAAGCTTTATTTTTTGAAAATTTCCGCATGGAAGCGGGAATTAAATATATCAAGGAGGATTTCTATGATTATCAATCATAATGTGAGCTCTATTTTCTCGCATCGTCAGCTCTGGATTAACAATCGAGAAGCCGACAAGAACATCGAAAAGCTTTCATCTGGAATGCGGATTAACCGCGCAGGAGATGATGCGTCTGGTCTTGCTGTATCTGAAAAGATGCGTACCCAGATTCTTGGTCTCCGCAGAGCGGAAAGAAACGCAGAAGATGCCATGTCTTTTATCCAGACAACCGAAGGTTATCTGGAAGAGACTCACACCATTCTGCAAAGAATCCGCGAACTTGCAGTTCAGGCTTCCAATGGTATCTATTCCATGGAAGACAGAATGCAAATTCAGGTGGAAGTTTCCCAGCTTGTAGCTGAGGTTGACCGTATTGCTTCACATGCCCAGTTTAATGGACTTAATATGCTTACCGGTCGCTTTGCCTACAATGCTATGGGCAATAACCCTACTTCCAGCATGTGGTTCCATATTGGCCCAAACATGGACCAGAGAGTTAGAAGCTTTATCAACACTATGACAGCCGCAGCCCTAGGAATTAAGGATCTTGCCTCTGGAGAAAACATAAGCATAAGTACTCCAGAGAAGGCAAATATGGCTATTGGAATGGTTGATAAAGCACTTGAAAAAGTCTCAAAACAAAGGGCAGATCTTGGTGCTTACCAGAACAGGTTTGAAAAGCTGGCAGTGGGACTTTTAATCGGTTATGAGAATCTGCAGGCTTCAGAGTCCAGAATCCGCGATACGGATATGGCCGAGCAGATGTCTCTATTTGTAAGGAGCCAGATATTGACTCAGAGTTCTACGGCAATGCTGGCTCAAGCCAACCAGAAGCCGCAACTTATGTTAGCCCTGTTAAAGTAGTTTCGGTTCCTGGGATAGGCAGTTAAATTGATATAATTTTCCCTTCTCCCTCCATTTGGGGAGAAGGGCTGCTTTTTCTCTATACGGTTATAGGTCCGGTGGTTTACTATCCTCCTCTTTATGCTGCATTTTCATATAGAGAGTGCAGCATACCTTAGGGATCCCGTCAGTTTTACAAGGACGGTAAAGGAAAAACAAGGAGGGTAGATATGATTGTAAACCACAATATAAGTTCAATTTTTGCAAATAGAATGTTGCGCATGAATGATCTGCATCTGACAAGCAATATAGAAAAGCTTTCTTCCGGTCTAAGGATTAATAAGGCTGGTGATGATGCTTCTGGTCTTGCTGTTTCTGAAAAGATGAGAGGTCAAATTTCCGGACTCTATCAAGCAATGAGGAATACAGAAGACGCCATTTCCTTCCTCCAGACAACGGAAGGATATCTGGAAGAGACAACAATAATTCTCCAGAGAATGAGAGAACTTTCTATACAGGCAGGAAATGGAATATACAGCGATATTGACAGGGGCCTTATTAACCTTGAAATATCTCAGTTGATTTCAGAGGTAGATAGAATAGCCAAGCAGGCCCAATTTAACGGGCTTACAATGTTAACCGGAAGATTCAAGGCTCCAACAGAAGGTGCTTCCACGGGAACTTCGGCAACTGCAAACCAGACCGCTGGGCTGTGGTTTCACATTGGGCCAAATATGGACCAGAGGGTACAGGTCTTTGTTGGGAACATGGAGGCTCAAGCTCTCGGTTTGATGACAGCTGATGGAAACAAGCTTGTTAGTGCAAGCTCTATGGATACAGCAAACCGTGCTATTGGAGTAATAGATAAGGCTCTTGAATTTGTTACAGCACAAAGAGCAGATCTGGGTTCGTATCAGAACAGGTTTGAAAAGCTTTACAAAGGGCTTTATGTTGCCTACGAAAATCAGCAGGCAGCAGAATCCAGAATCCGCGATACGGATATGGCTCGTGAAATGAGCGATTATGTAAAAAACCAGATACTGGCACAATCCAATGCATCAATGCTGGCTCAGGCAAATTTAAAGCCTCAGCTAGTGCTGAGGCTTCTTGGTTAGGGATAGGCAAATATCCACTAACTTTTGGGTTAAAAATATCGAGTAAAAAGACTGACAGGGATCCCTAAAAACTTTACAATCTAAATATCGACTAAAATAAAGAATGGTTTAGAAAAATTAAAGTTTTTTTTTACAGGGAATGGCAATTGCCATTCCCTGTTTTTCTTGTAAGAAATCTTTTCAATACAAAGGAAAGGGAGTATTTTGACATTTCCATTGTATAAAAGGTATAATTAATGCAGAAAAACACCGAATAGAAAATTTCTATGGCTTTAAAATTAGTTTTTATATATTACAATTAAAAGAATAAGCGAGTAATTAATGAATAAAATAGATAGGATACAGTTTGATAATATTGATTCTTTTACTCTACTATCGGATATTCCTGTTTATTTTCACCATAAAGATATATTTCTTTTTCAAGCAGATGTACTTAGTGAAAATCTCTTTCTAAATGAATTTATAGACCTAATAGTTACTTCTCCACCATATAATGTGGATATCAAATATAATTCTCATAATGACGACTTAAGCTATGAAGAATATTTGGACTTCTCTGAAAAATGGATGGCTAACTGTTTTAAATGGTCTAAACCGCAAGCCAGATTTTGTTTAAATATACCCCTTGACAAAAATAAAGGTGGGCAGAGAAGTGTTGGTGCAGATCTTACAAAAATTGCCCAAAAAGTAGGATGGAAATATCATTCTACAATTATCTGGAATGAAGGCAATATTTCTAGAAGAACAGCATGGGGTTCCTGGTTATCAGCCAGCGCACCTTATGTCATCGCACCTGTAGAACTTATCGTGGTTTTATTTAAAGAACAATGGAAAAAAAACACAGGCACAAGGATTTCCGATGTTAGCCAGAAAGAATTTATGGAATGGACAAATGGCCTCTGGACATTTAGCGGTGAAAGCAGGAAAAAAATAGGACATCCTGCACCATTTCCGAAAGAACTACCTTATCGTTGTATTAAACTTTTTTCTTATCAGCATGATGTCATATTTGATCCTTTTGCCGGAAGCGGCACAACATTAATAGTTGCTCAAAATACAAGTAGAATAGGAATTGGAGTAGAAATAGATAAAAAATACTGCGAATTAGCAGAAAAAAGAATCTTAAATGAAACAGGAGATTTGTTTTAGGCATGAAAAAAAATAAAAGTATAACAGATCTATTAATTGAATATTTCAAAGCACATTCTGATAGGGAAATGCCCCATGGTCCAGTTGTGGACTGGGTTGAGAAGGAATATTTGAAGTTATACAATAAGAAACCAAGAGATACATGGCGGGCCATCAGAAAACTTCATCAAGAAGGTTTCCTGATAAAGATAAAAAAAGGAGTTTATAAATATGACCCTATTTATGAACAGAAACTAAAATTGGAAGATTTCACAATAGAACAAAAGAAAGCTATACTTGAAAGAGATGGTTATAAATGTGTTATATGCGGCAGGAGTGCAAGTGAAGGCTATGAACTACACATAGACCACATTCTTCCGAAAGACAAAGGCGGTAAGGCAACTATTGAGAATGGGCAAACTTTATGCTCTGTTTGTAATTTTAGAAAGAAAAATTACAATCAAACAGAAAGCGGCAAAAAAATGTTTATTCGCTTATGGCAGAGGGCTGGAGAAATTGGTGATGAAAAAACAAAGAAATTTTGTGAGGATATTCTAAACACCTATGAAAAATATGATATTAATGGTCATATAGAATGGAAAAAAGAATAATCGGAAAAAACTAGCTTTTTTCTTAAAGCAGAGTGTTTTATATAATGCGCCTATCCTAAAAAAGGTTATAATTTTAAAAGTACTATTATACTATTAATAATTTATAAAAGAAGATTAAGGCCTATTCTTCAGTAATATTAATTTCAATAAAAGCATTGACAAAATTTTAAAATCATACACAATATTAATAATTATTAAGCAGGGGGAAACTATGAGAATTGGCGAAATTATGCTCAAGATGGGAATTATTTCCGAAGAACAGCTTGAGGAAACAATCAATGAGCAGAAAAAAAATCGGAAGAAATCCCGATATGAAGAGCCTGTAGGGAATATACTTTTGAGAAAGGGAATAATCACTGAAGAACAGCTTGATAAGGCTTTATTAGAATACTTTAAGTATCTAATGAATGACAATGAACAACCCCCATATGTTCGTGAAACTGCAAAGGTTGCTACATGGGCAATGGAAAGAAAATCTACAGGTGAACGCCTTTCAGAAGAATCAAAGTTAACAATACTTAAAAAAATACACGAATACGAAGAAAAGATTGCCTATCTAGAAAAATCCATCCAGAACCTTAGTAACCTGGAACAGAAGAAGGTTATAGTGGAAACCATAGAAAAAGAAAACAAAGAAATTAAACAATTATTAAAAAAAATCGATATATTGAGAAAAGATATGGAGAAGTTTTCGTAATAACATTATGGAAAGTTTTTTCTTTTGGAAAAAGTACATTTTGTCTTTCCTGATATTAACATTCTTTTTAAGTTTTTCTTATCCCCTCAGAAAAGAATTTGAATATCTTGAGCTTAAACTTGGAATGAGCTTTGCGGATGTTACAAACATTATAGAAAAAAGTGAGAAACTCCGTATTGACGAATCAAGATTTTTTGGAAAGATAAATGAAGAGGTTCCGTTTATTATAAAGGCAACATATTTCCCTTTTATAGAATCTATTCTTATTCAGTTTCATAATGACAAATCCTATGGAATCACCATCATATTCAACCCGGGATATTTTGATTTCTTTACACTCGCAGGAAAGCTTCAGGAAAAATATGGCACACCTCTTCTACGCACCTCTAAATTGATTCTATGGGAAGGCTCTGGTTCTACAAATAATGGTAACACCTCAGATCCTGTTAAACTTCGACTTGAATATCCATCAACGGTAAAGGTTATAGACTACAATATTATGAAGCAGGTAAATACAGAACTGAGCCAGAATATAGTTAAAATAACCAATGAATCTATCATCCAATCAAACAAACGAGCTCTTCTGGATGAATTGTAATTAATTCTTTTACTTAAATACATCCCCTATTTCTCTATAGAGAAAAACAAAGTCAAGATACGGCATTGGTATCTTAGAATCAAGTGCAAATCCTCGCATTTTCTTTTCTATCTCAATATAATTCTTTCTAAAAAGGTTGACATCAATATCCTCAAGAATCCCAAGACGACATAAATTCCTTACCACATGCCTGTCCAGTATTGCAAGCTCAAACCCAAAGCCTGTATTCCTTAAAAAATGACTGGCTTCTTTATACCCTATCCCCTTAACATTTTCAACAAGAAAATCCCTTTTTTCTTCCGGACTTTCATATTTCTTAAGCTCATTTCTTAATAGAAACCTGCCATTGACCAAAAATCTTTCCCTTGCAAGGCATATATATTCTGCCTTCTTGTTTTTAAACCTTACAAGATTTAAAAATGGTGCAATCTCCTCAGGAGTTGCCTTCCATATAAAGTCATCTTTAGAAATTATTCTTACCGTCCTATCGGCATTTCTTGCTTTCGATTGGGGGGTTAACATGCAGAAAATAAGCTCAAGAAAAAACTCTCTATCCTTTCCCGTGTTCCCCAACTTTTTAAATTCATCCAGTCTTTCTTCCACCCTTTCTTTTATTTCAGAATATATATAAAAAAGCTCTTCCATCATCCCTTTCTCTATTTTCATAATATACCTCAAAAGATTAACTATCAACAATCAACAATTCCAAATCTTTACAATAATGCAAATATTATATAAAATATCTATCTTTTTTAAAAGTTAAAGTAGAGAATATTCTTCATGAAATACATGCTCAATATTTTTGACCTTGATGGCACCCTTGTTGATAGCGAGCAGGCCATCTGTAAGGCTTTTAATGACACCCTCCTTCATTTTGGAAAGCAACCTATTGCGGATAGCGTATGTAAAAAGTATATTGGCTATATACCATTTCCTGAGGCTATAAAAAATCTTGGAGTCGATAAGAATGAAAAGGATATTATGGAAACCTATCGGTATTATTACTTTCAATATGCTGAGAAATATCAAAAGCTATTTGATGGAATAAAGGAAATGCTGGAAGAATTAAAAGGGAAAATTTTAATTTCGCTTGTAACAAATAAAGGGCGTGATGGTACAAAAATAACCCTGCAGGCAATCGGTATTGAAGGATTTTTTGATTATATTGTTACAGAAAACGATGTAAAAAGCATAAAACCTCATAGAGAACCATATGATAAAATAATAGAGCTTTATAAAAAAGAAGGGAAATCTCTTGTACCAGAAGATATTCTAATGATTGGAGATAGCCCTTTAGATATTGATTTCGCCAGAAATGCTGGTATTGACAGCGCCTTTGCTTCCTGGGGATTTTTTGAAGAGAAAGAACTGCATCAAGCCCCTACTTATATATTAAAAAAACCTTCCGATCTTATTGACATTGACGGAATAAGAGAGGTGATTAAATTAGAAATCAGCCCGGAGCTTGATCTCCACACTTTTTTACCAGAGGATATCCCCTCTGCTGTACTTGAATATTTAAAGCTTGTAAAAGAAAAAGGTTACAAAACTATTCGCATTATTCATGGAAAAGGTAAAGGGATACAGAGAAATATTGTGCACTCCTTGCTTTCCAGAATTAAAGGTGCTTCTGATTATAGTGTAATTTCTTTTTATGATGCACCTTCATATCTTGGAGGGAAAGGGGCTACGGTGGTAAAGTTAGAGTAAAGGTTTACAAAAATACTTGGCTTTCAGGAGGGTTTTTATGGAAAAAGAAGTGTGGGGTGTTATAGTAAACCCGAACGCCGGCTCAGGAAGTGGATTAAAATATTCTCTTATATTTGAAAAGAAACTTAGAGATCGAAATATAAAGGCAATAATCCGGCACACACAGTGCAAAGAAGACATTTCAAGATTCTCATCCGAATATTTAAAAAAAGGCATAAAAACCATAATAGCTGTGGGAGGGGATGGGACATTCGGCGAAGCAATCCAACCCATTGTTGGCAAAAAGCATGTTACATTCGGAGCCGTGCCCGCAGGAACCGGGAATGATTTCATTATAAGCCTTGGATTCAGTGAGTTTTTTACAGAAAAGGATTGGGAGATATTCTTTGAAAGGAAAACTACAAAAATCGATGTTGGGATTTGTAATAACCACTACTTTATCAATGGAATGGGAATTGGTTTTGATGCACAGGTTGCCTGGGAAATGCTTCTTAAAAAAAGTGGGGGTAAAAAAAAGCTTATATACAATAGCAAGCTTGGATATCAGTGGAATGTAATAAAGAACATCCTTTTCTACAGAGAAAAACAGATGTTTATTGATACTGAAAACTTAAAAAGAAAGGCAAACTGTTTTTTAATAACCATTGGGAATGGAAGAAGGTTTGGAGGGGCATATTACCTTACACCAGAAGCTCTGTTAAACGATAATAAGTTTGATATATGCCTTGTAGAGAAGATTTCATTAATGAGCAGAATAATAGAAATGCTAAAAGTAAAAAAAGGTAAACATGTAAATGATAGAATAATCAATTACTTTAGAGCAAAAAGAATATATCTCACTTTTGAAAGAGAAGTTCCTTCCCACATGGATGGGGAAATGCTATTTTCTTCTCATTTCGAAATAGGAATAGTTAATAATGGACTGAATATAATTTCCAATCCAGAATGTGGAAATTTTATTTAACCATTCTCTGCCACAATAATCGTATGTAGCTTTGTAAGCTCATCTATTGAATATTTTATTCCCTCTCTTCCAAGTCCGGATTTCTTATTACCACCAAAAGGGAAATGTCCCACACCATGCGCCGGAACAGCATTAATCGTAACACTACCATCCTGAAGCTCCTGCGCTATTTTAAAGGCAAGATTTAGATTACTGGTAAAAAGACAACTATCAAGCCCATACTCAGAAGAGTTTGAGATCCTTACTGCTTCTTCGTAGTTATTAACTTCAATAACAGGAAGAACCGGACCAAATATTTCCTCACGAGCAATACGCATATCATCTGTAACTCCATCCAGAATGGTAGGTTCATAAAAAAGATCTTTATAGGATGCGCCTATAAGGGCTCTTGCTCCCTTTTTAATAGCATCCATCACCAGACTATGAATTCTATCCCGTGCTCCTTGATTTATAACAGTACCAATCTGAGTTTCTTTATCCATTGGATCGCCAATTTTATACTTTTCCGCCTCTTTAAGAAGTAGCCTTATAAAATCAGCCTTTATCTCTTTTTCTATCAAAATACGGCTTACCGCATCACACCTCTGTCCAGAGTTACGAAAACCTCCACGGCAAATCTGGGTCGCTGCAAGCCTAAGATCAGCATCCTTAAGCACGATTGCTGAAGCTTTCCCGCCCAATTCAAGATGTATTTTTTTTATTCCTGCCTTTGATGGAATCTTTTCTCCAACAGAGGTAGAACCCGTAAAGCTAATTGCAGATATATCTGGATTCTGGATTATTGCATCTCCTATTGTAGCTCCACGGCCGGTGATTATCTGTAAAGCCCCCCTTGGAATACCTGCCTTTTCAAGGATTCTTGCAAAATAAAGAAGGCTTAAAGGAGTATCGCTTGCAGGCTTGGCTATCACTGTATTACCAGCAAGCAAAGCAGGAATAATCTTTGCTGCAGCAATAAAAAGCGGATAGTTAAACGGAGAAATAGCCGCGACTATTCCAAGAGGCTTTCTAAGAACAATTGCAAACTTTCCTTTTGTGTCTTCCACCCATTCGCCCGGAAGGTATTCCCCATAGAGAACTCTCGCCTCTTCCATGGTAAGCTTAAGTCTCTCAGCTGTAGCTTTTACTTCTCCACGCGATATGGATATAGGCTTACCGGATTCTTTTGTTATTATCGTGGCAACCTCTTCTCCATGTTCAAGAAGTATTCGCCGCGCTTCTTCCATAACCTCAAGTCTCTTAAGTGGAGGGAATTCATCCCTATGAACTCCTCTCTTGGCAGATTCAACAGTCATAAGTACATCATCTGGAGAACAATCCGGTACAAGTCCTATAAGTTCTCCATTAGCAGGATTAAAAACCTCAAAGGTTTTTCCAGTACTTACGCATTGCCAGCATCCGTCTATTAATATATTGTATTTATCAATACCATCCTTATTCTTTTCAAAAATATCAGAAAAAATGTTCTCCATAAAATTTTACCTCCTGCCCTTGCATAACTTCCTGCTTTACCATAATTTTATTCCACTGCAGGCTTTCTCTATAAAAGTATTTCCCTCCTTTTCTTTTATCTCCTGTTCAGTATACACAATAACATCAACTGGAACCGGAGCATCAGAGAACTTTAATAAGTATTCCCCAATTCTATCCCTGTCTATAAATCTTGCTTTTGATAAAGGAAAGAAAATCTTCTGCATATTTTATGGCTTCCTCGGCATCTTTTTTTGTAAAATAATCCTCCGGCGCTCCACTGTCAAAACCATTAATCAAAAGAAGCACTTTGCCCCGTACTCTCCAGCACCGAATACCATAACTGGGAATTAAGGTCTATTTTCTTTCTCTCGCTTGTAGCAAGCTCCATCGGAAGATGAATAAATTGACCATTAAGGTAACCTATAACCAGGCCTGTCCGTCCCGACATTCCGGCATGTACTGCCATTTGTGCTAGCTGACTGCAGAATATTGAATCATTCGGGGTTGGAGGGCAGCTTCTTATACTATAACTCGGGTCAAGGTATTTTATATTTACGGGAATATTTTTCTTTGAAAAGTGTTCTTTAACCCTTTCTTTTAAATAAATCCCTATATCTGCAAGCTTTACATTACCAGAGGCATCATACCTCAAGTTCTTTGGATCCTGTATATATTTCTGCCCTGTACCTTCAGCTACAACAATAACAGCATGTTTCCTTTTCAAAAGTCTCTTTTCTAGCTGTTTTAAAAATCCATTGTCTCCATCAAGCTTAAGATCCAATTCCGGTATAAGACAGAAATTAACCTCGCTTGTAGCAAGCGTTGCAAAAGCCGCAATGAAACCCGACTCCCTTCCCATCACCTTAACAATACCCACACCATTTACAGTAGCCCTTGCCTCTGTATGTGCTGCATATATCGACTTACATGCTTCGGAGAAAGCTGTTTCCATCCCGAAGGACTTATCTATAAAACTTATGTCATTATCTATGGTTTTAGGTATTCCCACAACAGAAATCTTTAAATTCCGTTTTTCAATTTCTTTTACTATTGCTAATGCCCCTCGTAAGGTACCATCCCCACCTATTGTATAAAGCACTTTCACATTAAGTTCCTGAAGCCTATCCACTATTTTCGATGGTTCCTGATAGCCCCGTGAAGAGCCCAGTATTGTTCCACCCTTTGTATGAATGGGCTCCACAAGCTCTGGAGTAAGATTCATAACTTCGTGGTCATTTTCTTTTATAAATCCTGCATAGCCATATTGAATCCCATAGGTAATTTGATTATTGTATCTATAATAATTCATCATGACAATAGCCCGTATTACTGAATTTAATCCCGGGCAAAGACCTCCGCATGTTACCACAGCAGAAATAGTATTTCCAGGTTCAAAGAAAATATTTTTCCTTGCACCCGCTTTTTCAAGCGAAGGTACTGAAAACCCGTTCTTCGCCAGAAATTCTACAACCGAGCTATCAACAATACCTAAAACCCGTTCATCTTCAGGAATAAAGCTTCTATCCTCCGCACCAGGAACCACACAGGGCTTTATAGGCGAGAAATATTCGCACTTCCCCAATTTTTTAATACTTAAATCCGCTTTTAAAAGCTTTTTATCCTGTTCACTGAGTTCATTTAAAATTTCCTCCGGTATATTCATAAGCTCTCCTTAAACTCCAGATAGGCAACATTCGCGAATGTCGCCTATCGATTCTATGCAAATAGCCTGAGCTTAAAATCTCGTTTTCTTGGATTATAGTGAATCTGCGAAGATTCCTTAAAAACCTTCATCTCCGTAATATGCCTATCAATGTTAAAATTATTTGCCCATAATAGAACTGTTGAGATAATTTCTTTATTTGCAGGTGGCAAATTTAAAGAATTCAATCTTGTACATTCATTCCTGATTTTATTTATTCTGTCCTGCACGAGCGTTTTTTGATCAGACGAGGCAACTTCTGTCATATATCTAACAACCCTCTGTCCGAGCTTTTCTGTAAAATCCCCTTTTATTTCACTAACCCTTGGTCTTTTTTGTTTTTCTTTCTCTTTCTTTTTTGGTTTATTTATAAAAAGGGGGGCTTCTTCTACTTCCGCTTTCTTTCTTAATACCAGAAAAGTTACAGAAAAGATAGCTACAATACCAAGAAAGCTAAAAAGCCAAATATACATGTATATAAGAAATTTTTCTGAAGGATAAATCAATCCAACCCCCTTTACTCTAATTTACTAAACTCCGGCTGGTAAAGAGAAATTCTGTTCTTGCCCATTCTCTTTGAATAATACATAGCTTCATCTGCATGATTAAAAAGAAAGTAAGACTCTTCTCCATCCTTAGGATACTCGGATATTCCCATACTTAAAGTCATAAAAAAGTATCTTCCATCCGAACATTCAATTTTCATAGACCTCACAGTATTTAAAAGACGTTCACAAACTTTTAAAGCACTCTCAGAATTAGTATTCGGAAGCATAATTATAAACTCATCTCCACCATAGCGGCAGGCTATATCAATATCCTTACGAATGGTTTTTAATATGCAGTCGGAAAGCATCTGAAGCGCTCTATCTCCATTTGAATGACCATAGGTATCATTTATATTCTTAAAATCATCTATATCAAACATAACAAGCGAAAAGTATCTACCATAACGCTGGCTTCTGATAATCTCATCGCCAAGTTCCTTAAAAAAGTAGTGATTATTATACAGTCCGGTAATGCTATCATGAATAGCCCAGAGAAAGAGATTTGCATTCTCAAGAATGGTAGATGTGAAGTTTGCTATAATTGTTATGGTTTCAAGATCATCCTGCGTAAAGGATAGTTTTGATTTTGAGTTTGTAATCTCAAAGATTGCAGAGACCTCGTTGTTTATTTTAAGTGGCATAGCTATAACAGAACCAATATCTATTTTCATCAAGTCGCCTATAATGGGCTTCTTATAATGACTTCTCTCTATATCCTCTACAAGTATAGGAATTCCCTTTATATAAGCTTCTCCAGCAACACCTTCCCCTACCTCAACCTCCACCTCTCCTATGTTACTGTAGCTTTCAAAAACAACAGGATCAAGAATAATCTTATTATCGGAATCATAAACATAGGTATCCTGATATCTAAGTTTATTCTTCTCTGGATCATAAACAATCAGCGAACCATGGGAGGCTTCTACAGATTCAATTGCAAACCTGACTATCATAGTTTTCAGGATGGCGCTTTCTCTAAGATCAAGAATTCTCAAAAACTCACTCATCTCTTTAATAATCTTTATTGCTCTATCCCTTTTGACAAAAGATCTCTTAAGCTCGGAAGTAGAATATTTTGAAAGATGGGGAGCCTTAAACTTCCTTTTTTCAAGTCCTCTCCCCGATCTGCTGGTCATAATTTTCCCTGCCCATCTCCTACCCCGCACTTAATCGAGAATCGGAGATCCATTTTATTAAATTTTTAATTTTCCTTTCAATTCCTGTAGCATCCAGACCATACTGCTCCAGCAATTCTTTCCTGCTTCCAGTAGAAGGATACTCCTCAGGAATAACAATGTATTCCACTTTCTTTCTCCTATTACGCCTGAGAACTTCCAGAGCTATATATTCAGAAACACCTCCCACAAATATTCCTTCTTCAAGAATCAATATCGGTCTATCATCCCCTGATAAATATTCAATAATATTATAACTTATCGGTTTAGCAAAACGCAAATTAAGCACTTCAATTTGAAAATTATTTTTTTCAACACTTTTAATAGCTTTAATAGCCTCTTTTAGCAAAGTTCCTGTAGAGACTATAATTAAATCTTTTCCCTTTTTTACTGTTACCCATTCTCCAATTACAATAGGATATTTGCCAGCCCTATACTCCTGAATCTCGGTAGCTTCATCCTTTGGATAACGAATCGCCACAGGCCCATTTAGATTATTTATAGCATACTCAATCATAATTTCCATTTCACTTCGGCAGGCAGGGAGCATTATTGTAAAACCAGGCACAAGTCGCAAATAAGAAATATCAAAAATACCTTGATGAGTTTCTCCATCAGCCGGCACAAGCCCTGCCCTATCGATACAAAAAAGAACCTTTGCCCTTGCTATACCTATGTCATGAATTAGCTGATCAAATCCCCTCTGGAGAAATGTAGAGTAAATAGCCACAACTGGTTTTTTCCCTTTTAAGGAAAGCCCAAAAGCAAAGTCAACAGCGTGTTGTTCGGCTATACCAACATCTATAAATCTATCAGGAAATTTTTCAGAAAACTCCTTAAGTCCTGTTCCACTCTTCATCGCTGCCGTTATAGCAATTATAGATGGATCCTTTTGGGCAAGTTTACAAAGGATTTTCCCAAAAAAGAAGGAATAACTTTTCTCTTCCTTTTCTATTGGAATGCTGCTATCTCCATTAAGCGATATCGGAGAAATGCCATGGTAGTGCACAGGATTATCTTCGGATGGTTTAAATCCCTTCCCCTTCTTTGTAACAACATGGACTATTATGGGTTTGGATATATCTTTTACCTCACGGAAGGTTTCTATTAAAACCTTAATGTCATGTCCATCTATCGGACCGTAATAACTTATACCCATATCCTCAAAAAAATTCTTCTTAAGAAAAAAGGATTTGATCGATTCCTTTATTCGATAAAGAAGAGACACAACAGGCTTTCCTACTAATGGGATTTTATGAAGCATTATTGCTTCCAGAATCCTTTTTAAATGAAAATATGATCTGGAAGACTGAAGCTTCATAAAGTATTTAGCTATTCCTCCAACATTTCTAGAAATGCACATACCATTGTCATTAAGAATGACAATAACTGGAAGATTATCGTGCGCTATTGTATTCAATGCTTCGTATGCAAGCCCGCCGGTAAAAGAACCATCCCCAATCACTGCTATTGTGTTTGTGCTTATTCTTCCCAACTGCTTTGACTTTGCCATTCCAGAAGCTATAGATAGTGAGGTCGAGCTATGCCCTGTATGTACAGGATCATATAAACTTTCCTGTGGCCAGGGATAACCCTTAAGACCACCTCTCTTTCTAAGGGTATCAAAAAGATTCTTTCGTCCAGTAAGGATTTTATGAACATAGGATTGGTGCCCGACATCCCATATGATGTCATCATGAGAAGCATCAAATACATAATGCAGTGCTATGGTAAGTTCCACAACCCCAAGATTTGGAGAAAGATGCCCACCTGTCTTTGTTACACTTGAGATTAAAAAATCCCTTATATCAGCAGCAAGTTGATTCAATTCTGATAAAGAAAGTTTCTTTATATCCCCTGGAAGATTAACCTGTTCAAGCACCTCTGTTTTCTCCTACCTGAAGAGTGTATTTATTATGCTGTTTAGATAATTAACAAGGAGCTGCTTTTTCTTACTGTCCTGAATACCACTGAATTGAAGTTTGAAAGATGAAAAATTTGTCACCATGGTTACATTTGTTTCATTATTAGATGTGATAGTAATATTGGAAACAATATCGGTATAATTTGTTGTATAAACAACATCATTTTCATTAAAAACAGCAGGATTTACAGGAGTTTCTCTTGAAACCTTAAAGTCCAAATTGTAAACATCACTTGAATAAATTGAGCGATCCGAGCCCAGAGAGTTTTTGCTACACTCCCCGCTTATATCAAGCTTATAAATCTCACCATTAACTAGAGTGGAATGGTAACCCTGAAGTTTTAATAGGTCTCCTTGAATAGAAATTATCTTTGCAGTAATAACAAACTTATTTTCATTGTTAATGGTAAGGGTATTTTGATTTCGAATTGTGTTATCCTCTGTAACCTCTGCATCAGGGAAAAAGCTAAACACCTCTCCTTTTCCTTTTTTCCCTTTTATATCCTGGTACACATTCTGCTTCTGTTCCTGCCTGTAACGCAGAAGTGTTTTTTCAGCAAACTTAATTTTTATAATATCTCCTACTTTAACATTCACCTTATAAATATTCACATCCTGCCAGAGAGACTTACCATATAGCAAAATAATTATAGCGAATATCAGCATAGCTACAGATATATACTTTTTCATAGATGAACCTCCGCTTCTTTTTTTAACTCACTTAATACATCAACTGCTGTAATTCCCTCGGAGATTGCATTAAAATTAAGAATAATCCTGTGTTTTAAAGCAGGTACTAAAACAGAATCCACATCCTCCTTGTCAACAATTTTTTTATTATATAACTTCGCATGAGCCTTTGCTGCTCTCAAAACCATCTGAGAAGCCCTAGGACCCGCTCCCCATTCTACAAATTTTTTGACAATACTGGAAGCTGCAGATTGTGGCCTGCTGTTTCGGGTAATAGAAAGAATATACTTTTTAACTTTATCCGACACTGGAATCTCTTCTGCAGATTGAATCATTTCATTAATCTCTTTACGATTTATAACGGGCTTAATGGACTCTACCGCTGAAGGATAAGTTTCCATAATATTAAGCTCTTCTTTTTCAGCAGGGTAGTTAATATCTATATAGAGTAAAAAGCGATCAAGCTGTGCTTCCGGAAGTGGATATGTCCCCTCATACTCAATAGGATTTTGTGTGGCAAAAACATAAAAAGGTTCTTCAATATCATAAGTTCTGCCAAGAATCGTAACCCTTTTTTCCTGCATTGCTTGAAGTAATGCCGATTGTGTCTTTGGAGGAGTTCTATTAATCTCATCTGCAAGAAGAATGTTTGAAAAGATAGGTCCCTTTACAAAACGAAAATCTTTACCACTATCTCTATTAAAATCTAAAATCTCTGTTCCGGTAATATCGGAAGGAACAAGATCCGGAGTAAATTGAATTCTATTAAAAGAAAGTGAAAGCGTTCTGGCCAGGCTATTGATAAGCAAGGTCTTTGCAAGACCAGGCACACCTTCAATTAAAGCATGCCCTCCCGCAATGATTGTTACCAGAAGCATCTCGATTACATTATCCTGCCCAACTATAGCTTTATGAATTTCCTTCTTTAAGGATTCAAAACTAGTGGATTTCAATGTTTTCCCCGTCCTTGTTTTGTTTATCTTTATTTTCATTTTCTAACTCTTTTTTATTAACCTCGTCCACAAAATTAAACCTTAAAGTATCAAGCAGCATCTTTAAAGTTCTCTCTTCTTCTGAAGTAAGATTTCCCCTTGTCTTTTCTTCCAGCAATTCAAACAACTCTATAATCCCCTTTGCCTCTTCAAGCTCTATAGATATTCTTTTAGTTACAGGATTTTCCATCTTTCCAAGGGCTATAAGTCCCGATTGATAAAGCATAAACACATAGGTAACAAAATTAAGCTTTGGTCTTTCTTTCATTGAAACCTACTCCTAACTTTTCAAGGTCGTTTTCTTTTTTAAAGATGCTTTATTATCTTTTAAAACCTCGAGTATTGGAAAACGCTTCTTTTCACTCTTTCCCAAAAGAGTAGTTATTTGTTCAGAATTAAGAACCTCTTTCTCCAGAAGTTCACTTGCAAGCTTATCAAGTTTATCTTCATTCTTCTTAAGCATTTCTTTTGCCCTTTTATAGGCATCCTGAATTATATGGCTTACCTCTTCGTCAATGATTTCATGAATCTTTTCGCTATAATTCTTTCTGGCAACAAGATCCTTTCCAATAAACACAGGTCCTTCTTTTTCTCCAAACTTTACAGGACCCAACACTTCACTCATACCCCATTCGCAAACCATGGAATTAGCAATTTTTGTTGCCCTTTCAATATCATTCGAAGCACCTGTAGAAACCCAGCTTTTGCCAAATTTAATTTCCTCTGCTGCCCTACCTCCAAGAAGAACCATTAAATCCTCGATAATTTCAGATTTATTCATATGCCTTTTTTCTTCCATCGGAAGTTGCTGTGTTAGCCCACCTGCCCAGCCACGAGGAATTATAGTAACCTTATGAACGGGATCAGCTAGAGGCAAAATATGACTTAATATAGCATGCCCGGATTCATGGTAGGCCGTTATCATTTTATCTTCTTCTGTTACTACCGAATGTCTTCTCTCCGGACCCATCATAACCTTATCTTTTGCATATTCGAAGTCTTCCATTGTGACCTTCTTACGATTCTCGCGTGCAGCTCTTAGTGAGGCCTCATTGACCATGTTTTCTATATCTGCACCGGTAAATCCCGGGGTTCCACGGGCTATTATAGAAAAATCCGCAGTATCTTCTACAGGGACTTTTCTTGTATGTATCTTTATTATAGCCTCCCTCGCCTTTACATCCGGTTTATCCACAACAATCTGGCGGTCAAAACGACCCGGCCTTAACAAAGCAACATCAAGAATATCCGGTCGGTTTGTAGCTCCAAGAATTATAAGCCCTTCTGAAGAATCAAATCCATCCATTTCTACCAGAATTTGATTCAAAGTTTGCTCTCTTTCATCATGAGAACCACCAAGCCCTGTCCCTCGAGATCTTCCAACAGCATCAAGCTCATCAATAAATATTATACAGGGAGCATTCTTTCTACTTTGAGCAAAAAGATCTCTAACGCGAGCCGCACCAACTCCAACAAACATTTCTACAAATTCAGAACCACTTACAGAGAAGAATGGGACATCTGCCTCGCCTGCCACAGCTTTTGCAAGAAGGGTTTTACCTGTCCCTGGAGCTCCCACAAGAAGCACCCCCTTTGGAATTCTTGCCCCAAGAGCACTGAATTTCTTCGGATTCTTCAAAAACTCAACTACTTCCTCAAGGTCCTGCTTTGCTTCCTCACACCCGGCAACATCGGAAAACTTTACCTTATTGTTCATCTCCCTGTGAAGTCTCGCCCTGCTTCTTCCAAAAGACATGGCCTTTCCCGGATCTCCACCCTGCATCCCCCGAAGGAGGAATATCCAGAAGAGTATAAATGCGGCAGATATAATTACAATCCACCATATAAGCCCCGAACCATAGCCATCTTTGACCCTCTCTCCAATTATATTAACAGAGTGATTTTTTAAAAGAGGAAGAAGCTCATTATCTTCAAGGGGAATTATCGTAACAAAACGCGTATTTCCATCTATAGCTTCCTTAAACTCTCCCTGTATAACCTGCCCCTCAATTTTTACAGCTTTTACACTATCATTCTTTACATAATTCAAAAACTCTGAGTAACTTTTAATATTGTCTCTCGGTTTGCTCGTAAAAAACAAAAAGGCTCCCATTGCCAGTACAATAAGCATGAACGCTAAAAAATGTTGTCCCTGCTTTTCATCACCAAAAGGTGAGAGATTCTTATTCTTAGGCATTTGATTTTTGCTCATTCATTTCTCCTTCTATATGGCTAAATAATAGAATGAATCCTTCAAAGTACAAATACAGATGAGTACTATTAAATTCATCTATCATTAATATATTCAACATAAGGAGGACAGTCAAGCTAAAGAAGATGCAGATACTTTTACTTTAAATATATTTCCAGAATCCTCTTTACAATAAAACTCTTCTGAAACTCTAAACCCGTAACCTGGAACAAAAATCGCTATTATCTTTCCTTTAGAGCCTTCCAGAACAAAGGATTCTTCCCTTTGTAAAAGGGAAAACTTCGAATCCACATAAAAATCCTTAATCTTTTTAGTATGTCCTTTCGCAATACTAAATCGATCACCTGGTTTTCTCGAACGCACCCTTATACTCTTTGTTCCATTTGCATTAAAAAAACAATAAAAGCCCTTTTTAAAGTTTTCTCCGGATGGGCTTTGTCTTTCAAATTTCAGCTTATAGTCACCATATTCAATCTCTAAATTATCAATTAGTTTAACATATTTTGAGGTTTTATGGAATTTTTTCCCACATTTCTCAATAATAAATCTATTGTATGATGACACAATTCTGATACAGGAATCAAGAAAAACAACCTTGTTCCCGTCATTTTCCTTAGAAAAAATTTCCATTTGTTTTAGAAGAACGAATCCGGGAAGATAATTATCACCGGAGATTTCCCTTATTTTTCTGCGTACAAACCTTCGTACAAGTGCGACTGGCTCTCTACCCTGAGTAAAAATTGACTTTTCTATAAAAAGCTTGCCCTTTTCCACTCTGCAGTACCCTTCCAGCCTCTTTTCCATATCTGCCCATACCTTTTCTTCTTCAATAAGAATCTCATAGAGATTTAAAATCTTCTCCCTGAAAGCCGGAAAGCGTTTTTCTATCAATGGAATTATTTTGCTGCGAATATAATTTCTGTCAAAATCCGCAAGGGAATTGCTTGAGTCTATCACATAGGGAATTTTGTTGTTCTCTAAAAAATCTATAATTTCACTTTTTGGAACGAAAAGAATAGGTCGTATTATTCTATCTCTCTTCACGGGAATTGCAAGAAGAGAAGAAACCCCACTTCCCCTGAAAATCCTGAAAAGCAATGTCTCACAAACATCATCAAGATGATGCGCAAAAGCAATCTTATTGCATTCATATTTTCTTGCAACATCATAAAGAATCTTATATCGCAGTTCTCTTCCAGCTGTTTCAATCGAAACCCCATATTTTATTGAATAGGAGTTTACATCTATTCTTCTTACAATACATTTTATTTTCCACCCGGCACACAATCCTTTACAAAAATCCTCATCTCTCTTGCTTTCGTTTCCCCTGAGGAGGTGATTAATATGGCAGGCCATGATCTCAATACCAAGGCTTAAAGAGTATTTCTTAAGAATGTGCAAAAGGGTAACTGAATCTGCCCCCCCTGAAAAAGCAACAAGAATCCTATCTTTTTTTTGAATCAGATCAAATTTTGAAAGAGCTTGAAAAAACATTAATTCTACAACAGATTTTTCTTCCACAGGCATTCAGTCATTATATTTATTCATAGCGGCCTCTATATCTCCCCCTACCATAACCTCAATTGCATCACAGGCCTTTTCAATAGCAGAATCAAGAATTTCTATTTCCTCAGAAGTAAATTTTCCAAGCACAAAATTTTCCAATTTTTCCCCTTCGGCAGGAGACCCAATGCCAATCCTGATACGGGGAAAATTGTCCGAACGAAGAAATTGAATTAAAGATTTTATTCCATTGTGACCACCGCTAGAACCATATTTCCTGATTCGAATTTTCCCGAGAGACAGGTTTACATCGTCACATACAACAACAATATTCTCCGGCATTATTCGAAGAAAACTCGCCATATAAAGAACAGCCTCACCACTTAAATTTACAAAGGTTTGAGGCTTTAGCAACATCACTCTTTCCTTACCAATACGAATTCTTCCAATCATAGACTTCTTCTTTTTAACATCTACTGCAGTCCCATAACGCGCTGCCATTCTATCCAGAACCATAAAGCCAAGGTTATGGCGGGTTCCTTCATAGGTTTCCCCCGGATTTCCCAAACCAACTACCAGTTTCAAATAAAACCTCCAGCGGAAAATTTACTTAACTTCCACAAGAGTGGTCCCTTCATGGGTTAAAATTTTGTACTTGCCCCTCGGAATATCCCTGACTATCAGATGCTGATTGATTTTTAGTCCAGAAATATCTACTTCAATTACTAAAGGAAGACTTTCAACATCTGTATTAACTTTTAGTTTTTTCGTAAAAATATAAAGCCCACCACCTTCCTTAACACCAACAGGAGTTCCCACATATTTTACCGGAACTTCTGTGGTAAAAGGTTTTTTAGAAGATATGGCATAAAAGTCCACATGAAGGAATACCCTTGTTATTGGATGAATTTTAAAATCCTTAATTATTACTTTAAAACTCTTTTCACCCAGTACAAGATTAAAAGGTGTCTGTGTTCCACAAACCACAAATATCTTTTCAAACTCTTTATAATCTATGGTTATATAAACATTCTCTTTTATATCGGGTCCATAGATTACTCCCGGTAGTTTGTGTGTCTGGCGTATCTTCTCTGACGCCGATTTTCCTGTTACTTTTCTCTCTTCTGCTTTAAGTTGAACATTCTGCTTCTCAGACATAGATTGTTCCTCCTGTCATAGTATTGTATATTATTCAGACCTTACTTTCTGAAACAAAAAGCGAGCTTACAGACAGATTAAGATGAATCCTCTCTATGGCCTGCCCTATAAGCTCATACACGGATAATATCTGGAGCTTATCACCAATAATGTTCTTCTTATGTTCATCAATAGGGATAGTATCTGTTAAATAAAGTTTATCAATCACAGAATTTTTTATTCTTTCCGGGGCCGGTCCAGAAAGAACTCCATGCGTGGAATAAACGCTTATAGTTTTTGCTCCTTTCTTTTTAAGCATTGCCGCAGCCTGTACTATAGTTCCAGCTGTATCTATCATATCATCTATCATAATAACATTTTTTCCCTCAACATTACCGATAAGGTGAAGAACCTCTGCCTCATTTTTCTTTGCCCTTCTTTTGTCCAGAATTGCCATAGAAGCACCTATCTGACGGGCAAAGAAACGGGACCTCTCAACCCCACCTGTATCCGGCGAAACTACAACATAGTTAGATATATCCTTAATATCCTTAAGCGTCTCTAAAAAAACCGGGGTAGCATAAAGATGATCCACAGGAATATCAAAGAAACCCTGTATCTGTGCCGCATGAAGATCCATTGCCATAACACGATTGCATCCAGCCACTGTCAAAAGATTCGCCACCAGTTTGGATGTAATCGGAACACGCGGCTCTGCTTTTCTGTCCTGCCGGGCATATCCAAAATAAGGAATTACGGCAGTAATGCGCTCCGCCGATGCCCTTCGCAACGCGTCAATTATAATAAGCAACTCAAAAATATGCTTGTATCCAGGATTACAGGTTGGCTGAATCACAAAAACATCCATTCCCCTTATATTTTCCTGTATTCTTACAAATATTTCACCATCAGCAAACTCTGTAATCATTATATCAACAAGCTCTACTCCAATATATGTTGCAATCTTTTTAGCCAATTCTGGATTAGCTCTTCCACTAATCAATTTAATATTAGAAGAAGGCACCAACTCCCTCCTTATCCTTCTTAACTCCTTCCCCACTTTATAAGCACAACCATCCCGGATGGTATATTAAACATAACAATTAAAGAAGCGCAGATATTTTTAATTTTTTACTGGGGCGGAAGGATTCGAACCCTCGAATGGCGGAACCAAAATCCGCTGCCTTACCAGCTTGGCGACGCCCCAAAACCTTTCTATTGTTGTTCTGCCTGATAGGCTTCTAAAATAGCATTCTGAATCTTTTCCCTAAACTGCGAATTAATAGGATGCGCCACATCCTTCATCTCTCCGCTTCTTGTCCTCCTAGAAGGCATTGCAATAAAAAGCCCGTTATTCCCTTGAATTACCTTGATGTTATGAATCACAAAGCTGTCATCAAAGGTAACCGAGGCATAAGCTTTTAGCTTATTTTCCCCTTCTACTTTCTTGATTCTGATGTCTGTAATTTCCATAAGGTTTATCCTCCTGAAGAAAATTGAAACTGTAATAATTTTTTACCCCTCTACTACTCACCTCTCTCCTGTTCGCCGGTAATATGGCTCGCAGAAAAAAACTTTATAAGTAAAATTCTGCTTAATCCGTTCAAAATCCCTTTTAGCTTTTTGTTCCTCCGTATACACATAAACAAACGAGGATCCGCTTCCGCTCATAAACGAGAGGTGCGAATCAAGAAAGCTTTCCAGGTTATTTTTTACTTCTACCAGCTCCTTACAATTCTCAAAAACAAAAAGCTGGAATTTATTATACATTATTTTTTTTAGAAAATCAATATCAATTACAGGGATATTATTGAAATTTTCATTACTTTTACTATCGTAGTCTTTTATAAGAGAATAAGCCCATTTTGTAGAAATCGGGATTTCTGGGTAAATAATAAGGAAATATATATCCTTTAACCTTGCCTTAAGAGGAGTTACTATCTCTCCCTTACCCTGAACATGGCATAACCCTCCATACAAAAAGAATGGAACATCACTGCCGATTTTCTTTCCAATTTCTAAAATTTTCTCCTCCGGAACTGAATAAAAGTTAGCCAGAGCTAATAAGACATAAGCTGCATTTGAACTTCCCCCTCCAAGCCCCGATCCGATAGGGATGTTTTTAAACACCTCTATCGTGAAAGAATCGCAAATTGAAAAACTCTCCTTAAACATTTGCAATGCCCGGGCGACAGTATTTTCCTGAGGTATTTTTTCATTAATAAATCTGACTGAATCGTTTGGGCTTTGCCAGATATCGATTACATCGTAGAGAGTTACTTCCTGAAAAAGGCTATCAATAAAATGATAGCCATCTTTTTCATCTTTTCCGGTAATGCCAAGATATAGATTTACTTTTGCATAGGAATAAAAAGTTGAATGCAGATTATGCTTCATGAACACCTTTTTTAATTTTAGTATTACCCAATTTGAGCGATTCTTTTTTTATTCCGACCCCAATTGCGCACGGATTCTACGGATTAAACGGATTTACACGGATTAATGAAAATCAGGCATCTCCCTCAATGGGTAATCTGCGAAAATCTGTAAAATCCGTGAAAATCCGTGTTGAATTGGGGTTTTAGAATCAGGAATCGATTATCTTAGGTATCAGTTTTATTATCGGAAAAACTATACCTATTCCTTTATAAAATTACAAAAACCTATAAGCCTTCATGTTTATAATTCAATAAATGATAAAGCCTCTTAAGCTCTTCCTGACTATCTACCATCTTTCCAGAAAAATAAAAACTTACTTTCCCTTTGCCTGAATTTAGTAAATTTCTGGTTTCCAGAGTTGCTTTAATATTTCTAACAGTACCCATATTGCCATCTATTATGGATATATCCGGCGGAATCACACTCCGAATCAAATCTCTAAAGTATATAAAATGAGTACACCCAAGTACAATAAAACCATAAAGGCTTAAATCTACTGTTCCCAGTTTTTCTTTTATGAACCTCTTTACTTCTATACTTTCAAAGTTACCATTTTCAGCAAAACCAACAAGCTCATCAAAAGCCATTTTATCAACAAGCTTATGTCTATCCACTCTTTTTATTAGGTTTTCAAGCTTTTCCTCTCTAAGAGTAAGGGTGGTAGCAAGAACAAGAACCCTCTTTTCTTTAGAATTTTCTACTGCTGGTTTTACAGCGGGTTCCATACCGATTATAGGAAAAGAATACCTCTTGCGAAGTTCCTGTGCAGCAACGCTTGTGGCTGTATTACAGGCTAGAACAAGCATTTTTATATTCTTTCCTACAAGAAAATCTACAGCCTCAAGAATAAATTTAATAACAACTTCTTTAGATTTTGTCCCATAAGGCACATTTTTTGTATCAGCATAATAGATATAATTTTCTTGTGGGAGGATCTTAAGGGCATCTCTTAAAACAGTAAGTCCTCCAATCCCGGAATCAAAAAAAGCAATATGCATATCTTCTAAAACCACATTGTTTATATAAATATATTACAGACAACAAATTTTTCTGTCAAAATTGGCGGCAATCTCCTCATCAGTTAAGTAATACAATTTATACACCAGCTGGTCAATCTCCATCTCCCACTGGCTTGTGTCGGCTTGTTGGTTTTCTCGTCAGGGGCTGTCAAAGTGGTTGTTACAACTTGGGCAACCCCTTCGACAGGCTCAGGACAAAGTTTTGCTGACTTTTCACACGATGTTATGATAAAAGTCAAGGTAAGGGAATCGCTATCTTTACATTGATTAATTGCATAAATTATTATATAATTGATTTGGGAATCAATATGATTAGCAATCGCTACGAAATAATCCGGCAGATTGATGAAGGCGGGATCTCAAAAGTATACCTTGCCAATGATCAGATTGAGAAAAGGAAAGTAGTGATCCGCATATTGAAGAAAGAAGCTATATCCAACCGAATAGAAGATGTTATCCGGTTTCACAATGAAGCTCTGATTCTTTCGAGGCTTGCTCATCCGAATATTGCGAATGTATATGAAGTTGGTGAATATGAAAGTGAGAATTACATTGCTATGGAATATATTCTGGGCGAGAGCCTGTATAAAATAATTAAAAGGGGCGACAGGCTTTCCGAGGAAGAAGTCATTGACATCATAATTCAGATGTGCCAGGCCCTGGAATACATCCACGGGAATAACATTATCCATAGAGACCTGAAGCCAGGGAACATAATGATTACAAAGTCCAGAGATAATCGGA
>Ga0315298_1001456_pt1 | contig 43200 bp, 45 predicted proteins | sample WHS_1_MG_FD_203077 | JGI IMG/M metagenome (GOLD analysis project Ga0315298, IMG submission 203077) | Extremophilic microbial mat communities from Washburn Hot Springs, YNP, Wyoming, USA - WHS_1_MG | ecosystem: Environmental > Aquatic > Thermal springs > Hot (42-90C) | place: USA: Wyoming... | reverse complement strand
TACCGATCGCTAAACACTACATAATCACAATTAAGGATATGACAACAGAAAATGTTGTGAGCCTACAAAATGTTGCAAGAAGATACTGTATCATAATAATGGTTGTGGTAGAGGCTTACGTGCTAGCGGGAAAATACTTGGCTTCTAAACTCATATCTTTTCTGTCTCACTTAGCAAATCAGCAATCACTCTTCTAATGGGATTGCTGAAAAGACCACGCACTTTGGCGAGGAGCATTTTTCCTTTCTGGGTTAAACGATAATACTTCAGCTCTCGACGACCCTTCTTTATCCATTCGCCAGCCAAAAATCCTTCACCTTCTAACTGATTAAGGAGAGGATACAACACGCTAGGCTTCAACTTCTGCCCAGTCAGCCTCTTAACTTCCTTAATGAGTTCATATCCGTGCCTAGGCCCTTGAGATATCAGCCAAAGTATAAGCGGCTTCTCAAGACCGCGCATAAACGCGTCGACAATGTCAACCATAAATCGTTGCCTCACTATAATAGTTTAAATTTTGATATATCAATTTTTTGTAACTTTTATGCAAAGAAGTTAATAAGAATGTAGAGGCACAATGAGAACTAGAGAGTTGAATATCCAATGGCTGAAGAAGAAAGAGACATCGTCAGAGCCATTGTTAGAGGCTTTAGTAGAGCCGTTATTCTATGGCTTATAAGTCAAAAGCCCATGTCCGGTTACACCGTTGTCCAGGAAATAGAAAAGTTAACTGGGCAAAAATTCCACGCAGGGATAATATACCCTCTCCTATACGAGTTAGAAAAAGACGGGTTCATAACTGGCGAGTGGACACAAAAAGGCGGACGGCGGATCAAATACTACTCAATAACTGAGAAAGGGGCACAAATGTTGAACCAATTACGCCAACGATTTGAAATGCCTGTGAGAGAAGTCCTAAAAGATTTCATCAAAGAAACGTTAAATGAATAATACGGGCAGATGGATTTTAAGAATTTAGCCATTATAGTTTAAGAATTTACATTTGTTCTGAGTGTCTCCTAACAGAAGTATAGAAGGAAGGGAATTTTGCGGTGGTATTTTTCGTTTTTGATAGTATGCGAAATTATTCTCTCGTTCTTTAGATGATCCATTAGATTTTTAATTATCCAAGAGTCTTCTCAACGCTTGCTTTTCAGCAATTAAGATGAGGTCTGCTGGAGTTTTCTTCCATAAACTAAATAAATTGATGAAATCATATTAATTTGAGGGGAAAGTGTGAAAACCATCAAGATTGGAAAGCACATTATTCCTTTATGGCTTATCGCCGTGATATTGTCTTCTGCGGTGGGTTCAGGAGCTTTAGGATGCTGTATATGGACACGGTTGACAATACCATTGGAAATAAAAGAACCATTTGAAATGCCCGACTATCCTTCCAAACTAGGTCTTTATCCAGGTGAAAATAAAAGCAAGTATCATTAGTGAATCATGCTTCTGTAAACTACTCCGTGGTTCTGATTTTCTCTCTGGACAACATCACGTATCGGGAAAATTACGTTACTTTCACCAACGAAATCTAGAGTCATACCAGGACAACAAAACCTTACAGCATGGTTAAAAGTAGAATTGCACGTTCCATCAATAAACACATTACTAAATATTGATTTTAAAAGAACAACAGGAGGGAGAGCGCTTTTCTTTGATGATTTTAATGATAACGTAGCAGATGGATGGACAAAGAATATGGGAACCTGGGATGCTATTAGTGGAATGTACCAAGTCTCAGTGCCGGTAATAGTTGAGGTTGGTATATCTACTGTTGATACTCTCAACCTGACTAATTGTGTGATCGAGGTAAAAGTGAAGTTTACTGATGATGTTAGGTTCAGAGCTGGAATAGTCTTTAGATACACCGATAACGAACACTATTCACCAGCCGAACCAGCTTCCACAAGATGAACACAAGGAGACAACAGTAGCCTTCACGCTCGACCTCTACTATAAAGGACTCCGCCAGAAAGATAACAGACCACCTTGAAAACTTTTCAATCAAGATCAGCTACGGAACCGTATTCAGATGGATCGGAAAGTACGCAACCCTAATGAAGAAATATCTTGACGGAATCATCCCATGGGTAGGAGCCAGATGGCATGCTGATGAAGCCCAAGTCAACATCAAACCTATCCTGCGGAAAAAAGAGGATAAAACACATCAAGGCACCTCGCCTAGTCGACCCAGGCTCAAACAACATTGTAGAAAGACTAAACGGAACCTTCAGAGAAAGAAACAAGACCATGCGCTCCTTCATCGGCGGATTCCGCATATACTACAATTTCTTAAGGTCACACCTGGCCCTCAACGGCAAAACCCCTGCCGAAGCCGCAAAGATCCGTCTTCCAAGAGGCAAGAATCGATGGCTGACAATGATGAAAATATCAGCCGAACAGTCAAGAAAAAAGGGTAATCCAGCAAAGCATGAGGAATTGACCCAAAGGTCTCGAGAATCCGTTACCGAGTCAAACCTGAGGTTTGGTGCGGGGAGTGGGATTCGAACCCACGAACCCCTACGGGACAGGAGTTCTGCTGTGCAGGTTCAACCTCAGTCCTGCGCTTCCAAACAGGCTTATCAGCCTTGTTCTTTGACCTGGCTTGGCAATCCCCGCTTACAGGATAGATTTTGAGAGGGTGTTTTATAACATTTTTCCGTGGTTATCAGGGCTTCTTTATGATGGGTGGGAAAGCCCTATGGCTTACTTCAAGTATAGGTGAACCATCATGTTAAAAGATCAATAGTACGAGCGGGTATCCAGATGTGACTCCAAGATCCTTGCTGCAATCTTAAGTTTGGTCCTGACAATACTACCTTATGGAATAGAACATGGTGAAACCCGACGGCACCCCGATGGTCAAGCTGAGTAGTTCATTTTCATGAATCATCATGAGACTCATGGGGGTCCCTAAACTCTAATTCCTCCGAAGAGAGTTACGAAGACTACGGGGGTCACACCCACAAATATCTGCGCAGATATTCCGAGCTAGGTCATGTAGCCTAGAACCGCGTATAAGGTTGCGTTCATGAATATTATCATGGCCTCTAGGCTCCTAGAAAACATCGGCCATCAACTTTCGCAGAGTTATGTAGGCAGATGATCCTGCTCAAAGGTATGGAAGGACTGTCTGAGGATACTTTCTCAAAAGCAGTTTCTCAAGCTGCTCTCTCAGCTTTAGGTCGAGTTCCCTGTGGCTTTCAGAGAGTATGGTGAGGGGGTTCGACGTAGCCATGATTGGGCCTTGAACGATGAGGGGGCTCTTAGCATCCTTGGAAGGGACAGGTTTAGACTTCAAAACCTTCATGAGAAACTCTCTAGGATCCTCCTCACGCTCCATAAGACCTGCAAGCTCCTCTATCTGCCTACGGTTAAGAGGCCTCAGACCATACTGTTGGGGGGTAGGCGACTTTACCAGTTCCCCACCCTCATCCAGTCTGATGCCGAAACCGACGGACTTGTAAGGGTTCAACCACTCCTCCTTCAGAATCCAAACTTTTTGGCCGTGAGACACGAGAACTTGACTGAAATTTCGACTATCCCTTCCGACTAAAACACTCCAGCCTAAAGGATCCTTGTCGTAGAGTCTAGCGATCTCCCTCTTCACCTTATCGACAGGCCGCATCTTATCCTCAGCGTCTGACAATCCTCAATCCCCACCCTCAACCTTACGGAACATCCGATATTAATCTTTCACATAGACTCAGAGGCCAGGCACCTACAAACCTGCACATCCATTCTACTTCTCATACTAGGCGACCTAGGCTTAAAGTCATGCTTTCACATATTGAAGATTTGCGGCATCAAGGAATATGAATGTAGGTCTCTGAGCCAGCCCTTTACTGCATGATCAGCCTCAAATACAAATGATCTTCACCATAGAGCTGAGGCAGTTTTGCCTCATCTTCCAATGCGACTCTTTATATCAGAGGATTGAGAGGAAACTTTTACAAAAATTCAGCAGTGTTGACGATTTAAGAGGAGGGCTCCCAGCCTTCTTCTGTAGAGGTTGGTTCAACCTCAAATCTTTAGGAAACTGAAAATGGTGAAAGGCTCTTTCACATATAAATTATACCTTCAATGCCAATCTCAGTCTAGCCTATAAACTTCTATCTCGAATAAAAAGCTGAGGAGGTCGAGATGGTAGATGAAGATTCTGGCCTTGGACATAGGTTCTGGAACAACAGATCTTCTTCTTTACGACGACTCTAAGAATCTTGAGAACTGCATAAAAATGGTTCTTCCCAGTCCCTCAGCGATCTACGCTGAGAAAGTCAGATATTACACGAAGATTCGGAGGGACCTATTCATAAGGGGAGACACTATTGGAGGCGGCCTCTTCGCCGAAGCTTTGAGGAGACATTTGGAGGAGGGGTTAAGGGTGATCATGACTGCTGAGGCAGGCTACACGGTCAGGAACAGTCTTGAAGAGGTTAAAAGATTAGGCATCGCAATTGAAGAGACTCCTCCAAAAGGCTTTGGAGGCGAGATCCTACAGATAAGAGAGATAAACATTGACAAGTTAAGGGCCTTCATCAAATGTTTCGGAGAGGACTTGTCGCATATTCACGCCGTCGGTATAGGTGTCCAAGACCACGGTGCCCCTCCAGGAGGAGGAAGCAATAGAAAATTTAGAATGGTTGAGATTGAGGAGAGGCTGAGAGGGAATCTCACACTTGAGAGCCTAGCATATCTTGGTGAGGAGGTTCCGAAACATCATATTAGAATGAGGGCTGCCTTGAATGCGGTGAGAACCCAGCTCCCAGAAACCAAACCCCTCATAATAGACACATCCATAGCCTCGATCCTAGGGTGCTTACAAGACCCCAAGGTCAAGAAGGTTGAGACGGTGTTGACGGTCAACATGGGGAATGAGCATCTCACAGCCTCAATAGTCTCCGGAGGAAAGGTTTTCGGCCTCCTGGAACATCACATCCACATACTGACCCCTATAAAGGTTGAGAAGTTACTCAAGAGGTTCATGGAGGGAAGAGTTGACGGGGCCTCAGTCTTAGAGGAAGGTGGCCACGGAGCATTCTACACACACAATCCACCAGCAATACCTCAAATAGGTTTGATAGCAGTCACAGGACCCAACAGATCCATAGTTGAGAAGACAAGTCTCCAAACATATTTCGCTGCACCAGGCGGGGACATGATGATGACGGGACCCATAGGCATCGTCAAGGCTTTGGAGGCCAGAATCAGGCAACGCAATCTTAACCGGGGTGATGGCGAAACCTGATACAAAGACACTTAATAGAATGTTATATAGGAATTATTTTCAGTAAATAGGTGTAGGTGAAATGGTGAATTCAGGTAAACCATTAGTGTTGACCGATACGAACTTCGAAGATGCGGAGAAAAATCATCCGAGTTTGATAGTCGACTGCTGGGCACCATGGTGTGGCCCATGCATAATGATAGCGCCAGTGATAGATGAGTTGGCAAAGAACTATTCTGGAAGAATCACATTCGGCAAGGTGAATGTAGACGAGAATCCTAAGATATCTCAGAGATTTGGAATAATGAGTATACCGACCCTCCTATTCATCAAAGATGGGAAACTTGTAGATCGAATGGTCGGTGTTGCCCCCAAAGGGATTATCGAGAATAAGATTAAGAGGATCTACCTGAAATGAATCTGCATCATAGATTTATTGAACATTCAAAACTTCGCAGTGCGGTTCGATAGATTTGACAGGCCAGAATCGAGATCTCAAGGCGGACATAGAGCTCTTCCGTCTACTCGGAATAACAGAGAATGAGTCCAAGATCTATCTGAAACTCTTGGAGAAACCTAAGGGCGAGTTGATCGACAATATCCTAATCAACTTCAACCTACCGCCAAATGAAGCTGAAGCTGCTGTCAGAGCCCTAGTCGATAAAGGTTGCGTATCGATCAAGAGCAACATGGTTGAAGCGAACCATCCAGGAGAATTCATCCCCAAAATCTTAGAGAGTAAGAGGTTGAGCCTGGAGCTTCAGCTCAAGGAGGTTCAAGATGCTGGCCTCCTCCTGGAGAAGACCCTAAACTCATATTACTGGGAGAAGAGGTTGGGGATTAAGCCTGAGGAGCTGATCGAACCACTGGTGGATCTTCCGCTGATGGAGAGAGAGACTGTAGATATGATAAGAAGGGCTGAAGACCTTATTCTAATATTTGCCGGTAGGTTCGACTGGTACGAGAATATACGAGAGAGCATACGTGAAGCTATGAGTAGAAATGTTAAGGCTCAGGTTCTCATGTTGATCAAAGACAAGTACACGGTCAAGAGGGCTGGAGAGTTGAGGGGTCTAGGCGTCAAGGTTCGACATTGCACCGAAGAATGGTATCCGGTAAGGGGTACACTCATAGACGATTCGGAACTCATATTCCTAATATGGGCCACGAGAAAGATGGGTGTTGAGAAGCCCACCTACTATAGGCCACACTACACGAGGAATCCAGGCCTGATAAGAATATTCAAGGACGCCTTCCAGAAACGTTGGGATGAAGCGAAGGAGATTTAGAAAACACCTGCAACATAGTAGCCTCCAATATTCTAACTCATCGAATCACCGATGAACGTCTCGGAGTCAGACACAGAGCTCTAAACGAATTCTTAACCACTCTCTCAACGAGATTCACACTCAAGTCTTTGAAGTAGATGAGGTGGCTCAGACATGAACAGTCTGAGGACCCGAAACCTTTGAAGGGACTCTTGGCCCAAACGCTCTCTGAGAGAACCTTTGCAAGGGCACACTCATAGGATCCCTTGGTTTCAGAGAATACAGCGACAATAGGCTCAACCTGGCTGTTACTGAGTAAATAGTCGATATGCCAATGTCTCCTCTTAGTTTTTGAGAAGTGTCTGATGAGTCTCCCCTCAATGGAGGTCGACGCTTCACCTGAACCTGACCCAACATACACATATACACCTGGTTTGAAACTGAGCCTCCCCAAAGATCCGACTCTGATCCTGACTCTCCCCCTGACAGAGATCAGGATAGCATATACCCCTCTCAAACCTAAACCAGCCGAATGGAAAATAATATCTCCATAAAAATACAAAACTTTGTGTACAAACCTAGATTCGAATAAAGGGGTTGATCCATATTAAAGCATTGATATTGGCTGGAGGCTACGGGACACGTCTCAGACCCCTATCATGCTCCAGACCTAAACTCCTCTTTCCAATAGCCGGTAGGCCTATGATAGAGTGGATTCTGGACGAACTCTCAAAGAACGGTGTTGAGGAGGCTGTCTTAGCCTCGCATTACATGGCCGACATGATAAAAGGCCATCTCGGAGATAAATACAGAGATATAATTCTCCACTACTCGGTGGAGGCTGAGCCTCTTGGGACAGGAGGGGCTATAAAACTCGCTGAGAAAAATCTAGGCGACGGCGAATTTATAGTACTCAACGGTGACATAATCTCCTCACCACCTTTGAGGGATATGGTTCAGAGACATAGATCCATGAATGCTATCGCAACCATAATGTTATGTAAGGTAAAGGATCCAACCCACTTCGGAGTAGCCAGACTCACCAAGACGATGAGAATAGTTGAGTTCATTGAGAAACCTAAGCTGGGTGAGGCCCCGAGCAGATGGATAAACGGAGGAGCCTACATATTGAGTTGTGAGGCCCTCAACCATATCCCAGCAGGTAGGAAAGTAAGTATTGAGAGGGAGGTCTTTCCTGAACTCGCATCAACCGGCAGACTCTACGGCTACAAATATGTGGGTGAATGGTTCGACATAGGCCGATTCGAGGAGTATAGGAGGGCGAATAAGACGGTTCTTGGGAGAGTATCTGGAGGGAAGATTAAAGTAGCCTCAGGAGTGAGGGTTGAGGCTGACGCGCAACTCAAGCCGCCACTATACCTGGGTTCAGGGACCATTGTTGGGAGGGGCGCGGTGTTGGGTCCGAACACATCGATAAGCGACTCCACAATCATTGGAGAGGATGGTAAGATAGTAGACTCGATACTTTTTAAGAGGGTCCATGTAGGGAGAGGTTCGACGGTCAAAGGCTCAGTGATAGGTGAGGGCGCCTACCTCGGCGACTGCGTCAACCTGGGTGAAGGATGCGTAATAGGAGACAACGCAATCATCCATAGGGGCGTCACGCTAAAGGGAGGGGTGGCGGTATGCTCAAATAAGGAGATTACTAAGAGCATAAGCCGACCTAGGATTGTGATATAGTTGGAGGTTGAGAAAGCAAAGAGACTCTTTGGAACGAACGGTGTTAGGGGTATTGTGAATAGAGAGTTGACGCCCCAACTCGTCCTAGAACTCAGCCAGGCCATAGGAACATTCTTTGGACGCTCAAAGATCCTGCTAGGGCGAGACGGTAGGGCCAGTAGCCGAATGTTCTCTGAAATAGCGGCTTCAGGTTTGGTCGCTGCAGGCTGCGATGTCTATGATGCTGGAATGGCTCCTACACCGGCAATCCAATACCTCACCAGGAAAGGAGAGTTCGACGGAGCCATCATCATAACTGCAAGCCACAACCCTCCAGAATATAACGGTCTGAAAGTTATAGACAGGGATGGAATCGAGATATCTGCAGAGAAGGAGCTGCAGATAGAGAGCATATACTTCAGTGGGGAGAATCGTCTAGCTGAGTGGAGGGGTCTTGGTGATAGGTTTCCGCTGGGGGAGTGGCTTGAAGATTACAGGGAGGCGATCAAGAGCAAAGTCGATCAAAAGGCCATTCGAAACCGTAAACCCAGAATAGTGGTAGACTCAGCGAACGGCGTAGGCTCCTTGGTCACACCATACTTGGCTAGGGAGCTGGGATGCCAAGTCCTAACTTTAAACTCCAACATAGACGGAACCTTCCCTGGAAGGCTGCCTGAACCGACACCTGAAAACCTGGAATATCTATGTGAGATAGTCAGAGCCAGCAGGGCAGACATGGGTGTAGCCCATGACGGTGACGCCGACAGGGCAATCTTCGTCGATGAGGTTGGCCGTGTCCATTGGGGCGACAGAAGCTTCGCCTTGATAGCTGAACATTTCTTGAAGAGTAATCCTGGCCAAGAGATCGTTACACCAGTCAGCTCCTCCCAGATGATTGAGGACATAGCCTCAAAATATGGGAGCAAGGTTTACTGGACCCCTGTAGGTTCACCATACGTCTCAAGAGCCATGGCAATGAGAGATTCGAAGCTAGGAGGAGAAGAGAACGGCGGAATATTCTACGGTCCACATATGCCTGTCAGAGATGGGGCCATGGCAACAGCCCTCATACTCGAGATAATAGCCCAGAGGGGGGAGAGACTCTCAACCCTCATGGATAATCTACCCAAATACTTCAACGTAAAGGATAAGATACCGTGCCCAAAAGAGATGAGATTCAAGGTTCTGGACCGGCTGAGGATGGAGGTTGAAGGTTTCAGAGTTGAGACCATAGATGGGCTGAAGATCTGGCATGAAGATAAAAGCTGGATACTGATAAGGCCGAGTGGAACAGAACCCATATACAGACTCTTCGCTGAGGCGAAGACCCAGGAGAGAGCCCAGGAACTCGTCTCAAGATACAAGGTTATCCTGAGCAGAATGATAGGGAAGAGTGGCGAGTGAGGAATAATTGCTGGCAGAATTTATCCAATTCATCTCAGCCCTAGCCGTAGGCTTCGCAGTAACCTACACCCTCACCCCCCCAACATCCAGATTCATGAAAAGACATGGAAGAGTTGGGGTCGACGTCCATAAGCTCGATAAGCCCAATATACCTGAAATGTGCGGCCTATCCATCGTAGCCGGAGTAACAGCCTCAGCCTTGACCGTTATTATGTTTAAGCCTGAATATCTCGTTGAGGCCGCAGCCTTCATAGCTTCAACTTTGACCGTTGCCGCCGTAGGCGTCCTAGACGACATAGTGGTCTTGGGGCCGAGGCTGAAGCCTGCTCTAACAGCCTTGGGAGCAGCTCCAATCCTGATGCTCAGCGTCTACAATTCTCATCCAGTCCTACCGTTCATAGGCGGAACCAGACTGACTATAATCTATCCGATACTCATACCAATAGCTCTAGCTGTCACATCGAATGCGGTCAACATGCTCGACGTATACAACGGCTCCATGACAGGCACATGCTCAGTAGCCGCATCGGCGATCATTATATCCATGGTCTTAGCAGGAAGATGGGCTCCCGCAAGTTTGGCCGCCGGCCTCCTTGGAGGACTTATCGCCTTCCATATCTTCAACCGTTACCCCGCCAAGGTATTCGCAGGCGATGTTGGAAGCCTATATGTAGGCGCCTCGTTGGGGGTGGCAACCATCCTGGGCAGAGTTGAGGTTGCAGCCGTTGTAGCTATGATGCCACATATAATGAACGCCTTCTACGGTTTGGCAGCTATGGGTGGACTGTATGAGAGAAGGGAAGCGACATCGAGGCCTGTAAGGGTCTTAGAAGACGGTAGACTCGAAGCCACAGAAGATCCCAGAGCACCTGTAACGTTGGCCCGCATGATATTGGCAGGAACCCCTATGAAGGAGTATCAGGTTACAAGGGAGATGATAATTTTATCCATAGTCTCTGGAATACTCGCCATAATAACTCAAATGTTGATCATGTGGCGGTGACAATTGAGGATATTGGTCGGTCTGACCCTGATCATAATCTTCGTATGGGCTACGATGCTTCTGGGTTTGGTCCTGATATTTCTCTCTATACCATATTTAACCTCAATATTCGCAGCCAATTTTGGAAGAACAGTTCAGAACATTATAATCGCATCTTTCTCAGCGATCATGGTTGCTCTATGGCTATGGATCTGGAAGACGCTAGCCTTCAAGTATTTTAAATGGGCCTTAAAGAGTAAGGCCGGTAAGCCGATGAGAGTCGAATATAGGCTGAAGGATGAGAAGCACATTATCTGAAAAACAGTCTTTGATTTTGAGCCCCTACCGATCAAGGTATTGGGCTTCAGTTAAATAGACTATGAGACATGAGGGGGAACAATTAAAGTTATTAGCAATCCATGATCTCATAGTTGGGTAAAGATCTGATCTATGGTGAAGTCTATTGTCTGGTAAGGTTAAAGTATCTATAGTAAGAGTGAAAGATTTCGATAATCCCTACGAAGCTGTAAAGGAGGCGGTGAGGCTAGCAGGCGGATTCGAGGAGACTGTGAAGTCAAAGCCCTACGTCACTGTAAAGCCGAATCTCGTCAGGATACCGAAGTTTATTCGTTCAGGCCAACCTGTACCGAAGGGTTGCATCACATCAATCCAGGTTCTTGAGGCTGTGGTTAAACTGTTGAAAGAATATACGTCTAAAATAGGTATCATAGAGTCGGATTCAATGCTTGGAACGGCTGAGGAAGCCTATGAGAAGTATGGTGTTCTCGCCTTGGCTGGGAAGTATGGTCTGGAATTGATAAACTCCACCAGGGAGGAGCTTGTGGATTGTGAGGTTCCGAACCCCAATTTCTATGTTGCTGTGAAGGGCCTCGAATGGTTACCGTCGCCTGAGAGGGAGATCTACTCGAGCGAATACACCCTCAGACTTCCAAGAAAATATTTGGATAGCGTAAGGATCTCTGTTCCATCGATGAAGACTCAGGTCGACCCCTACTCCGCAATAACATTCTCAGTCAAGAACATGTTCGGAGTCTTACCTGAAGTCAAGAAGTACTTGAAGTTTCATGAGAAGGTTCAGTGGGGAGACAAGAAGTATGATACTGGGATAAATGTTGGGAGGGCCCTCCTAGACCTATGTCAGGTTGCACCTCCAGACTACGCTATAATCGACGGCCTTTACGGTCTCCACGGTCCAGGCTCCCCAGGAACAGGCTACAGTGTTAAGATAGGTGTCATAATAGCGTCCAGAGACGCTTGGGCTGCAGATACTGTTGCAGGTCAGGTTGTAGACTTCGATATGAACAGGCTACACTACTTCAAGAAAGCCGGCCTCATGGGTTTAGGGGTCACCGACATGAATAGGATAGACGTTGTCGGTGAGAGCATCGAATCTGTGAAGGTTCCTTTCAAGGTTGACGTCAGCCTAGAATCTCAGCATCTACTGAACGAAGCCTGCGCCAGGTGATCTCACCACTATTCAATAACATTCTCCACTCTCCTTTTACTTCCATGATCACTCAGATTTACAGGTGTTTCAAACAAAATTAGTCTACAATAATTCATGCCAGTTCAAGCAGATTCTCGACAGCCGCTTGGCTACAAATGTTGATGTAAAGCTAGTCTTTGATTGACTTGAAGAGTTCAATGAATTGCCTAGCTATTTTGCCGCTCTCATGTTCAGCCACATACTTCTTCGCTTCAGCCTTTGTCCGGCGCCAAACCTCTCCCTGACTGAATGCTTCAAGGATCATTGTTTCAAACTCATCCTTATCCTTGTAGCTGAGAACAGCCTTCTCTACACCGTATAGGAAGTTTGAGCTCCTCACAACCGGTATGCAGCCTGAACCCAAAGCCAAATGTATTGTACTCGAGAGGACAGCCGCCCCCTCTATTGAATGTTTAGGGTATAGCCATGTGTCTGATGCGTGAAGATATCTGTAGAGCTCATCTCTCTCCAGAACCTCCTTCTTGAATATGCATTCGAAACCTCCTACGCCAGTTACCCTCTGCGCCTCACTTACTATAAGGACGAGCATAGGTATCTTGGTGCTTAACTTTCTCAGGACCTCGAACTCTTCTGGGCCCAGGTGCCTCCACTTCTGTCCAAATATCAGAATCACTTTCTTATCCTGAGGCAACCCCAATCTTACTCTCGCCTCCCTCTTATCCCCTTCAATCCACGGCATACATGGGAAGGGTATTAGGGAGATGTCTTCTGGACGGTAGACCTTCAATAGAAATTCTCTGAATCTCTCATCGAAGCAAACCAGTCTATCCCACTCATGCTCGTAGAATGTAGGGTCCTCTGAGAGTCTACTCTCATGGATGATGTGGACTGTCTTACTTTTACGTTTGATCATGTGGAATATGCTTGAGAGTTTATGTCTTGGCAACATGTTCAGATCTTGGGCTATGAAGATCTCATACTCACTTTCAAGTATTGGTATAGGGTTCAGATAGTTTGTCTTCTGGGCTGTTCCAAAACATCTTGTTACGTAAGGCTCATCCTGACCTATCAGGGATCTTCCGTGGTAATCATCTTCTATGAATGAGAATACTTTCAAATCATGGCCTTGCCTCACCCACTCTCTACCTACGAGTTCGGCGTGGACTGAGACTCCTGAAGTCTCGTTCCATGCACTCATCATCCCTATCTTCATAGCCGCAACCCCACCCTAAGATCCTACTGCTGGCTACTCTTAACCTCATGTCTTGAATCTTTTAAGGAAGAGGTTTTCAGCGTTTTCTCTAAGAATTCTTCTGGCGACGGTTAATGCTTCCTCAGGTTTCAGGTCCTTATCTTCAACCTTCTCAGTCAGAACCTTTGCGACATTCTCTCTGGCTATCACTGAGTGGCCGTAAACTCCTTCCGCGAAAACGTAGTCTCCCCCGAATCCAAGTATCTTGTTCGATGGGACTGTATCCAACCATTCAGACAGAGCCTCTCTGGCCTTGCTTGGTGAGATCACATGCAACCAGGCCATATCCAAATAGACATTTGGAAAGTTCTTCGCCAACACCGTCGCCTCACTTATGTAGGGGTATCCTCCATGGAAAAGGTCAAACTTGACATTCTTATATTCCATGATGAGGTTTATCAGGTGTGTGGGGTTGGTGTTCGCTGGAATATTCTCGTTGCCTTCATGCATCCCCGTATGGATCTGAACCGGTATTCCATATCTGCCTGCGAGCTGTATTACCTTGTGAACCATAAAGTCATGTAGGGGTTTCGCCTCCTCGAGGGATATGTCTTCAGGCACAGTCATCCTAACCCCGTCGGCCTCGACCCTGTCGAAGACTCTCTGGGAGAATATTCTGTTGAATGATTTTTCAGCCTCATGGATCGTGGTCTTCTCGAATATAATGGGCCTTCTGTATCCTAACCACAGTTTCACAGCCGCTATTCTGCTCGATAACTCGTTGAATTCAGCCTCAAGATTATTCAGTAGGTCGCTTAACGTATGTATGTTCGTCCCCCTCCTGAAGGCTATGGCTTCCACATCGCTTCTGTCTTGGATTGTTGTGAAGTCTTGGAATCTATGTACCGGTATGAAGAATTCCCTGTCTACCTCCAGAAGCTTGGTTATTAGTGGTGTGTTCCAATAGGCGTAGCTCTTAGGTTTCAGGAGGGTGTCTTGCAAGGATATTTCGACTCCTGCTTTCTCCTTCAGTATCCAACGGTATAGGCCCTTCCTATTCGTCTCCTTCATCTTCAGACTTATCTCCCTGTAGCTCTTCTCATTCAGTTCACTTCCGTAGAGGTCTCTCGCCGCGATGTTGAGTGCCCTGGCATAGGATGTGTTTCTGATCATCTCCCAGAATGGGGATATGATCTCCCACCTCTGCTCAATCGGAATTTTAGGGTCGATAATCTTCTGGTAATCCCCGTAACTCAATCCTGAGGAGATCAGGTCTGACGATGCATACTGTAAAAAGAATATTGATAGAACGTCGACTTCACTTCTGACCCTGTTTTCTTCCCTCTGCAAGTGTTCATGTATATCTATCAGCCTGACCTTTCCTATCTCCTCCCTTATCTTTTCACATTCATCTTTTTTGAATGTCATATTTGAGACTCACCGAACCATCTACTTTTGTTTTTTGTCAAATGTTTTTCACTTGTTCACTCTAGCAGCTTTTTCAAACCTCTTCTAGGGATTCGACGAGGTCGGAGACCTCGGCTGTTGCTACACATATTACTGTGTCGGCTCCACCATAGTATAGGAGGATCTGATTGTCCCTGATGACTGCGCCGCAGGTGAAGACAACGTTTGGAACGACCCCATCAACCTCATAATCCTCCTCAGGCTCAAGGACTGGTTCTCTACTCCTTCTGAGAACCTTCTCTGGATTATTCATGTCGATGAGGGCTGCTCCTAGCCTGTAGTGCCACTCCCTATCCACAGCATGATATATTATCAGCCACCCATCCTTCACCTTCAATGGTGGCGCCCCACCTCCCAGCTTGAAGTACTCCCAACTCTCCCTTGGAGATAAGACTATGCTGGTCTCACGCCAGTCTATCAGATTGTCCGAGTATGCTACCCAGATGTGTGGTGGGATCCTATGGTACATAACCCATCTCCCACCTATCTTCTCCGGAAATAGGCAGGCGTGCTTGTTATCTACGAGGGGGAAAGGATATGTTCTCTTACCCCAATTCCACCTATGATTCAGAAAGTCCGACGTCAAGATGCTGGTCATCCCCACCTGTATGGAGGTGTATGGTGGAACCATACCGGGAACCCTCCCGTAAGCTGTGTATGTCAGATATATTCTGTCACCTATCTCGACGAGCCTGGGGTCTTCGCATCCGAGACATTCAAACTCATTCCCAAGCTCAGCCTCGAATATTGGTTTACTCAACCTCTCATCTATTTTGAAGCCGTCGCTTGAGGATGCGTATCCTAACCTTGAGACGCCACCTTTAGAGCCGCGTGCCCTGTAAACCAGATGAATTTTATCATCCTTCAAGAGTGCGGCGCAGTTGAACACCATGAGGGCCTCCCAGATATGGTTACTTATAGGTTTGAGGATGGGATTCCCCTTATACCTCTCGAATTTGAAGTGCATAAGTATCCCCAAACTGTAATTAGAGTCTCCGGAATAATTCAATGTATCTCTCAGCGATTCTCTCAGCCGAATTCTCCTCAACATATTTCTCGGCGGCTCGGAGACTTCTTTTTACTCTCTCTCCACCCTCAAAGACCTCTATGAGATTCTCCTCAAACTCTTCGCTTGTCCTATACTTTATAACCTCGTCCTTGAAGTATTCGAAGAACGGTGAGTCAAACGCTATGATTGGGCAGCCTGCGCCCAAACATTGGTGGGCTGTACTCGAGATGACCGCCCTCTTCTCTGATCTTCTGTTTAATATGAGTGCGTCGGCTGCATGCAAATAATCGTAGAGACGATCTATTCCAGGGGCTTCAAATCTGACTTCGACATGAATATTCTCAGCCCCCATCGGCTCCGCTGCATGAACACTCACTATCAAGAGTGTGATGGAATATTTTCTTCCGAGGTTCGAAATAGATCTGATCATCTCAAGGTCGTCTCTTATGCGTTGGCCGAAGACGAGTATAATCTTCCTATCCTCAGGAAGCCCAAGCCTTCTTCTGGCTTCTTTTTTATCGCCCTTCAATACTGGATGGCATGGGTAGGGTATCATATGTATCTGGTCCTCAGGATATATATCCCTCAGAAAACTTCTGTACCTGTCATCGAAACATACTATTGCATCCCACTCGAACTGGTAGAATGAGGGGTTTGGAGATAATTCGGCGTCATGTATTATGTTAACTGTCTTCGCCTTCTTTCTGACATGGTGAAAGATCTTTCCCAACTCATCTTTAGGCAACATGCAAAGGTCCTGAACAATGAAATAGTTGAAGTCACTCCTCAATATGGGTCTTGGATCTAATCCTCCCCTTGTTCCGAAGCATCTATGAACATACTCTTCATCCTCTCTGACAAAGACTGTGCCATGGTAGTCTGACTTCACAAATGAGAAGACATGGAGTATATGCCCCCTCCTAACCCATTCCCTCCCAACCAACTCAGCATGTATAGATGGGCCTGCATCGAGATTCCAAGCGCTCATCATACCAATCTTCATTCTAGAAACCTCGAAACAATTGGTTTGTGCAGAATATGTTATAATAATGTTTCTAGCACTCTCAAAACGTCTCTCTCATGAAAACCACTTATCCTATAATTGCTAAATTTCTATTTGTTCTCCACCTCTATGAGGCAGCAATATTTTAAGTGGCTATTATGCTGTCATCGAGAATATTGTAACTGTTTGTTTCTTACTATGATCTTCTATGGATGTCCTTTCACTATAGCAAACTTAAGTAATTACTTCAAAATCATCATATTTTGTATCTGTCTCAAAGGATGATGATGCAAAAGTTAAAATTGTATCTAAGTATTTTAGTTTCAGTGGAATGGTTACAAGTGTGTGGAATGTGAGGTGTATGATGTGAATCCTAATATTGTTGAGGTGACTCAGGATAACTGGAGGGAGATTCTTAAAGCTGAGCTGCCTGTGGTAGTCGAATTCTATACTGGTAATTGTCCTTACTGTAGGTTGTTGACGCCTATATTTCAGAGACTCGCCGCAGAGTTTTCTGGGAGTATGATCTTCGCTATGGCTGATGCGTCGAAGGTCAGCGACTTCGCTTTGGGATATGGTGTGATGGGTGTCCCAACGTTGAAGTTTTTCTGTTCAGGCAGACCTGTATATGAGATTGTAGGTTACAGGTCTGAATCAGAGCTCAGGGAGGAGTTCAGGAGGGTTCTCAGCACCTATAGAAATTGTCTTTCCCAGAGCTCCGCTATATATATGTAGCTGGGAGAGAGGCCAAATACAGTTCATTGTTTGAAGGTGGACCTCGAGGGTGATACTTGTTACAGGTGCTTTCGGCCAAATAGGCTCCGAACTCGTCCCTGCACTCCGCAGCCGGTATGGCTGTGAGAATGTTGTTGCTGCAGGCCATCATGCGAAGCCTCCGAAGGACTTTTTAGATCAAGGTCCATACGTATTCCTCGATGTCAGGGATCGCTCAACCCTCGCCGAGACCGTCAGAAGATATGATGTGACCGTCATATATCATTTGGCTGCGATTCTGTCGGCTGTTGGGGAGCGTGACCCGCAGTTGGCTTGGGATGTGAATATGAATGGGTTATACAATATTCTTGAGGTAGCTAGGGAGAACGGTGTCGAGAAGGTCTTCTATCCAAGTTCAATCGCTGTCTTCGGACCTAAAACCCCTAGAGTGAGGACTCCTCAAGACGCTGTTCTTGATCCTAGGACTATTTACGGTGTGACGAAGGCTGCTGGAGAATATCTTTCTGATTATTACTTTACCCGCTTCGGCCTCGACATCAGGGGTATCCGCTATCCAGGCATAATAAGTAGTGAAGCCTTGCCTGGGGGTGGAACGACGGACTATGCTGTTGCAATGTTCTATGAGGCTGTTGAACGTGGAAGATACGTATGTTATGTGAGGGGGGATACTGTTCTTCCAATGGTCTATATGCCTGACGCTATAGATGCGGCTGTGAGGCTGATGGAGGCTGACCTTGAGAGGCTGAAGCACCATTCGAACTTTAACATTTCATCTATGAGTTTCTCTGCCAAGGAGTTGGCTTGCGAGATCAAGAGACATATTTCAGACTTCCACTGCGATTATGATCCTGACCCTGTGAGGCAGAGCATCGCTGATTCATGGCCTGAATCAATAGATGATACTGCTGCTAGGGAGGAGTGGGGTTGGAACCCGAAATATGACTTGCATGGAATGGTCGCTGACATGATCAATAAATTGTCTGTGAGGAAGAGTGAGGGTAGATTATACCGTAAACCAGGCTGATATGTGTGGCTGATGAAAATCCTCCACATAAACATGAAAATGGCCTCCAACTTTTTGAAAAATCTGTTGTGATATCAGGGAAAAACAGTTTATATTCAAAACATTAAGTTTACATGTTTCTATGCCTGCCATAAAAAATTTTACAGCATATTTCACGCACATATTAAGGATGTTCATAACCCATTAAAGCTGTATAATGTTTCTCTTGGTTGTTTGACATAATTGTCATTTTGGAATTAAGCCGATTATTTTCATTTCCTCCAAACATAATTTGCTTCAAAAAGATGTCGAATCTTTGTGTGAATATCGTGTTTGAGGCTCTAAAAAACTTATAAATACTTTACGTGTAATATTACGGTCCGGGATGGTTTATGCCTGAACAATTCAGTAGGAAGATACTCTTGGATCTGGCGGCAGCTTTCTTCCTTCTAGGTTCGGTTATAGTTCTTGTAGTTTCCATTCTGAATATTCCGATCTCAACCGTGTATCCGACATTCAGACTTCGGGAGCCTCTGACATATGCTTACTTGGTTGCGGTTGTGATTGAGATAGTCGCCGCAATATTGGGGTTTGACTGTTTCAACATGACCGCCAAGAGGAGACTTGGCAGTGCGGGGGTTAGGGGTGTGATTATAGGTGCGGTGCTGTTGAGTGCTGCGTGGATGGCGGACTCCCAGATCATAGGGGTTGGTGCAGTTCTGATTTTAATCGCAGGTATAATCTGCTATGTTTATCGTGAATGAGTTAAATCTCCTTCATGATTTTTAGACCCGGCCTCTGGATGAGGTTTTCAAATTGTGATGATTGGTGTTACGCATTTTCATTCGATGAGTCTCCCTGCTCGGCTGAGTCTTTGTTTAACTTCAATAAGCCCCAATTCATCTAGGCATTTTGCTGTCTGCCATCCGCTCTCAATATCCCATCCGTGAATCCGGTAATATTCGTCGAGCATCCTCCCCCACATCTTCTCGTCAAGTTTCTCCCCTCTGTTTGGGCCTGTCTTTACAGGCTCGACCATAAACCTCTCCGGTGGATAGTCGTCTTTCCTTGTGAAGCCTGCGTGGAGGGTGTTGAAAGCCTTCTCTATGTTGTGTACCTTTCTACCTATTTCCATCATCTCATCCCCTCTGAGCTTCATTCCGGTTGCTGTTGAAAAGAGGTTTGCAATGTCTTCGGGGCCGAGAAGGTTCTGGTCACTCCAGACTGTTGTGAAGTAGCATATGCCTACCATGTCTACTGTTGCCTTGAACTTTTCGAACCATACGACTCTCTCAGGTTTTGAATCGTATGAGTGGGGTTCTCCAGCCTCTGGTGTCCGGTGTGACTGGAAGGCCCCGTCGAGGTGGCCTCCTCCTCTGGGTGCAACTGCGCAGCCTAGGGCCCATCCTTTATCTGACCTGATGGCCTCGATCGAGTCTTGCCCTTTAATGTGGGATACATAATATTCTGAGCCTCTGCCAATGATCTTTGATGCTCTCTTTGATCCTTCTGCAAGAATTTTTCCGAAACCCTCTCTTCTCGCGATTTTCTGGAGTAGCTCGATTACTGTCGACGCGTCTCCCCACTCAAGTTTTAAGCCGTCTGTTTCCTTTGAAGTGATTATTCCTTTTTCATATAGTTCGAATGCCCACGCTATCGGCGCTGAAGAATTGTCTATGTCAAGTCCGAGCTCGTTGCATAAAGCATTTATCTTTATGAGAGCTTCAGGATCGTCTATTTCCAGTTTCGCCGAGAAATCCCAGTCTATATTCAGTTGGAAGCCTTCACACATTAGTCCAGAGTATTTTCCTGAATCTATTTTGTAGAAGTGGCTGCAGTATATTGGGCAGTTGAAGCAGGCGAGTTTTCTAACCTCATACCTATCATTGAGTGTTTCTTGTCTTATATTCTCAATCTTTCTGTTGTCCCAGTACTCGTCTTGAAAGTTTCTGACGCCTAAGAGTCCATGTTCGTTCCCTGTGGTCAGGAAGGCTCTTGAACCATTCATTCTCCTAGCTTTTACAGACTGGTTTCTATCTATCTTAACCCAAGCCTTCTGAACTTCCTCCATAAATCTCTCGGGTTCGGCGACGCTCACTCCCCCTGTACCTCTAACCGCGATGGCTTTCAGCTTCTTCGAACCCATGACTGCCCCTGGGCCTCCACGGCCGAATGCTCTGGCCTTGTCGACTATTATGGATGCGGGTCTCGCCAAGTTTTCTCCCGCTACCCCTATCGAGGCAACCCGCAGATTCTCGTCGCCTAAATCTCTCCTTAGGATTTCCTCCGTTCTCCAGGTTGATTCACCCCACAGGTGTGAAGCATCCTTAATCTCAGCTTCCCCATCTGTTATTAGAAGGTAGGTTGGATTCTTCGATGATCCTTGGATCGTTATATAGTCGAATCCCGCATATTTTATCTCCGGACCTAAATGTCCACCGCAGTTGGAGGACGCTACTCCCCCCGTGTAAACGTTCTTTGTGTCGAGGCTAGTTCTAGATGCTGGAGCCATGGTTCCAGTCAATGGGCCTGTGCTGAAGACCATGATGTTCTCCGGATGGAATGGATCGACTTCAGGTCTGAGATTATTGAATAGTAGCCATTGCCCCACTCCTCTGCCTCCTATGAACCTCTTCAAAAGACGTGTTGAGGGTTCGACTGTTACCTTGATCTTTGTCAGGTCAACCCTTAGTGATCTACCTACCCACCCATTATTATTCAAGGCTCCGCATCTCCAGGGTCATATAGAATGGCTTTTGGAGCGCAGAATCTTACGCATAGAGGCTCAGATTCTTTCTCACTCTGACATAGGTCGCACATCGTTCCTATGGATATTTTCATCTCACCCTTGCAACTGTCCCAGGTGACTTTGATCTTTGATTTTGATGGTTGGAATGTTCGGCTGAAATGATAGGAACATGTGATCTCGCAAGATCTGCATCCGGTGCATCTCTCCTGTTTAAGGAGCAGTTTCCTACTCATATGCTCGGCCTCTGATCGAAATCATTAGACTCCGTAAAATCATTGCAATACTTATGTTTGAAGGTTATTTTCACTTTGACCATTTCCACCAGTATTCATTTGGGAAAAATGCTCGGTCCCTACTATGGAGCGGATAGGTTTGGGCTCCTGATACTTAACGGTGAGTCTCCAATTTTATTGGATGTTGCGCTTACTGTTTTTGAGTTGATGTCGAATCGGTTATCTATCTTTTATGCTGTGGCTCGAAATAGTTTTTCTTCATATTCTCATGTAGGCTCTTCAAGGTTTCAGCGTCTCTAACCATTCCGTTACCCTCAGCCTCAGCCGCAGCTCCCTCAACCTTTCTATCGAGATCATCTAGGTCCCTTGAATTTTCAACGAGGGATATGTAGAGGTCGTTTATCTTCGCCCCTTCCAAGTAGCCTACATATCTTCTCAGGAAGAGTCTTACCTCATGTTTGAGATTCGGTGAGACCTGCAACATCAACACCTGGGTCTGAGGTGGGTCATTACTTCCTCTCTATAGATTAAATTTTCGCCACTCACCTACCCATATGTTATGTGGTCGACCACCAATTTTAGGTTTGGACAGTAACCCCCCTAGGGGGGGTGGGGGGGTGTCTGGCCTCTTCACATGCACCTATCCTCAAAACTATGGGTATGGTCGAATGAAATCTTGCGAGAGTTGCCTCAAAATCCTAAATTTACTTATTTTTCAACGATCTTTCCCGAATATTGAGCATGATTTGGCGACTTTCTCAAGAGCCTCCTCTAATCCTAGCTCATCCTCCCTCCTCTCAGCCATGTCTCTTAGTCTGACCCTGCCCCTCTCAAACTCTCTAGGTCCTATGATCAAAACGTAGGGTATGCCCGTCGAATCCACATACTCGAGCTGCTTCTTGAGTGTCCGACCTTTGAGGTCGAATATGGCGGGTACGCCTCTGCTTCTCAGTTGCATCGTCACATCTATGCAAGCCCCCCTGACCTTCTCGTTGACTGCTGCTACGAAGACTTCAGGGTTGAAACTTAACTTTGGGAAAAGCCCATTCCTCTCCATCGATATGATGAGTCTCTCAACACCGCCAGCAACCCCTGTAGCCGGCATATCCCTCTTACCATAGATTCTACATAAACCGTCATACCTCCCACCTGCAAATATTGCTCCAATATCCTCCCCTCCCCTATCGTAGGCTTCGAAGACTATTCCGTCATAGTACCCTATACCTCTGACTATGCTCAGGTCTATTATGCACCTGTCAACCTTCTTGAAAGCCTCGAGGGCCTCAGTCAGATTCAAGAGCTCCTTGAAACCCTCCTCCCCCTCCCTACCCTTTACGGTCGGTATCTGCTGCAATATCTTTTCCGGCCTACCCTTCAAACCCGCGAAATCCATAACCTCATCTATCAAGACGTCATCCATCCCGATCCTCTTAAACTCCAGCCTCAAATCTTCCCTAGGCATCTTACCTATCTTATCCATGACCCTGATCGTCTCCTCAATCTTCCCCTTCTCCCCCAAGCCTTTCTCCTTCAGAAACCCTTCAGTAAGTTTCCTGTCGCTTATTCTAACCTCATACTCTTTCAAACCCAGACTCTCCAGAATATCTATTCCTAGAGAGATGACTTCCGCGTCAGCCTCCTGACTCTCCGACCCATATATCTCCGCATCCCACTGGTGGAAGTTTCTATATCTTGCAAATTGGGGTTCATCATACCTCCACATCCCAGCTATTGAGCAGAACTTTATAGGCTCAGGCAGTTCAAGCCTATTCGCCACCATCCTAGTCATCCCAACTGTGAGGTCGAACCTCAACCCCAACCTCCTACCAGCCTTATCCTCAAACCAGTATATCTCATTCTTTATGTCAGGTCCAGCCTTCGCCTCCAATGTAGCTAGGTTCTCTATAGGCGTAGGCTCAACCATCTGGAAGCCGTATAGTCTCATAACATCATAGATCTTTCGGTACATCCAATTTCTTCTAGCCATCTCCTCAGGCTCAATATCCCTCATGCCTCTCGGAGGTGCGAATCCATGCTTCCCAACACTCAAAACAGACACCCTCAGACCTGACTCTTATTGAAAGTCATCTCCTCAACAGAATAATATACTAGGTCTGTCCTCCTATCTATAACTGCCAGAACAAGCTCCTTCCTCTGCTCAGCCGCATATCGCTGGAGGGCCTCCAACTCCTTAATATTCGCTTCACCACCCTCGTAAACTATCGATATAAGTCTCCTCTCGGCGCCTTTGCCGTGAATCTCGAAGTCAACCTTAGACGCCTCCCTAACAATGTAACCCCTCTCCCTTAGATCCCTGTAAACCAAATATTTGATCCATATCTCCCTCCTCTTCCTTGAATATTCTCTGACGAGCTCTTTCAGGCTCAGGCTCCTCCCCGTCTTCTTCTCGACGACGCTTATCCGACCCTTCTCCTTCAGGAAGAAACATTCGTATGGTGAGAGGATGAGCTTCTTACCTTTGATGGTTCCGAAACCCCTCTCAAGGAGGTCCGTGACACCCTCAGCATATGGAGTATAAACTGTACCGTCACTGTAATATGCGTAGAAGGTCTCCATCAATATTCCATCACCGGCAACATCTCTCGGAGGCAGATACTCATATTTAGGGTGCTTATACACCTTCTTAATAGTATATGTTTGGGATGTTCGGAGCTGTTTGAAGGTGAATCTACACATGTCTAGGAGATTCTTCAACTTAAGAACTGTAAAGTGGTGTGGGGGGGTTGTCTCAATGGTGGATCAGACGAAACTTCCTGGAAGAATCGTCTATGTGAAATGTAGGACCGTAAGAGAAGTTGCCAGGGCCATCAAATCTATGGTTGTTCGAGGGGCACCAGCCATAGGTGTGGCTGCCGCTATGGGGCTCGCCCTAGCAGCCTATAGGAGTAGGGCGAAATCTAGGGAGGCTCTTCTGGATGAGCTTGAGTCAGCCTCATCCATACTCAAGTCTACAAGACCTACAGCTGTGAACCTATTCTGGGCTATATCGGAGATCATGGAGGTTGCGCGAGTATCTCCAGGTGGGGTTGAAGAGGTTAAGGAGGCTATTGTCAAGAGGTCTATCCAAATGGCTGAGGAGGATGTTAAGGCCAACATGAGAATCGGCGAGTACGGTTCAACCCTGATATCTGACGGAGACACCGTCCTCACCCACTGCAATGCAGGTGCCTTGGCGACTGTCGGTTATGGAACGGCCCTCGCGCCTATCCGAACCTCTATCAGTCAAGGCAAGAGCGTCAAAGTCTATGCGACCGAGACGAGGCCCAGACTTCAAGGTGCTAGACTCACCGCTTTCGAACTTCTAACGGATAAGATACCTGTCACACTGATAACCGACGGGATGGTCGGCTACGCCATGTCAAGGGGCCTGATCAGGAAGGTCATAGTCGGAGCCGACAGAATAGTCTTAGACGGTGTCTTCAACAAGATCGGAACATACACCATAGCCGTAGCTGCGAAGTACCACAATATTCCGTTCTACGTCGCCGCCCCAACCTCAACCTTCGATCCTTCGAGGACATCCGAATCGGTTAAGATTGAGGAGAGGGATCCGAAGGAGGTAACTCACATATTGAACGTCAGGATCGTTCCAAAGGGCGTTGAGGTGTTGAATCCAGCCTTCGACCTGACACCCATAAACCTTGTAGACGCAATAATCACTGACAGGGGGATAATTCACCGTCCAGACCAAAAGAGTATATCAAAATTTATGGAGGGTATAGGTTGATGAATCATTCATATCTGGACTTTACTGGAACCTCATATGCAACCTCCACAACGCATCCTGCCACTTCCTCTATTCTCTTCCTCCACTCCTTACCTATAGACATTAGGGCGTAGATCCCTGTAACCTCAGCTCTTGCCTTCCTGATGATCTTTATGAGGGCCCTCTGGGTCTCCCCACTATCTATGACATCGTCGACTATCAAGACACAGTCACCCTTCCTGAACATGCTTCTGGGAACATAGAAACACATCACCATAGCCGACTTTGAAGGTATGTAAAGTTCCTCTATGAACTCTCCGACACCAACCTCCCTACTCTTCTTGGCCACAACCAGGGGAACAGAGAGCCTATGAGCCATCAACGTCGCCAACGGTATACCATCCGTCTCAGGCGTCAATATCTTTGTTATCCTCTGACCGGCAAACTTGTCAACTGCCTGCTGAACCGCCCTCTCAAGGAGCATAGTGTCAGATATGACCTTAGTATTGTCAAAGTAACCGAGCTCATCAAACCTTATTCTACGTTGAATCTCAGTCTCCAACCTCATCACCGCCTCAAGTTTACTATTGATCTCTTGAGCCCTATCTATCGTCGGGAGTACATGCCCCTTAACATACCTACTCAGAACAGTCTCAGGTAAACCTGTCAGCTGCGAGAGCTCCCTGTAAGTGTAATATTTCTTGGCTAGACTGAGGAGTTCAGTAACCATCAACTTATACTTCAGATCATATATCCTCGAGCCTGCCAATAAGAATCCTTCCTCCTTATAGTTTCAACATGAAATTGTATAATTCTTTCTATAGGCTTACAGGAAGACTCATACCCCTCCTACTCTCGACAACACCTGAACTATCCTGATACCTACCCTCATAAGGTCTCTCAGCCTCACTGGAGAGTTGAATAATAGTCAACTGTATAAAACGTTCTCCGCAACCAATCCTCAACAGTTCTTTTCCAGCATTGAAGAGTGATACGGTAAGCTGCCCCCTAAATCCTGGGTCGACCAGAGCCAAGCTTGCAAACAGGCCTTCCCTAGCGAATGATGACCTGACATGCAGTATTCCAAAAACATCGGGTGGAAGAGAGATTCTCTCCAATGTGGACGCAAGAATATGCTGGCCAGATTCTAGAACAACCTCCCCAGCAGATCTCAGGTCATATCCTGCAGGATTCAGGTTCCCCTCATCGTAAGGTTCTATTGTCAATTTACCCTCAACGATCAACCTCTTTATATTCGCGTCTGAGAGCGCCATATGCAAACCCCTACCGGAGACTCGGAAAAATATCTAATCATCCCTTAAACTTTTCCAATTAGGCCTTACATAAGCATCAAACTTCCCGCCGATTCGAAATGCGGCTCGATCTAAGCCACATCCGAGAGCTAAATTCTAAAATCTCTTAAATGCTAGACTTCAAGATGCATCATAACTTGCAAGATTTAAGGGTGAGGTTGAGCTTCTAAAATAGTTTGGGCCCGTGGTCTAGTCAGGATCAAGATGCTGGCCTTCGGTCGATCGGAAGATAGCCGGAGATCGTGGGTTCGAATCCCACCGGGCCCGTCACCCAGCGGCTCTGACCTGCGACTATCGCCTGTTCACAGATTCCATTCACATGATTATACGTAAAAGATGATGCGAGTCATATGCTCCGCACATATTTCCGGCGATAAAGAGTCCCCAACTTTGTTTTGATACGCTCCTCGAGAGCTGGATTGATCTCGATGCCTATGCATCTTCTGCCTGTTTGCATACTTACTTTCATTGTTGTTCCTGAGCCTAAACACGGATCTACAACCAAGTCTCCCTCGTTAGATGACGTTCTTATACACTTCTCAACCAGTTCTTCTGGCAATTCGTTGCCCGCAGTCCTCTCACCATGGCGGTACGGTCTCTTAATGTACCATACATCCTCAGAGTAATGTTCCGGTTTATTGAAGACATAATTGTCCTCATCTTTCACTAGGAGTAGTAAGTGGTAATGAGAGGTTGTGAATCTTCTCCTAGTGAAAACGCCAAACTGATACTTCCATATGCAATGATTGACCTGTCTGAAACCTGCGTCTTCAACAGCGTCCAGGACTAGCCTTAAATTATTCCATCCTGAGAGTAGCCACATGCTTCCAGAATTTTTAAGAGCGTTATACGACCACTCAGCGAGGTCTCTGATAAACTCTGAATATTCCTCTTTAGGCACCTCAACATAGGATAGAGCATCAGGAGTTCTATTGTAAGTTTGAAGGTTACCTTTAAATCCAATTCCGAAAGGCGGATCTGTAAAAATTAAGTCGGCTTCACCACTTAACTTTACATTTCGAAAATCGTCAAAGATAATTTTATGTTCATCATCAATTTTCAGAACACGTTTTGAAGTCGAAGGCTTCATATTCAAATTCCTCGACATTCTATATAACAGTTACCTTGCGCCAAGTAATATTACTTATGATTAAGTCATATAGTAAAATGAAATAATTCTAGTCCATATTCCGACAAAGAATTTTCGTAAATATCATTAGCTAGATTGGATTTAATTGAGTTCAAATATATGTTTCAGGTGCTTTCCAACACATGGATTAAACACTATCTCACTCCCGTCAGTTTCGTGTCTTATTCAGGATGTACATGCTTTAACTGATAGCGTCCTCTCATTGATTTAGCCACGTCTTCTGGAAGAATTGGGTTTATGTATGTTCCTGAGCCTACCTCGAACCCACCCATAACCGATATTCTAGGAACTATTTGAATATACCAGTGTGTATGCTCCTCGTCACCGTCACCCTTCAGCGCCGTGTGTAATATGTAATTGTAGTCTGGGCTGCCAAGAATATCGTCTATTATTCTTAAGGTGTCAGGCAACACCTCACTCAGCTCCTCCATCTCCCTCTGGCCTATGCTGCTGAAACATGGATTGTGCTCTATTGGCGATATCCAAGTCTCGTAGGAGTAGTGAGAAGCGTATGGATTAAAAACAATGAAGTTCCTCCCCTCATATATTATTCTTTTTCCCAGATCATGTTCCCACCTGTTGATATCGCAGTATAAACAACTCCTCATCCTGTTGTAATATTCCACTGCAGCCTGAAGTCTCCTCCTCGTCTGATTCGTAATTATCGGGGTGGCTAATATCTGGGAGTGTGGATGTGGTATTGATGTTCCAGCAGCTGGACCGTGATTCTTGAATATAACAACGGACTTGACATATTCCTTCCCACTCAAAACCTTGATCCTATCAATGTAAGCCCTGAGAATCAACTTGACATCCGCAGGATCCGTCTCTGAGATTCTCTGGTTGTGTATCGGCGACTCTATCACGACCTCATGGTAACCTATTCCTTCCATACCCTCAAAATATCCGTCTGCTAGCCTCTCCTCAACAGAACCTTCTGGACTCAAAGCTGGAAACTTGTTTGGAATTACCCTGACCTGCCACTTGGCGTCAGCATTCTTATTGTAGACGGCTATTTCTGGTGGTGTGAGATTCTCGTTTCCAGGACAGAATGGACAATCTTTTACATATGGCGGGGCATGTTTTGGTCTCCGGTTTACTTTGAAGCCTGAGGGGCGGCCGACTCTCTCGTGAGCCATAATAACCCATTCACCACTTGCAGGGTCGAGTCTCAACTCAGCCATAATACACACCTTAGAATTATCATATTCGGGGAAACTCTTACATCTTTAGGCTGAACATAAAATATTTGGCAACTTTAAAGATCAGTCGACTCGACGGCCTTTGAAGGGCCAACACTCTCTGGAGTATAAATAGTAAATCTCAAGTATCCCAGCCAAGTTTACAAAAAATATTGTGATAAACCACATTCTCTCCCCCCTCCTAGCTGTAAACCATAGTCCGGGGATCTTCCAGAAAAAGCTCCAAACAGCCAAAGGGACCAGTATTAATGTGATGGTGGGGCTGAGCGTGTGGGGGTCGAACATGTGTTTCACCCTGAATGAGGCAGAATCTCTCTTTAAATGTTTCTCGTAGTCTGGTCTCCTACATATTCTATCCATATATTTAAGTAAAGTTAAACATCTCAAAATGCATAGTTATGTATGCTACAGTTGTGTAGATAACATATGTTGGATGGGTCGAATTTGAAACTTCCATATTTCAGATTCCACAATACACATACATCGGTCTCAAGGTGAATGTGCAAGATGGCTGTTAGAAGGTTGGAGTCTGCGACGGAGGATATTAGACATATCGTCGATGAGAAAGTAGACCTCTTCATCGATGAGATGTGTGGAATAGTCAACGCCGGTGGAGAGGGTTTAAGATTGAGACCTATAACGATCGAACAGCCCAAGCCCCTGGTCGAGATCGGATTACCAAGGCAGCCTCTCATCTACTGGAGTATGCTACCTATGATTCTTGGTGGTGTCTCACACTTCATAATAGGTGTGAGGCATGGAGCCGCAGAAATAAAGAGAAGAGTAGGTACGGGAATGGAGCTCAGCCGAAGGTTTGGGAGGGAGATAACAATAGCCTACGTTGAGGAGCCTGAGCCCCTAGGGAGGGCAGGATGCATCAAGTATGGTATTGAGCAAGGCATAATAGATCCTGATAAGCCAGTTATAATATTCAATGCATCAGATATTCTAAGGATGAACCTTAGAGATCTCGTAAGACATCACCTATGGCTTAGAACATACCATGGCTTCGAAGTTACGCAAGTCTACACTTCAGGTTTCAGGGTTCAGTATGGGATAGGGAAAGTAAACTACTCAACATCCCAGGTTACAAGATTCAAAGAGAAGCCTCTATTCCACAGCTTGGCAAACACAGCCTGCTACGTTACACATGGAAGGTTGAGGGACTTCAAAGATATCAGAAAGGTTCCATCAAACCCTGAGGAGGAACTGGTTCCAAAATGGTTGATGGAGAATACGCTTGGAGCATACATAATCTCTCCTGAGGACATAATATCCATAAAGTTTCAGAAAGATCTTGAGCGAGTATTTGAGATGGATATAGAGAGATTTGTGAAAGGCGCCTACGATTCGACGTTATGAATGAACCTTATAGACACACATCGACCATCCTGTCTATTTTGGCATGTTTTACATTCATTCCACCATAAATATTTAACACATTGCAAATAACATATATGAAAGGATCAGGTGGCAAATGCCTGAGGTTGCAATAATACATTATACCGCACCTCCCAAAGAGTTGGGTGGAGTAGAGATAGTTATTGAGAACCATGTAAGATATCTCTCTGAGTCGGGATACCGGATAAGAGTCTTATTCGGCAGCGGCGGAGGCCTCGATTATAGAAATGTCACTGAACATAAGATCCCTCTACTATGGCCTAACCATCCGACAATCCAAAGTATCCAAGAGGAGCTCCTGACCAAGGGTGAGAGCTCACAATTCCAAGACGTTAAGGAAATGATAGTGGATGATCTCACTAGAAACCTTAAGGGGATAGATGTTTGCATAGTCCACAATATTCCATCTATGTCTTTCAACTTCGCCGCTACAGCAGCTCTGAACGATATATCTGAGAAGGTTAGGAGGATGATCTTCTGGGTTCATGACAGTGCCCTCCTTAGAGATGAGTGGGCTGGTAGAAAAGATTCTTTCCCCACAAACCTACTGCACCATAAGTCTAAGAACATAATCTATGTGACTCCGACCAACGCCAGAGCAAAGGAACTGTCCAGACTCGATGAGCCATACAAGATCAGTAATGCGATTGTTGTACCTAACGGTGTTACTGTAGAGGAGTTCATCAAGATAGATGAGGTGACGAAGCTTTTGATGAAGAAACTCGGCCTATCCTTCGAGAATTACATAATAGTAACTCCAGTAAGGATTACGCCGAGAAAGAATATTGAACTTGCGCTCTTCGTCGTCGATGAGCTGAAACATTTAATTAGTGAGCCTCGACAAATAAAACTGTTGGTGACGGGACCCCCTGACCATCAGGCGTCGAAACTAGGTATCGCCTACCTTGAATATCTCAAGGAACTTATAGAGAGGAGAGGGCTGAGAGACAATGTGATCTTCTGCCATGAACTGATAGATCAGAAGAGGGAGTATAAGAATGGTGTCATTCAGAGGTGGAGCGTAGCAGATGTCTACAATATCGCTGATATGATCTTCATCCCAAGTAGGGAGGAGGGTTTCGGCCTTCCAGTTATTGAGGCTGGAGCAGCTCGTAAGCCGATCTTCTGCTCCAGGATCCCGCCGTTCCAAGAGTTGATAAGGGACGATATTGAAGGATTCATGTTCGACCTAGACGAGGATCCCAAGAGCATAGCCTTCAGAATCTATAGGCGATACCTCGAAGATAGGGTAGACAACAATTTCGACAATGTGATAAGAAGATTCACTTGGGATAACATAATCAAGAAGAAGATTATACCACTCCTCTAAGTGACGAAAATTTAGAGTGGACCGATCCATGTTAAGAGGCCGGCAATAGATGTTTGAATATTTCCCTGAGATTTTGAGTGAAGCTTCGCATCTAGCAATCAAGATCACATACGCACTGGCCATACTAGCTTCAGGGTGGATTTGCGGGCACCTACTGGGTAAAGGCCTCTCAAGGCTCCTAGTCAAGTTAGGATTCGAAAGTTTTCTGCACAGGACTGTATTGGGGAAGGCCCTTGAACGGTCAGGGACCTCATGTGTAAGATTCTTCGAGTTCACCATAAGATGGGCGATATACTTGTTCGCAATACTTATCGCACTCGACATCTTCGATGTTAGGGTTCTCAGGACCCTCCTCCAGACTGCCCCTGAATATCTGCCTAACATAGCTGCTGGGCTACTTGTACTATTCATAGGGTTGTTGGTTGTAGATCTTCTTGCCGATATAGCTAGGGTCGTAGGCGTCGAAGCTAAGATAGAGTTGGCTGCAGTCGTAGCTTTACTGATAAGGTTCGTAGGCTACTATGTGGTGGCTGTGATGGCCCTCAGCATTATGAAGGTCGATGTCTCAATTTTGAATGTTATAGCTAACGCTTTAGCTTGGGGGATCGCTTTGGGAGCCGGTTTGAGTATAGGTATCGCCTTCGGCCTAGGCCTGAAAGACTATGTTGCAAAGAATGTTGAGAGATGGATCAGTTCAACCGGAGAGGTTGCCAAGAAGCCTGAAGACTTCTGGTCATGGTATGCAAGAACAAGGGAAGAAGAGAAGAAGTAGCCGCATTGAAGACACATCTTTGCCTAGGCTTCCCCCCGCCCTTTAAATCAGTCCTGCGCCGACCAGTCTTGAGAAGGTGCTCTGGTTGCTTCTCCTTCTGAGCATCGAACTTAAGGCGAAATAGTTTATGTTGGATGCAAGTTCCATCCATGACGGTAGGATGAGCTGTTGAGGCCTCGGATCATGCAGGAAATTATGTTTGAAATGTCTATAGAACCTCTCGAACCTTTGCATATCAACCTCTTTTGAGTAGTGTAACCTACCAGCCAGAGAGATATCTTTTTTAAGTTTGTTAAAGCTGCTCCAATATTTTGGTATGAGGGATAGAGCCGCCTTCTTATAAGCCGATATTATCCGTCTCCTCCTCTGCTTACTCAGGTTCAACCCGTCACTCTCAAGGGTTCTCAATATCCTGTTTGTTATTTGGGCTATCATGGCATCCAAGCCTCTAATGGCCTGCCCTATATGGTAGAATGTTTCAAGATCCACTTGTGCTACCGTTGAAGGGTCCATTCTCCTCAACGATTGATTCAGAATAGAGAATTCGATACTGTAGTCGCTTGGAAAGAATATGCTCTCCAGAAGCTCCCTCCTAGCTGAAAACTCTCCGGAGAGCGGATACCTTAAGGAACCGAGGCCTCTGAAAGTCTCTGGAAACTCCTCTGTAAGGACCTTCAGAAGAGGTATAGCATAGAGCCTAGTAACTCTACCACCGAAAGTGTATGTTCCCCTAGGCGTTTCATATGTGAAGGTTAGCCTGTTATAACAGGCTTTCGTCATCATGACCCTCCTACTCTTCTCCCTCACCCCTTCAACTATAGGGTCGCATAAAGCTACTACAAACTCTTTCTGAAAGTTTATGATGTCTGAGTCTGAGAAGCATACTATGTCGCCTTCACTTATAGGCACAGCCAACCATAGTGCCGCACCTTTTCCAATTGGGAAGTCAACTAAACCCGCCTTCTCATGAACCCCAAACTTCTTCAGTACATGAAACATGTTTGGGTCAAACTGGTGAATAACTCTTACAATGAAGTTGAAAAAACCTCTCTTTGCATGCATAGCTTCCGAACGGTTCTCCCTGATTAAACCCACCTGTCTTCTGAAAAGGTCTAGTTCCTCATATGCTGTCTCAACAACCTTTATCAGAGTTGAGAAGTCTATATTGCCTTGCTCGTCTATGGAGCCATCTATTATTATTATCTCATCTATGTAACCTAGGTCGACAAGTTTACTACATTCTGACAGGGTTCTCTTCAAGACTTCGATCTCAAGTTCACGTGTCCCTTTTCCAACATCTATCTTTGTAGGTATTACCAAGGATATGAAGATAGGCCTCTTTAGATCAGCTTCATCACTGACTAGGGTCTCAAGTTTCTTCTCTATGCATTTGGATATGTTAAGTCTCTTGTATGAGCCGAGATAGGCGACTTCATGCATTTTTTAGCCTCTTCGAAGCTTCTCCTTAAGAAATTTGATGGCTTCACCAAAATCTTGAACTGAAAATGATGCATCGACTATTAATCTTTCTGTCTTCGGCCTGTAAGCAATTGAGATGTCGGCTCCTTTGAATATGCAGTAGTCAGAGTCTCCGTCGCCTACGGCGACGCTCAAACCTCCCAAATCTTCTTTAAGAGACTTCAAAACTCGAAGTTTACACATTGAGTACTGTTTACATCCCGGTATCTTCAAACATCCATGTTCGGTGGATACTCTGCCTGTGACTGTCCCCCCGTTCACCTCTAAAATATTGCCGTAGGCGAGGTCTAGCCTCAATCTATTTTTCAATCGATCTGCTAGGAACTTGTAGCCATCGGTGGCTATAGCAACTATGAATCCTATCTCCTTTAGGAAAACTATGAACTCTTCAACATTATTGTTGAGAGGTATGGAGTCGAAGGCCTCCTCAAGATCAATTACATTCATCCCAGTGAGGAGCTCGCTTATCTTCTCAGTCACCAAGTATCTTGGCGCATCTATGTATCTCCGGTCTATCTCCTTCAGCTCCCTCGCCAAGCCGAACCTTCCACATATGGTATCTATAGACCTCTTTGACAGTATGGTTCCATCCATATCCAGAATAGCGAAGCCTACAGTCATGTGAACTACCTTCTAGATTCCGCAACTTGTCTATATACTTCAATAGTCTTATCGGCAGCCTCGTCCCAGTTGAATAGCTTCTCAACCCTTCTTCTACCCTCTTCACCCATCCTCCTTCTTAGGTCAGGATCACTCAACAATCTAACTATGGCATCGGCCAACTTTTTATAGTCACCAGGATTCACAAGGATGCCTGTCTCGCCATGCTTCACAACTTCAGGTATGGCGCAGTGGTTGAAGGCAACCACTGGTTTGGCTGACGCCTGGGCCTCTGCGGGTGTCAAGCCAAAACCCTCCCACATACTTGGATAACAGAAAACTTCACATGCAGAGTATAATAGTGGAATTTCGCTTCTAGGCAAGTATCCTGTGAATATTGTTGATCTGCGAATCTTACTTGAGGTCAGATAATCCTGAACATTTGATCTGTCGAATCTCGATCCTCCAGCAATAATGAATTTGACTTTTGGAATATGTTCGACGACTATGTGGGCAGCTCTTAAAAGGTATTCGACTCCCTTATAAGGGTCCATTCTTCCAAGATATAGAACTGACGGTGAATCTGAGATCCCATATCTCTCCCTCAAATTCTCCACATCCATTCTTGGCTTGAACATTTCAAGGTCAACCCCGTTATGAATGACAGATATTCTCGATTCATCGAACCGGTAGCGTTTCATAAGTACCCTCTTCAAATAGTGGCTTACAGCTATGACTCTTGTTACTCCTGAACGTAGGGCAAACAAGGTTCCTAATGTGTGGTCTAGCATCTTTAACTTCTGGGCTGGATTTCTCCAACTTCGGATTGGGGCGTAACCGTGGAATGTAAATATGTGGGGTAAACCCCTCAATGCGTGAACTAAATTTCCAGTAATTATTGCAGGGTGATATTGGGTGTGGATAAGGTCGAAACTTTTTATGAGCATCCCACATTTTGCTGTGAATCCAAAGTTTCGAATGAAGGGTATGTTTGAGCCTTTGAATTTAACAGTCTCCACCTCAACGGGTGAGATATCTTCATCCTCTTTGAATGTGAAGACTGTTACGTTGAATCCCTTTCTGAGGAGTCTCTTTGATAGTTCACGAATATGCACAACCTGGCCTGAACCTCTATGCAGAGTTGTCCTAATCATGGCTACCCTCAAGTTTATTCAGACCATCATTTCTTTTACAATAGTAACGAATAACTGTTTAAAGTTATAAATTCATGTATTGAATTCATTTTGGCTTGACGCACAATTAAGATTCTTCTAGTGATTTTATGTGTGGCACTAAAATTGTTTAGATCGCTTTGATATAGTTGGAGGTGGAATGGCAGCTCTGTTTAGGTAAATTTACATGTTTGGGTTGCCTGTTTGATTTTCGATAAACGTTCTCTAAGCCTATTTTATTTTTATATGTGTCTCTATGTTGCTGACAATCTTCATGAAAGACTTTGCTGCTGGTGAGTCTGCATGCTCTGTTATGAATGGTCTTCCATTATCCGAGTCTTCACATATTCTTGGGTCTAAGGGAATTCTGCCCAGGAATGGAATATTCATCTCCTCCGCTATCTTTTCTCCCCCACCGGTCTTGAATATTTCCACCTCTGAGCCGCATTTCGGACAAGTGAACCCGCTCATATTCTCAATTATTCCAATTATTGGAATCTTCAGCTGTCTCGCGAAGGTTACTGCTTTCTTGACAACCATCTGAGATACCTCGGATGGTATTGTGACAATGACTACTCCATCCATGTCTGGTAGGAGCTGCATTATGCTCAAGGATTCGTCTCCTGTGCCTGGTGGGAGGTCGATGAGCAGATAGTCAAGGTCACCCCACACTACCTCAGATAAAAATTGGCGTATAGCAGACATTTTTAATGGTCCACGCCAGATCACTGGAGTCTCATCGTTGGGCAACAGGAAATCCATTGAGAGAACCCTTATACCTAAGGGTCCTACGGCTGGGAAGACTCCAGGTGGTCCTGCCCTAATTCTCTTACCTTTTATCCCAAGCATCTTCGGGATCGATGGGCCATGTATATCGGCGTCTAGGATCCCGACTTTCAACTGAGGGTTGTGAGATGCTAGGGCGACAGCTAGATTCGCGGTAGTGACGCTCTTGCCAACCCCCCCTTTTCCACTCACAACAGCTATCTTATGCTTTACCTTTCCCATTCTAGTTTTTAGCAGCTCATCGTCTTCAAACATCTTCTTCTTGGTGTCCTTACAATCGTTGTAAATCTCGCAGTCGTCGCATTTTCCATTGCATTCCGTCTTAAGATCCTCCTTTTAAAATCTATAACTTTTGGTGTTCAATAGGTTACGAAAATAAATAGATATAAATCTTTCAGTTAATATAATGTAAGAAATGTTGATATAAACTTGAACATATACTATGACGGGGTGATTTCTTGAAGGTAATAAATTATAGGGATGTGGAGGCCAAGAAGGCTGAGGAAGGAGCCGGCCTAATGATCAGATGGCTAATAACTAAAGAGATGGGTGCCGAAAATTTCGCAATGAGATACTTCGAGATGGCGCCTGGGGGTTTCAGTCCGTTGCATAAGCATCCTTGGGAACATGAGGTCTTCATTTTGGATGGTGAAGGTATTGTCACTGACGGGAAGGAGGATAGAAGATTCAGGCAAGGTGACGCTGTCTTCATTCCGCCAAATGAGGAGCATCAATTCAAGAATACAAGCTCATCGACTGTGAAGCTTCTATGTATGATACCCTATAAATCTTAGTGAAATTAAACTGTTTGAAATAAGTATGGTCCTGTAAGCGACCCCTCCGAGCAGTATCGCCAGCAATATGTCTGCGGCAGCTACGCCAGCTGCTTTCCCCCATCCAAATTCATGCCCCAAGGCGGCTATTGTGGCTATGCATGGAATATAGATCATCGTTACCAGGGTGAAGACTATCATCTGGATAGGTGTGAAGATATGCTCGAAACTAGTCGTTCCAGCCAGTTCAGCTAGAAGAATTAGCGTCAATTCTTTCCGTAAAACACCGAAGATGAGGGGTATACCGCTCAGACTCGGTAGGCCGAGCCAACCACTAATTAGTGGGTCCATAAAATCAGCGATAGGCCATATCAAACCGCTCGACATCAAAAATTGTAAAGCGACACTCCCAATAATGATTAGGGGAAGAGCAACATATATGAAGTCTTTTGTCCTAACCCAAGTCTTCTTCAATACGAGTGATGGTGAAGGTACACGGTATGGCGGCATCTCCATTATGAGGCCTATAGGTTTCCCAGGCAGTAATCTATAAGCAATCCTGCCCAAAACGAATATGAGGGCTAGGTCAAACATGTATAAGGTTAATGCTACATGTAAGCCCAGATATCGCCCAGCCAAACCCAGTATGATCACTGATCTGGCGGCGCAAGGAACCAGAACAACCACGAAGCCCGCTAAGAATCTTTCACGTTCAGTCTCCATTATCCTACAGCCTATACATGCCGGTACATTACATCCGTAACCTAACAGTAAAGGTATGAAGGCCTTACCGTGTAGACCCATCTTATGCATAAGATTGTCCATGAGGAACGCTGCCCTGGGTAGATAGCCGCTATCCTCAAGGATAGCCAGAAGAATGTAGAATGGAACTATGTATGGTAGGGCGATCGTCGCCCCAGCAGCTACTCCTGAGATTAATCCGCCGTTTATTATCTCCACAATGAATTGAGGTAAGAATCTTGATAGATAAATGTCCATTGTAGGTATCAACATTTCTTCAAAGAAGGTTTCTAGTATGTTGACGAGATAGCCTCCCACAATAAAGATCAGGGTGAACATCAAAGTTGCTACGGCAGCCAGTATCGGGTAGCCTAAGATCCTGTGAGCTGTCAGGCTACTCAACCTGTCTTCAAGGGTCACCTTTGGAGGTGAGATGACTTCAGTTACTTCTCTTGCAATGTGGCTTGCCATACCATACCTCTCAGACGCTATTACTATTGGAGCAGGCTCCCCATGGATCTTCTCTATGCGGCTGATCGCAACATCAGCGGCGGCTAAGACTTCATCGCCGCCAGGTGACTCCTTAACTCTATGGGCTATATCCTCATCTCTCTCAAGGAGTTTGATTGAAATCCATCTTGCAGGATAATTCTCGACCAGTTTAGGCAATTTTTCTCTGACTGTATTCTCCAATCTCACAAGCTCTTCTTCAATCTCTCTGCCATATTCAATCTTAGACCCTGAGAGTTTGATCTTCCCTTCGACAATATTGATTACTGTGTTTAACAGTTCAGTGATTCCTACGCCTGTGATAGCTATTGTGGGCACGACAGGTATGCCAAGCATTTTGGAGAGTAGTTCCACATTTATCCTCACCCCTCTTCTCGCAGCATAGTCTATTTGATTCAGAGCCATGACTACTGGTGCTTGGAGTTCCAGGAGTTGAATTGTAAAGTATAGATTCCTCTCCAAGGCTGAGGCGTCGACGACGTTTACTATCACATCTGGACGTTCGATAGCGATGTAGTCTCTTGAAACTATTTCCTCTATTGAGAATGTTGACAGGGAATATATTCCTGGTAGGTCGAGGACCGTTATGGTGTATCCGGCGAAGTGGAGTTTACCTTCAGCCCTCTCAACAGTCTTTCCAGGCCAGTTGCCGACGGTCTGACTCAATCCTGTGAGCTGATTGAATACGGAGGACTTGCCTACATTTGCGTTTCCAGCCAAGGCTATTATAATTCTCTTAGGCTCCAATCAATTCTGCCACCTGGACTTTCTAACATAGACCTTTGAGGCTACACCTCGGCCTAGGGCTAAGGATACTCCTCTCACAGAGATCTCTATCGGACCATGAAATGGCGCGCTTCGAACAACTTTTACTTCTGTACCAGGTGTGAGACCCATCTCTGCAAGTCTCCTCACGAGTCCATATCCACCTAACGTGAAGGCTACTATACCTCTCTCACCTTGATTAAGGTCTGCTAGGCTAGAGGTCTCCTCGACACGTCCATCCAAATCATGTATGTTCATATAGAATCCTTTTAGGGAGTCGCCGTCTATGCCGTGTCTTCGACGCCAGTGGTTCTGCCAGTCCCCGATATTTCCCTCAAACATTCTGGCTAAGCGGCCTAAGAGACCTGGCCTGTGAGCATACGTCTCATGGATGTATCTCTCTCTATGCTTTTGAACTTCCGCCCTTCCCTTACTTGTCAGCCTATACTTATCATCTGAATATTCGATCAATCCTTCCTTCAAAGCAATCTTCAGGATACCCTCAACCAAATCTGTGGAGTATCCTAGTTCACATGCCAAGTCACCTATTCTAACAGGCCTATTCCTAGCCTCCGAGGCCCCTACAAGCTCCAGCAATTCTAACATGATTCGGTTCTGTGTCTTCTGGTTCAAATCTTATTCACCCAAATCTTTCTGCCTGTCTCAGCATCGATAGGATACTCTATGCCTTCTAAGAGCATGGTATCTGAGCTTTCTGAACGGGTTATGTCTTTGACCTTCACCGAGGCGCCTATTACCAGTCCTTGGCTGCTCAGAAACCTTAGGAGTCTGCCACTCTCCTCAACTATCTTGACTATTCTACCCTCCTCGTCTGGTCTTAAACTCGTCAGAGGCTTAGACTTATCTTTCACCATATCTCCTTTTCTTGTTGGGATCGGGTTTCCATGGGGGCAAGTCTTTGGATACCCTAACTTCTTACTTATCAGAATTGCAAGTTTCTCAGTGAAGCTGTGTTCGAGTTTGCATGCAAACTCATGTACTTCGGTCCATTCCATATTCAATATGTCCGTCAAGAGTCGCTCGACGAGTCTATGTCGCCTTATCACGTTGATCGCTATTGCCTCTCCTTCTTTTGTTAGTCTGACACCTCTATATGGTAAGTGTTTCACGAAGCCTCTTCTCTCTAAACTCTCAATGGTGTTCGTTACTGTTCCAAGGGTTACACTCATTATCACTGCAAGCTTCTTTGTTCTTGCGGCTCCGTCTCTCTCCTGTAGTCGATATATGTTTTCCAAATATTCCTCGATTGAAGGTGAGAGAGCCAAGGTTTCGCCCCAGTAAACTACGAGGCCTCGTAGTTAATAAGTTTAAGTGGGATGATTCATCGAACATTTAATATGCTAGTTTGGTTGAATTCACTAAGGTTTAAGTTTGAGCAGTTAAAATTTTTAACTTGAAAGACTTGAGGAGTTACATAATGTCAAAGAACCTGCTCGATGATCTCGACAAGATGATCACATCGATCTTACAGTCGGACGGTCGAATACCTTTATCTCGCATAGGGGAAAAGACGGGAATATCGCATGTGGCAGTTCGAAAGCGTCTGGAGAGACTTCTCAGGGAGAAATTGATCAATATCTCAACATGCCTGAATGTGGAGGCTCTAAACGCCAGAATAGCAGCCATACTTGTTGAAGTTGAAAATTCTAAGCGTCTGAAAGAGCTGATAGACATATTCAAAGATTGTCCAAGAACAATATTTATGACTGGACTCAGCGCATCAAACCTCCTGACGATAATCATTGGTGAAAACCTGTCGACATTAGAGAGCGTCATAGGGATATGTTCACTCAGGTCTCAGAAAGGTATAAGGCGCTCAGAAGTCTACATTGGAAGCACACCCATTCACCCCCAGTTCCTGCCGGTAAGGGTCGTTTCAAATAAGGAATCTGAAGTTGCTCCATGTGGAGCAAACTGTAGCCTTTGCGATAACCTCCTTAGTAAGCAATGTCTGGGCTGCCCATCGACAAGGTTCTATGAAGGCTCAGTCTGAGAACCATTGATGTGAAATATGGTAGGAGACCATGAGTACCGTAAGCCACCTCAAATTAACTGTTCTGGTCGAAGACACCAAAAGCAATGGAAACCCCTACCTCACCGCTAAACACGGCTTATCATTATTGGCCGAAGTGATGAGAGACGATTTGAAACTGAAGATTCTGATAGATACAGGTCCACCTGTCGATTTGGCTTTAAAGAATGCATATAATATGGGTATCGACTTGAAGAACTTAGATGCCATATTCATAACCCACGGACATTACGATCATGTAGGCGGATTACCAGAGATCTTGAAAGTCAACGACCATCCAACACCTGTAATTGCCCATCCGCAAATCTTTCACCCTAAACTGATGTTGAAGTCGAAGCTGAGATATGTCGGTCCACATTTTGATGAATCAGCTCTGAAGGCTAATGGTGGGATACCGGTTCTCTCCCGTGGCCCTGTAAAGATTATGGACGGTGTGGTTACAAGTGGTGAGATCGCAAGGGAGACACCATTCGAAGAAGTCAGCGGGTTCTGGACATTGAAGGATGGTATGCTGGTGGAGGACCTGATGCTTGATGACCAAGCTTTATACATCAATGTTGAGGGGAGGGGCCTTGTCGTGATATCTGGGTGCGCCCATGCTGGAATCGTGAACACTATCAGACAAGCCAAGAAAATGACTGGCCTAGATCATATATACGCGATTATCGGAGGTTTTCACCTCTCAACGTCAGAGGATGAGAGGATCAAAAAGTCTATAGATGAAATGGAGCAGACGGATCCTGAGGCGATCCATCCTTGTCATTGCACAGGCCTCAAGGCCATACACCTTTTATCTGATAGATTCAAAAGCCGATGTAGACCAATATGTACTGGAGATACTGTCAAACTTTAGGATCAAATTTGAAGACCAGACTATGTTTAAAAGCTTCTTTCATACTGGAATTCATGTTTACACGCTGGACATTTTATCATGCCGCAGTCGCCTAAAGACGCCGATGGACACCCTGAACATGCGAAGACCCTAGCATAGCTTATGTCGAACTCGAAGCCACATTTTGGGCATCTGTATAGTCTCCTCGATTTAGACTCTATCTTCATAGTTGATTGCCACACTATACAAACTATTAGGCTGTTATATATCTTATAGTTTAAATTATTTTGGAAGGGTGTTGTAGAGTAGGTGTTTGAGTATGGTTGATGGTGGGAGTCTCGACTTCAGGGTTAATTTGCGTTGGGATGGTAAGACAGGGGGGAGGGTGTATATAGCTGGTCGGCCTAGGTTGAGGGTGGACATGCCCGTCGAGTTTGGAGGTGGGGGCAGGTATCCATGTCCCGACGAGATCTTCTTATCGAGTATAGCAGGATGTTTATTGACAACCTTCCTATACTTCAAGGATAAACTCCACGTTCAAGCCAAGAGATTGGAGATCTCAATTGAGGGAGTATTAGGTGCCAAGGCAGATGGGTATGAAGTGGAGAGGGTGGACGCTCATTTCCGTATAGAGTCTGGGGATGTTGACGAGGCAAATTTGAGGAGGTGTGTCGATTTGACCAAGAGGTATTGCCATATAACACGAACTCTTGAAAAGGCTTTTCCGATAAGAATTTTTGAAGAGATAAAATCGGTAAATTAGTAAAATCTATGCAATAGGTTTCTGGGCTACCTCATATTGTGAGTTTATGTTAAGGCCATATATTTGCCAAGTTGAATCTTACAGGGATTTTAGCATCGATTTGCTCCATGCCTTGCCTCTCTACATGGCTCAGTTAACTTGAGGAGTCTTCCGGCGAAGTATGCTTCGATAGCCTCCCCTACAGTTGAGCAGTCTCCTGTATAGACCGATACACCCATGTCTTGGAAGATTTGCATGGCTCTCGGCCCCATCCCCTTAACGATTAGGATGTTAGGCCTCAAACCTAATACAATCTTCTCTACGGAGCCATGACCGCCAAAATGTTCTCCAACATTCTCTACAAGCGAGATGTTCCTCAATGAGCCGCCCTCGGAAATTTCGATGAATGCAAATTCGGGGGCCCTA
>Ga0315298_1001455_pt1 | contig 43226 bp, 28 predicted proteins | sample WHS_1_MG_FD_203077 | JGI IMG/M metagenome (GOLD analysis project Ga0315298, IMG submission 203077) | Extremophilic microbial mat communities from Washburn Hot Springs, YNP, Wyoming, USA - WHS_1_MG | ecosystem: Environmental > Aquatic > Thermal springs > Hot (42-90C) | place: USA: Wyoming... | reverse complement strand
CACTGACGATGGACAAATCTGTACGCAGGGATGCTACGCCCGGCCCCCGCGCGCTCCCATCGATCGCTCACACCTTACCAGACGACGCCCGCTGTCGCCACGGCTCCCTTGCGCGCCCTGGTCGAAATAGGGAAAACTCCAGTTTTCCAACAGTTCAACAGCCCGTCTGGCCGACAGAGATTCTGTCGCCATTGAGCGGCCGGTGGAACGGGTCGCGGCGACGGAAGCGGCCAGGATGGCCCAGCCGACATACCAACAACTCCACGACGACAATCGCCGGCTCGATGCCGAGAACCGCGACCTGCGGGCCGAAAACGCCCAACTCAAGGCCCGCATCGCCGAACTCGAATCCCAGGTCCACACGCTCCTGCACGACGCCCTGGACCTCCGCGACCGTCGCGACGGTGGAGAGCTTTTTGCCCATGGCCCGGCCGTCGCCATCGGGCGATTGAATGCCCGCCTGGCTCGCCTGCTGGCCTGGACGAGGACCAACGCAGACAACGAGCGATTGGCCAACCACCGCGATGACCTGTTCACCTTCCTGATCGTCCCCGGCATTGACGCGACCAACTACCGGGCGGAGTTGGCCATGCGCCTGGCGGCCACACTGCGCAAGACCTGGGGCGGCAACCGCACCTGGGCCGGGGCCCGCGCCCAGGCGGTGCTGATGACCGTCTGGGCCACCGGCCGCCAACTCGGATTGGACGCCTTCCGTTTGTTTGCCGACCTGTTTTGCGGCCGCCGCCCGCGCCTGCCCCTCCTCCGCGCCGGCCCATAGCAGCCTCAACCCGCTAAACCATTACCCAGGAAGAACTACTGTTCCTGCCCCGCACGGTCAAGGGCCGCGACCCCATCCGCGAGCGCCATCTGCGCCCCATCGCCGCCGTCCTGGACTGGCGCAGGCAGAGGAGGATGTGGAAACAACTGCTGGCCAAATCCACGGGCGCGTGAATGCGGCTACTGTGGTTCTTCCGAGGCGTCCACGACTCGGTGTCTACTGACGTTGGGACAGATGCTCAGCAATGAGCTGAAGGAGCTTCTTGCGGTTGAACGCAATCCCGTCCGCAGCAGATGGTGCGACAGATCCCTCCCCTATGCCAAACTGCTTGCGGATTTCCTCAATCTTCTCGGCAATGTGTTTGCTCTTCAGCGATGTGGAGCGCTTGCACGGCGACCAGTCCCTTCCCCGAAGGGGCTCCCGCACGGGAAACAACTTGTCTACCTGGGTCAGCACAAGTACGACTGGCACATTGGACTTACTCTGCACCAAGCGAGCAAGAATCCGCTTATCCTCGGCATGCGCCTTGGCGTCTGCCTGTATAACCAGCACTATCAAAGATACCTCATCGTGATGGCGATCGAGCCAGTGCGCCAGGCCGTCGGCGTATTGCTCGGCTGTCAGCACCTCTCCATATCCAGGAGTATCTACCAAGACGACTTCTCTCTGGCCGACCTTTGTTCTGACGCCCTCGACCCATCTCGTTGTGGACGCTACAGGCCCCGTGGCCAAAACCGGCTTGCCGTGCAGCATGTTGATAAGCGAGGACTTACCTGCGCCTGTGCGCCCGATCACTACCACTTTGTCACCCTCGAGGTCCCCCCGCTCCTCGAATACCACGGCAGGCCTTACTCGCGCCTCGTCTTGCGGAACCCGCGACGCCTCTTGCTGCACCTCGGAGATCACTGCATCGTGGAGGACCTTACCGAGCCAAACGGCCGCCGGTATTATCAGAACCCACCACATGTCACTGCGCCTCCTGCCGGGACAGTTCAGCTTCGACGGTTTTCTTGATCTGCTCGGTACTTGGAGCCTTCCCCGTCTTGAAGTACTGCTTCGCCGCTACGCCCATCCCGTAGGTCGCGGCGGCGGCGTAGGGGGGACCAATGATGTTCTTGATTCCTGGCAGCAGGGAGATGAGGCCTTGGAACAGAGTGCGAGCCGCGAACCCCGCGCCAAGCGTCAGGAGCGCTTCCATCGCAGTTGCCCCGTCGAGCGTCTCTCCATACACGGCCCCAATCTCGACGACCATCCCGATCTGGAGGGGGGCGAGCACAATCCAATCCGAGAGCGGTAATGGGTTAGCTAGGACAGCCCCTGCAGCCGCCGCAGCGTTGGCAGCGATTATTTTGTCTGCCGTGTGGTCAAGTTTCTCGATGAGTTCGCGGGATGCATTCTCCGCGATCCTGGCAGCCCGGGCGTACTTCAACTTGGCGACCTCCGGCAGCGCGTCAAAGAGATGTTCCCGAAAAGCCTCGATGCCAAACGGTGTTCCCTCACGCGGTTCGGACATGACGGGGTCAACCAACGGCGGAAGCCGGCCGCCAAGGCTGCGGAACTGCTCGCGCACCAACTGAAGTTTCGCTTTGATGTTCTTGGTCTTTTCGCTGTCGTTCTCGTTCTCTGGCCCATCCAGGGCGTAAGGGGGAGCCCACTCTCGCACGGGAGGAATCTTGTCGATCTGATTCAACGCGATGAGCAGCGGCTTCTCCTGGTTGAACTCCGGGTTGGCGAACACGGCCGTAAGAATATCGAGATCACGCTGATAGCCCTTCTCGTCTGCCTTCAGCACCAGAATAATCACGTGACACTTGCGAGACTCAGCGACGACCATCCGCGAATACTCTTCATCATGTCCAACTTCCCCGTACCCTGGCGAATCCGTGATGAGTATTGGGTTGTTCCGGGAGGCAGCGTACTTCTTTGTGCTGAAATCTCGCGTCGTGGACTTGACATCACTAACCGCATGGAGATCGGCGCGGAACACCCGATTGATCAAGGACGACTTGCCCGCACCGGTCGCGCCAAGCACCAGGAAATGAGGATCCTGTTGCTCACGCCCGAATCTCCGCAGGGCCTCTCTGATTGCTTCCTGGATCTTCTTGTCAAGACCGTCGCTCATGATTATTCTCCTCAGGTCCAGTCGCCGGTTTCGACGCTTCCTTCTCACGTACCGACCGCAGTTTCTTCCCGAAGTGCCAAGGGGCAACAAGGGACAGAACGAAGGCGCCTGCGCCGCAAATCACGGTGAGACCGACCGGCCAGCCCCAGTCGCAGATGGCCACCGTAGCCAGCGTGAGAAACGCGGTGCAGATCAAGAAAGCCCACCAGAACACCGCCACAAGTTCCGGCGGGAAGCACCATGGCCGATTGCTCAGCCACGGCCATCGCCGCGCCCAACGGAAGTAATGGCCCAGCGTCGTTCTGTCGCCCGATCCGCCAGGCGCGTCAGCCCACGCCTCCAACGCAGCGTCAGCTAAGTCTGGCGACTTCTCCTCCTTCGACAATAGCATGGTGATGCAGCGGTAGTTGTAGCCCAGAGCGGCACCATACCAGGCTCCCAGCAACATCAACCCTTGGAGCGCGATGGCGGCAACATGGAACGTCACGGCAGTAACGTCCTTGGGGTACTTCATTGCGAGCCATAGGAACCCGCCCAGTGCCGGCCCCAGGATGGCGAGATAGCGGAGCACCTCCTGCTCCCTGTGCCGCGGGGCTTCCAAAAAGAGTCGATGCCCCGTGGCTCGAAGGTCGGTCTCGGCCATCACGGAATTGCTCCAGCCGTGTCGTGTCCCTTGCCAGCCATCCGCCACAACCACGGGGGATGCTCAACACTTCTGGCACTGCGGATGATAGCACATGGCTGGCCTTCGGGCAATCCATTTCTGGCTCAAACTGCGTGGTTTTTTCGAGGCGGCAGGGAGGTGGAATGGCTTCAGCGCAGACCCTGTGCGTGACGATGTATGGGATATGTCGGCTATCCCATAACTCGTTACCGCACATGGAGGTGCGTCATGACGCGACCGCAAGCCCTGATGGAAGCAGTGGCGGCCAATCTCAACTGGTTTCTCCAGCACATGGGCGAGAATCTGACCAAACCCCAGAAGAAGTTCCTCCGCGACGGGCTGATCGGCCTGCTGCGCGCCGGTCGGACGGTGGTCTGCCGGATGGTCCGCAAGCCGTCGGATCGGCGCGAACGTGTTCCTATCTCTGCGCGATGTCCGGACAACTGGCGACCGTGGCGACCGAGCTCGAGGGCCAGTGGATAGCTCTGGAGACACGCCACCTGGCCGAGCAGATGCCCACGCCGCACCGGTAATGTCAGAAGGCAAAAGGAAGCGGCAGGGTAATCGTTCGCTTCTCGCAGATGGGCTGGACGAAGGTTCGGCTGCCGACTCGCCAGCAGACGCTCACCATGGTGGTGGCACGCTCGCCCGGCAACGACACGCCGTTCATGGTGCTGACGAGTGTGCTGGTAGAACCGGCGGACGATGCCCGTCGCGTGCCGGGTTACTACATGCGGAGGTGGGAATGCGAGGAGGGGATTCGCTTTCTGAAATCGGAGGTGAACCTGGAACGGATACGGGCGTTCAACTGGACGGCCATCTGCCGGCCGGTGCTGCTGTGTGCGTTGGCGATGTTGTACCTGAGTTGGATGCTGGAGCGTAAGCGGGACCTTGCCGAGCGGTTGATTGCCCTCGGCCAGCCGCTGCCGGAGGAGGCGGACTTCCTCCTGTATCGCCTTCTTACGGGGCTGATGGAGGCAATAAGTGCCCGGGTTTACTGCGGGAGGGCTGTGCCACGACTGAGCTTGCGAAAAAAGCCACGAGTTTGAGACGCTCGGGGATTGAGCATATCCGGCGGATCGGATAGAGTATTCCGCAGGATATTGCGGTAAGGAACTAAGGATGTTACCATGTGACCTGCGGCGGTTTGAGTGCGGCGAGTCGTATATTTATGTCGCCTGCAAGAGTGAGGCGGCAAGACGGCCGTAACTACCTGAACAACAAGGAGTGTGTGAGATGCAGCCATTCGACCCATCGAAGTTCACCGCGCGGACGAAACCGCTGCCTGTGATTCTTCTCCTGGATGTGAGCGGGAGCATGGCCGGCGCGAAGATCCATAATCTGAACGCTGCTGTGCGAGACATGCTGGAAACATTTCGTGATTTCGAGAAGGGCGAGACTGAAATACACGTCGCGGTCATTACCTTCGGCGCCGAAGTGAAACTGCACCAGGCACTTGCCAGTGCCAGTCAGATTACATGGCATGACCTGGACGCCGGGGGCATGACGCCCCTCGGCACCGCGCTTAGAATGGCTAAGGCAATGATCGAGGACAAGAGTGTTGTTCCGTCCCGAGCGTATCGTCCAACGGTGGTTCTGGTCTCAGACGGGCAACCCAACGACAGTTGGGAGCAACCCTTAAAGGAGTTCATCACGGACGGGCGATCTGCAATGTGTGACCGCATGGCACTCGCCATCGGGGCGGATGCGGACGAAGGCGTTCTTGGGAAGTTCATCGAGGGAACGAGAAACCCGCTCTTCTATGCCGAAAACGCCAGGCAACTGCGGGATTTCTTCAAGTTCGTCACAATGTCCGTGACATTGCGCACACAGTCGAAGGACAGGAATATTGTGCCGGAGCCAAGCAGTATCCAGGTCAAGCCTGCCACGATTGAGGAAAGATCGAAAAGGGTGGAGAGGCCGGATTCGTCAGGCGGATCCAGCGATTCGGTCTCTGCCGAAGACTCCGAGGGAGGTTACTGGTGATGTTCGCCCCGGGCAGATTGAGGGCTCAAAAGGCAGAACCCCTGCCGGTATTCCTGTGGCTGGATGTCAGCGGTTCAACGGGCGAGGTTGTTAATATCCGGAACGTACGCCGAACCGGGCAGACCACTGTCAGCGACCGGTGGATATGGGAGTCGGTCGAAGGGGAGCCTCGAAGATTCAGATTCTGAGCGAGGCTGTGAGAAAGATGATAGCGTCATTCGCGGCCGAGGAAAGGATGGAGACCGGGTTCCTTGTCTCGATCATCGTTTTCGGCGACCGGGCGATACTGCATCTTCCGCCTACTTCCGCGTCGTCCGTGGAATGGTCAGACATGACTGCGGATAGTTGCACCGCGATAGGGGCGGCGTTCTCGCTGGCAAAAGGGTTGATTGAGGACAAGACCGTCATACCCTCCCGCGCTTTTAGGCCGACTGTGGTCTTGGTTTCGGACGGACGGCCAACGGACGACTGGAAGCAGCCCCTGGAGTTCCTGATAGCCGAAGGTCGTTCCTCCAAGTTTTTTTTTATGGCTATGGGGATCGGAGAGAATACCGGTATGCAGGTACTTGAACGATTCATTTCGCGGACGCCGGTGCTGGCGGAAGTGAATGGGACCGCGATCCGCAACGGCGTATTCCGCAGAAAAGGCGCCCACAGAATCCATGAGTTCTTCCGGCAGGTGACAATGTCGGGGACAATGCGCAGCAGGTGTATTAGACCAAATGATGTGCCTAGATCCGTAGAGGCAAATAAGGAGGAAGGGAGGTACTGATAATGCCTCAAGCAGTCGGAGACCCGGACGAACTGGAACGCTTTGCGCGTGCCCTCCAAGAGTTCCTTGGCTCGCTCAACGATGCGCTAGGACACCTCAATGGCGCGTTCGCGGCGCTTGGAGACACTTGGCAGGACGAGAAGCGTGCGCGGTTTGAAGAGCAGTACAATGCACTCGTCCAGCAGTTGAGGCAGTTTGAGGCGAACGCTTCGGAACAGATTCCGTATTTGGCCACGCTCGCGACGCGGTTGCGGGAGTATCTCCAATCGTAAGGCAGAAAGATGTCGCAGGTTTCCATAGGGCAAGTGGAGAATCTGGAAGAGCTTGTGCGGGAATTGGAGGGTATTAGCGAGGCAATGGAGGCCGCGTGCCGTGAGCAAGTGGCGGCAGTGGAATCCCAATGCGCGGACGCGAGGGAGGAGATGCGGAACAGCGAGAGCATGTTAGCGCGAGCCACACAGGCAGAACAGACGGCGTATGCGGTGCTGGCTGAAGCCCGGCAGAACCTGGATTGTGCGGAGAACGCGCTGATTGCTGCGGAAGCTGCGTTATCGGATTGCCAAGCGCAACCCCCGGATGGAAGCGGCGGAAGCCCTGACTGTTCTAGCGAGGAGGCTGCCGTGGCAGATGCAAAGGCTGCCGTAGATGCGGCACGTGGGGTTGTGGAGCAAGCTAAGATCGTGGCCGAGAAGGCTGCGGAACGCCGCGAGCAGATGGAGCAGCGTGTCGAGCGCGTCAGGCAGGCATTGTCGATGGCGGAGCAGGCCCTAGAACGTGCTCGACGGGAATGCACATTGCGCATGCACTGTGTGGAGGCTTTCATCGACACCGGCAGAGCGCGACTGACGGCGGCGCATCGCGCTTTGGATGCCTATCTGGCGACCTGCCCGCCGGGTGCTGGGTTCCGCGAGTGGCTTCGGTGGCGTCCGGAACAGGGAAAACCGGTAACACCGGAGGTCATTCGTGACCGCATGAACCTCTCGCGCGAACAGATGGGGTTGCTGCAGGAGTATCTTTACGACCGTAATCCATCTTATCGCAACATGGTTGACAAGTGTCGAGGCGACTGGGCAGCCGCCAAAGGCGATGTTGAGCGCAACATCGTTACCCGCAACGTGTGCAGCCGTTTGTGCGGCGCATATGCAGAACAACTGGCCCGATACGCCCTGGCGCCCCTCGGGGGGAAGATCGAAACCCAGGGCCGGACTTTTGTTGGAGATGGTGGTAGATACACAAAGACAGATCTGATCGTGACCGACTTGCGGGTGCCGCTCGTCCTCGGTCGCGGTGAAGGCATGGGGGCGCCTGTTGGCGGGTCATTGGCGTGTGAGGTGAAGTGCGGGAAAGCGGATTACCTATACGCGCAGAGGGACCACATGCTCTTCCAGGCACAGGGACATAAACACGCGGACGCCCGTTGCATGCTCTGCTCGCGCGACATCCACGGCCTGCCGCCCGAGAAGGAAAAGGAATTGCGTGATGCATTACGCGCCGTAGGGTCGCCGCTTGTGGGCATGCTGCCGATGAAGAACGAGATTGACCAGTCATGTCTCGAATTCATTCATACGGCCGGACAAGGAGGGTGATTTGCAATGAGAATACGACTCGCGGTGATCCCGCCTGGCGATCTCGCTGGCGTGATGAAAGTGACCGCCGATCTTCGCATCGCAGTCAACAGCGGCGATATGGATGGCGTGGCAGCCGCTACGGAGGCACTGATGGCCGTAACAGCCCGGGTGCGATCGGTGGACATCAGTGAAGAGGAATGGCGCAGGTTGATGATGGATATAAGGTCGAGCAACCCGACGTTCGAGTCTGACTATGTCGTTCCCGGACAATTGTTCGCTCGGTTCTTTCCCGAGGCAACGGCGGGCGCTATGGTTCTTCAGTTCCCGTTTGTTGAGCGGGGGGCGGATGATGTTTGACGAGGTTTTCGAGATAGTGCAAAGATGCACGAACGCGTTTCGCAGCAGCGTGCGCGATGCGTTTGGGGCATCCATCGTTGTAGAGGTGCTTGATCCGATCCGCAACGAACTCGGCATGCTTTGCTTGTTGCACGAGGACCTTGAACGTCATTCCGTCGCTGTTCGATCCATACTGCAGGACGCGCGGTCAATGACGCTTGTCGTGGATTCAGAGGAATGACCGGGAAGGCGGCACATCCTGAGGGGCTTGTCGAAAGACTCGCCCGGGTGGTGGCGGATTTCCACGCCGGGATTGCCCGTATCGACAGGGAGTGCGACGAAGCTTGCCAACGAATTGAGCGGTCCATTCAGAACATCCGTGCGGAGTCGGCTGAACGCGCCGACCAATTCAAGCGCGAGTACTGTCAGGAGCACGAACTGCGACGGCAGGCCGATCTCCTTGGGCAGGAAATTGCGAGGGTTGACGCCGATATCGCGAGACTGGATCAGGGAATAGCCGCCATTGAAGCGTCTCTGCAATCGCTGATGCGGGAAAAGCGGAGCGTCGAGCAACAAATACAGAACCGCTGGCTGATTGAGCGAGTGTTCTACCTGTTCATGGATGATAAAGACAAGGAGCAGTTGGCCAGCCTGCAGACGCATCTGGATAAGGGGGCGCGGGAAAGAACGACGCTGGAGGAGACGAGGCGACGACTTGAGGGCGTGCGCTCGCAACTGGTAGCCAGGAGGGACGATAAACAGGCGAGGCTGGATGGCTTTCGCCGCAAGCTCGAGGCAGTTAGAAGATCGGCTGAGACAGCGGATGCGCAGGAAAGGATTCTTGCTGACAGACTGACGACTATAGAAGACAGGAGGCGGGCGCGCAAGACCGCCTTGTTCTCGAACGTTGCTGTTGCGTGGGAGCGAGTAGTGTCCGAGATCACGCTTGCGGTGCAGTTCCTTCGACAGCAACAGCCCGCCTTCGCCGACTTGCGAGGGACGGAGTCATGTATCTCGAGAGCAATGCCCAAGTTTGTTCTTCTCGGTGCGCAGGAGGTTTCATTTCAGCAGTTTCGCTGCGTGATTCCTCACTCAGTATCTTTTCCGTTCGAGCACGCGCTGTTGCTGCCGAAGGACAATCAGGCGCAGCGACGGCTGGCGCATCACCTCCTGCTTCGGCTGCTTCAAGCTATTCCGCCGGGGCAGCTGGAGCTGACGCTGATCGATCCGATCCAACAGGGACAATCCGTTGCGCCGTTTCTGCCTCTTCTCATGGTGGAGCAACTCGTACCACAGAGACGAGTGCTCACCCGGGCGGATGAGATCGAGACGGGGCTCAGGAGATTGACGGATGAGACTGAATGTCTGATCCAGCAGCGGTTCAAGGGCAGGATTGCAAACTGGGTCGAGTTCAACGAGGCAAACGCCAGCAACCCGTTGCGCTTCAGGGTCGTATTGTTGTTTGACGTTCCCGAGCAGCTGTCAGACAAGAGCGTTTGGTATCTCGCACGATTGGTCGAAAATGGTCCGCGCTGCGGTATTCTGCCAATCCTTGCGATAGACGACGGGTGCTTCGAGGATGGGCGGTACGGGAAACTCCGTGCGGCCCTGAGGGGGTCCGGCCAGCGGTTGGATGCGTGTCTGCGCATCGAGGACAAGAGAAAGGAGATGCTATCGTACAGATATCTGCCGGAGGATTGGCCGCAACAGGATGCGTTGGATGACTTCCTTTCAATGCTTGCCAAACACTATGCAGATCGTGCGCGGCTTAACCGCGCGCTGTCGGACCTGTGGCAGGTCTACAAACGGGGCAGTACAACCGTCAACGGATTTGACATACCGATTGGATGGACACCCTCTGGCGAAACCGTGTCGCTGAGACTCGGCGCGGCGAATTCGGAACATCATGCTCTTGTGGCGGGCAAGACAGGTTCCGGGAAATCGAACTTGCTGCATGTGATCATCCACTCGCTGTGCGAGAAGTACGGGCCGAAGGAGGTCGATCTATATCTGCTCGATTACAAGGAGTCCACGGAATTCACCGTGTACGCGAGCCCGCCGCTTCCCCACGCCCGACTGGTCGCGACGGAAAGCGATCCTGAATACGGAGTAACGGTTCTGAAGCACCTCGAAGAGGAACTGGAACGCAGAGCGGGTGTTTTCAAGGCAGGGGGTGTCCGGGATTTTTCAGAATACCGAAGCAGGCATGGCGCCCCGCTGGCGAGGATTCTGTTGCTCATTGATGAGTTCCAAGTGCTGTTCACGGAAGAACGGCAGGTCGCGGAAGAGGCGGAGAGGCTGCTTGCGCGACTTCTCAAGCAGGGGCGGTCCTTCGGCATTCATCTCCTCCTGGCGACGCAGACGTTAAAGGGCATCAACGCGTTATCGCCGGGTGCTCTGATTTCTCAGGTGGGCTGCCGGATTGCGCTTGCATGCGGCCCGGAAGACTCGGCCCTTATTCTAAGCGCGAACAACTGGGCAGCGGCAGAACTCAAGAGTCCACCCGAAGGCATCATCAACAACAATAACGGCGCGAAATCCGGCAACGTCAGATTCATAATTCCGTTGGCAGAAAGGGAGGTTTGCCGAGTTCACCTTGAACAGATGTCTGAACGCGCCGGGAAGCGCGGTATTCCCGGGAAGGCAAAGGTGTTTAACGGTGCGCGCCTACCGGTCCGACCTGGGCTTGATGATTTCCGTGATCTCTGTAGTCGATCTAGGGCGATGCTGTTGGGCGAACGCCTGACCTTTTCCTCCGAGCCGCTTTCGGTTCCTCTGGACAATCGACAATCGTTCAATGTCCTTTTCAGCGGATACAATGACCTGATACATGACGGCCTGCTGGTGTCCGCGCTCGCAAGTATCCTGTTTGTCGAGAAGTTCGATGACATAGTGTACTTCAATGGGCGTGGAATTCAGCCGCGCGATGGATTCCGCAAAGTGGCACTGCGGCTCGGGGAGCGACTGAGGGTTGTCAGCGATGTGGGCCGATTGCCGTTGGAAGAAATAGCGGACGCCGCAGGCGAGCGGCGCGTTGCGCTGATTATTGACGGACTGGACGCAGAAAAAGCTTTGCATCCCGTCCCGACTTTCAGGATACCACGGTCTGGCGATCCAGCGCCCCCATCCGAGGTACTGAAGCGAATCGCAGAGGAGGGCCCCAGGAGAGGTAGCTTCGTATTTGCCTTCATAGACAATTGGCGTCGATGTGCCAGTCTGTGCAAGGAGTTGTTCAATCTTTTCGAGCTGCGCGTGGCCTTCTGCATGGATGAGTACGACGCGGGCGCTCTTGTCGGCGGCGGAATCGGCAAGTTCAGGGGACTCGAGAAACCTAATCGTGCAGTGTTCGTCAACCGTATGACCAATGAAGTCCACTGGTTTCGGCCTTATGTTGGCGAACCCGAGGTCGAGTCATGACTCTCTGTATCGTATGGGACACCTCGGGCAGCATGGCGGAGTGGGCGAAGGTCCTTGTCGCGCGCGGCGTGGCGCGGGCGATCGAGCAGTATGTGCGCCTTGGATATGGAAGCGCTGATTTGAAGCTGGTTGCCTGGTCCCATGAGGCGTGCGTCTTGGACTGGACCTCTGACAGGGAGTTCCCACGGGAGGTGCTTGTGCCGGGGGGTTCGGCAAACGCGAAGGCGTTGACGGCTTTCTTCGGAACGGAACTGCCGGAGAAAGTCCTGCTGCTCACGGATGGTTTTTGGTCCAATGAGGATGCAGAAGAGATTAAGAGATGGAAGCATGGTCTTCCACCCGACACGATCCGCATCATTAAGATCGGCGCGGATGCGAGTACGCAAGTAACCGGGAGTGACGTGTTTGTCGCTGAAGACGTATTTGCCGCTCTGGATGGCTGGGTGAAGGGGGGCGGCGCATGATAGTCTGGAAAAGCTTCGGCGCGAGCGTCATAGGCGCCAGCCACGTTCGCGCGGGAAAGCCGAACCAGGATGCATGGGCCTCCTTTCACCGTTTATGGGGTGATGGAATCGTGGTCTCCGACGGTGTGGGGTCGCGGCCGTTTTCTGATCTTGGCAGTCGCGCCGCCTGTCTTGCGGTGGCCCGCGCTGTCCGTGGCCTGGGTGCCAATCCGGATGAGGATCGCGCTACGCTTGTTGACCGCATCAAGAGAAAGTGGGTAGCCCTCCTTGAGCCGCTCGTCCCTCGCGACTGCGCCGCCACCTGCCTGTTTGCTGTTCGAATGGAGGGCAGTGCCGTTCTGATGGGCATGCTCGGTGATGGGCTGGTCGCCGTGGTGAGAGGCGATGACTCGGTCGCAGTGCTGTCCGAGGAGAAGGCGAACGCGTTTACCAACACCACGGTCGCTCTTTCACCGGATGTCACGACAGAGGACTGGCGTTGGCTGTCCATGCCGGAAGAGGAGTGCCGGTCAATCGTTGTTTGCACCGACGGTGTGGCTGACGATTTGTCGGACGCAACTGGCTTTGTCAGAGCGTTTTGCGACGCACATCGGGGTCTTTCTACGTTCTCGGCGTCTCGGCGCGCTCGGGAAGCGCTGGAGAAATGGCCGGTACCGAAGCACACCGACGACAGGACACTGGCATGTCTGTTCCGTGAGGAGGTAGATGATGATTGGCCGTGACAGGACTCCGGCGCGCAGGCAGTTGGTCGATGAGTACGGCAACATTCATTGCCTTTCAGAAGAGCTCGCCCGAGGTGGCCAAGGCGTCGTGTTTCGGACGACAGACCCAGACTTGGCGATAAAGCAGCCGCTCGACGCCTCGGGTAACGTGGACAGGAAAGCTAAGCTGCGCGAACGCTTCCAGAGTATCCGCCTTCTGCCGCTGCCCGCTCGAATTCCGATATCGCTGCCGCTTGCCATCCTTCGCGATGAGCCGGGCTATGTTATGCGCCTTTTGAGTGATATGAGGCCCTTTGAAGTGTTCGATATGAGCGGTGCGGTGCGGAAGCGTTTGAAGGATGAGATAGAAAGTGGACGTCGCGAATGCCCTGCATGGCTGGCGAGAATTGCTGACGAGAAGATGCGCCTGAGGCTTCTTCACTACGCTCAAACCGGGTCAACCCGGCGTCGTCTGTGTGCGCTGTCCAAGTGCGCGTGCATTCTAGCTCGTCTTCACTCGGTCGGCCTGGTCTACGGTGACATCTCACCAACGAACGTGTTCATGGGCGGCGGCGAATGTCCGGATGTCTGGCTGATTGATGCTGACAACCTACGGCTTGAAATGAATGAAGGCGGTAATACAGTATTCACACCGCATTATGGCGCCCCGGAGGTTGTTCAGGGACACGACCACGCCCGTCCCCGGACGGACTGCTGGGCGTTTGCGGTGATGGCTTTCCAATCCCTGGCTCTTATCCATCCGTTCATCGGAAAAAGGGTTCTGGAACCTGATAATGACGAACACGGCTGGGATGCTGGTCCGCCAGCGGCGGGTGATGTTCCCGCCGATCTCGACGAAAAGGCTTACGCGGGATATTTGCCCTTCATTGACGACGTGACCGACGACTCCAATGCAGCCGTTGCCGGTTCTGGTCTGCCGCGCGAACTCGTTACAACGCCCGAGCTTCGCCGGCTTTTCCAGGAGACTTTCGGGGGCGGCAGAACGCAACCGCACCGCCGCCCAAGCATGGCATTCTGGGCGCTGGAATTGACCCGGGCTTTCGACCGGTCACTGGTTTGTCCGGGCTGCGAAATGAGCTATTTCGCGGACGGGTATGAGAGATGCCCGTATTGCGGCAGTTCCCGCCCTTCCTTCGCCCATGTCAAGACTCATCGTTGGGAGATATGTGTTAGTTCCTCCAGCAATGAGTGCGCTCTACCCCACCGGCTGTTCCATCCGTTCTCGTTCGAGCATAACGGTGACGCAGAATATGAGGCCACGCTGGACTGGGTCAAGAGAACGATTCAACCAGGGCGGGGAACAAAACCCTTCCCGTCCGTTCTTTCCATGGAATTCGTGGAGGCGGTGAAATGAAATTCGCCGATATTCCGTCCAGGGTTTTCGCCTGTCGTGTCAAACGATCGGATTCAGGTGCCGAGGCGCTGCCGCAGGGGCCGGTTCTGTCCGTGGATCTTTGCCCGACTCGGCCGGACGAGTTTGCGCTGCGCGTAAGAGATTCGCTGATGTTCGTCAGGCCGGTCTCGGATGCCGACACGCGATTTCTCAACAAGGAACTTGCAGGTGGGCGTGCTGCGCTCGCGTACCTTGGCAGTCCGGCTGCCGACGGCAGTGTGGAGATGCAAATCGCCTTCTTCACCGGAGAATGCCTGGACATGGGTGCGGTCGAGGTAGCCGCTGATGAGTATGTCGAGCAAGAATATAAAAGAAGGTTCCACAGAGCGCTATCGGGGAAAAAACTTTACGAGGCACTCGCTGAGCGGTGTTCTTACATCCACGGTGATCAGCGGTTCTTCTTCGTTCTTGCGGGACCGGCGGTTGATCACGCCTTGCTGCCGGAGATAGAAGACCGGGCTGGCGAGGGTATTGAGGGAAGTGAAGAAGGGGTAAACGAAGGCTGGATATCCAAGGGAGATAATGCGCCACCTCTGGAGTCGACCTCAAACCGTCCTGAGCCAACTCGCAAGAACTCCTTTTGTATTGTGGGCGACGGGATCCGTTTTGTCGCCACTGAAGCCGTACGGCCGGACGGGAAGGCTATTTACATCGTGACACGCTTGACCAGGATTAGAGCAGAACCCGATCGGGCATTGCGTCTCGCCAGAGGCCGCCTGACGTTCACAGACTGGACGCGGGCGGGGCAGATTCACGTACTTGCGAAGGCGCAGATGGCAGCACTCGCGAGTGAGGAGGGGAGCTATCTGAAGAAGTGGGAGGAATTCGTGTACATTGAGGGCGAGCTGGTGCTCGCGCGGGCGCGCAGGTTCGGGGCCATAGAGTACTGCGACATGACTCCTACACGTGAGCGCACTGTCAGAATTCGAATCGCGCAGGCATCCGAATCAGCTCTGGAGGCGCTCGCAGACGGAGATGTCGAATCGGTGGAGGTGATTGACGAGTTGCCGGAGTATCTCAAGAACGCGGACTTGACATTCGCCGAATTTGCGGGCGTCATTGAAAGACAGGCCGAGGACGAGGCCTTCCGTGGCAAGCAAGCGAACCAGCGAAAGGACGCGAAGCCGCATTACGACGTTGTCGAGTACGATCCGCTCGAACGAACTCTCACCCTCGCGACGGAGAACATGCCCGCCGCCGGCAGGCTCATTCTCTCGCTCGCTGGCCATATTGCCCAAATCAAGAGGCGGTTGTTTGCCCGCAAGGCGATTCTGGAGGGACGATCCGCCAATCCAGAGCTTGGACTTCTGATCGAAGAGAAAGGAGTAATCGCGCGCATCCGCCCGCCCGGTAGGATCAGGCCGCTTACTGCGTTTGTAAGGGAAAAGGTGTTCCGCAATGCGCCGACAGAGAGGCAGATCGAGGCGATTGAGATTGCCTTGAACACCCCCGACATAGCACTGATCCAAGGTCCTCCCGGTACCGGTAAGACGACGGTGATAGCCGCGATCATTGAACGTCTGAACGAAATAGCCGACAAACGCGGCAGGAGCTTCAGGGGTTCGGTTTTGCTGACAGGGCTTCAGCACGATGCTGTGGAGAACATGATAGAACGGATTTCGCTGAATGGGTTGCCCGTGCCAAAGTACGGCAGGCGATCCGGTCGTGAGGAAGATGACTTCGGTGCGTTTGAAAGGAAAGTCCACGAATGGTGCAGGGAGAGGGCCACCGCGCTGCGCGCCAAGATCCCTCGTTTGACAGAGATCCAGCGAGAGAGAGATGTCACGGACCGATGCCTGCAATATTTGGAATGGCCAACACGCGCTCTAGCGATTCAGATTGCCAAAAGCATCGCGAACCTCGATATCTTCATTATCGGCGAGGAGCTTTCACGGCGCGCTGCCCATCTGGCGCGCAGGCTTTCGTTGGAGGAGCAACTGAACGCCAGGTGCCATCCGTTGTTAGAGGCGGTCCGCCGGTTGCGCCACCGCGCCGAAGCCTTTTGCGATGATGGCCCGGAACAGGCTGGTGCTGCGATTGAAGATCTGCGTGACTTACTGAACAAGGATGAACGTGACTTGCTTCTACGAGCGAGCTTCTGGCGCAAGGAGGATGGTACTCCGCCATTCTTGAGCGATCTTGCGAGATTGAAGAAACGATTGCTATCCCGCTTCAGCTCGCCACCGATGTTTCGCGTTGAAAAGCAAAACGACGAACTCGTTGCGCTGGTGAAAGAGACGATCACTAGGCTCAGAACCAATGGCGTTTCTACCAAGGACGCGAAAGCCGCTGCGCTGTCCGAATTCCTGGCTGAACTTGAGAGCGATCCGTATGGGATGGTGGATGCGGTGTCGGACTATGCCTACGCATTTGCGGCCACCTGCCAGCAGAGCGTCAACAGGCAGATGCAATGGCAGAAGGGAATAGCGACAGACGACCCCGCAATGGAGTTCCGGAAGATCGAGTATGAGTACGTAATCGTGGATGAGGCTGCGCGCGTGACGCCGCCCGACCTGATGGTGGCGATGGCACAGGGCAGGCGGATAATCCTGGTTGGCGATCACCGCCAGCTGCCGCACATCATCGACGAAGCAGTAGCTGGGCAAATGGACGCCGGCGAGGCCGGCAGGCGGGAGAGTGAATGGCTCAAGAAATCGATGTTCGCGTATCTATTCTCCGAGAGGCTGAAGAAACTTGAAGACGCTGACGGCATTCCACGTCGCATTACACTTGACACACAATATCGCATGCATCCGCTGTTGGGAGAGTTCGTGAGTCGCAATTTTTACGAACGATTCGACTCGTCGGAAGCGTTCGGATCAGGAAGGCCTGAGAGCGACTTTACGCATAATCTGGCGGACACTGGAGGAAGGCCGGCCGTGTGGCTGGAAGTTCCTGCCGCAAAAGGGAGGCACGGGCGAGAAGGAACAAGCTGGAAACGTCTTGCTGAAGCAACTGCCATCGCACAACGACTGCGGGACTGGCTGGAGTCGAAGGAGGGCCAAGACCTTTCATTCGGTGTAATCTCGTTCTATAAGGCCCAGTCGGAGCTAATGGAGCAGCAGATGCGCTCATTTGACGCTGGGCGCAACAGGCTGCGCATCGGCACGGTGGACTCGTTTCAGGGTATGGAGTTTGACGTCGTGATACTTTCCATGGTCAGAACCATGCCGGAGAGCTGGAAACCGCGCTGCAACGATGAGGAGGTGCAGGCTCGAGAACTTTTCGGACACCTTTGCCTCTATAACCGCCTGAACGTCGCGATGAGTCGCCAGAAGAAACTTCTCGTCGTGGCAGGCGACCCCGGCCTGTTGCGGCACGATCTCGCGGTCAAGTACATTCCGGGCCTGGTTGACTTTTACCAGTTGTGTCAACACCACGGGAGGGTTCTGCCATGCCGCTGACGCTACTTGATTACGGTAAAGCGAATCCGTTTGGGGAAATCCTTGGTAAACCAAGGTGGCTTGCATGGCCGGTCAACGTGTATCGTGTGACCCTGCCGAGACGATTGGATGACGGTGAAAGGCTGAACCCGTTCGAGCGCGTCATCCTGAAACTGATGGACGCCGGGTGCCAGCCCGATGCGGAGACTCTCGCGCAGGAGACCTGTATTCCTAAGGACCTTGTTCAGTGTGTGCTGTTGCGACTTCGCGATCGGAGATATATTGACGATTATAACCAGATCCTCGCTCAACAACGCCACAAGTGGTCCGACGGGGCTGCCGAACAGATGGAGTTCGTTACCGCGTGTGTGTTCCGCGAACTCGTCACTGGCAGGATCCTGCCGAATGTGCATTTTCTTCGGGACAATCCCCTTAAGAAGAAGGAAGACAGTGACGCACGCTACCGGAGACTGCGCTATGTTGAAGCTTATCGGAACTGTATCCCCTCGCCCCGCGATGTTATCGCCGCGCTCAGGGGCATGCAGAAAAGAGCAGGGGAGTTTGACATTGAACTCCGGTTGCCGCCGATTCAGCAGATCAGGATTGCCCAGGACGCCGAAATGTATTATCTGGAGTGTCCTATTGCCATACAAAGGAGCGACGGAGAATTCCGCATTGCGGACCCTTTTGGAAACGGCTTTTCCCTCGTGCTCGAGGCTGCCTTCCGCTTCCTGCTGGAAAACGACGGGAACATAGGCCAATGGCTGATGAAGTGGAAACACAAGTTGTCCAGAACGGGCCCGGAAGAGCAGCCTGAGACCGGGCGCGAGCCGTACGAGATCGACGCTAACCGGCGGCGCTATCCGAAATTGCTAGCTAATCTGCGCCCGGACCGGTTAAGGCAATTCCGTTCTATCGAGCAGATTCACGCCGCGATTGAATGGGCGCTCTTCTACAGCTGCGTTCAAAGGGAATATGGTCGCGTATTGCGAAAGCTACAACTCACAGTGCAGTCCGAACATCCGAGCGTTCTGCGAAAAGCGGCGGAGGGGATATCTCTTGACTGGCCCCAAGGGGGCTTGTTCCCGATCCGGGACGGAAAGATCAGGGATTTCCTTGAGGGCAAGGCAGAAATGGCAACCGTTCTCAGCCTTTCTCTTCTCATGGCGGAAGACGATGCCTTCCATCCATTGCGGCAGATTGCGGCTGCGCATCCGGATTTTATCGCCCGGTTGCTCAAGATCAAGAGGGAGCGCGACGAGTACGGGCACGGGCACGGCAGGGTTCGAGTAAAGGACAATGAATTGCCTGATGACGCCTTCATGCGTGAGGTTGTGACGGCCCTGCTGCCGAGCGTCCGATTCTCGGATGCTCCCGCCCCGGCTGTGCCGGAAGGAACCGTCGCGGACGCGCTGATGGATGCGCGCACGAGTATTCAGGACGAATTCGGGTTCGCAGTATTCAACCGCCTCGGGACCAACCTCCAAGATAGGCTGATTCAAGCCGAAAGATTCTGGCTATCATGCAAGGACGGCGATGACACGCGTGTATTCGCGTGGGATCTCTACGCGGCCCTACAGAGCATATTTCGCATGTTTCTGAGCGGCAAGTTGCCGCCCGACATCAAGGACTCTGAATACGTTGCGACAGCGCGGAAGGCCGCTGACGCATGCGGACTCGGCCAGCTCCCAGCATGCTTAAGCACCGTGAAGCGAAGCGCGGTTCGCGAGACTCTGCTCGGGAACGATCAGACGCTCCAAGCGTGTGTAATTGCGTTTCTCTTGGTTGCGCCCGTCGAGATTGTTAAAGCAATCGGGGCGGCGCATCCCTCTTTCATTCCCGATGTCGCTCGCGTCATTGAGATGCGCGGGCATGGGAATGAGCCGTTGCCTATGTCGAAGGATGAGATTCGGAGCCTGCGGAAGGCAGCGTACACGACAATAAAGACACTACTGGAGGTCTAACATGGGATGGCTTAAAAAGAGCGACGAGGAACTGAAAAAGCTCGCGGAAGCACTGGAGGCATGTCAGAAGGATCTGGAAAAGCGTGAAAGTGCCTTGAGGGTCAGTCAGTCCACAGTTGGCCATGAAAAGGCCCTGTTGCAGCAGGATATGGCTCGGTTCGAATCTGAGAAGGCTGTCTTCAGGGAGGAACTCAAGAAGGAGCGGGAGGAGATTGCCGAGGAGAGGGCTCAGCTGGAGCGCCGCCGCATCGAAGTGGCGAAACTGCAGGCCGAAGCCAAGGCCGGGTTTGTCGAGGCACAACGTGAGGCATTTCGGGAAACTGTCGAACGCCGACTGGCGGAACTGGATGCCCGGCAGCAGGATCTTGACCGGGCCGAGGAACGTCTTGCTGCGAGATACAGGGCGCTGCATGAGACCGAGGCAGATATCGCCAAGCGCGAACTTGCTGCGACGGAGCGGGAGCAGAAGGCCGATGCCGGGTTTGCAGACAAAGTCAGGGCGTTGGCCGCCGAGGCCTCGCGCCAGCATCAGGCGAATCTGGCTGAGGCGGAACGACTGCGCATGCATGCGGAGACTCTGGCCCAGGAGCGTCAACAGCTCGAGGCGGCGAAAGCCGAACTGCTCTTAAGGGAACAAGCGATAGTGGCCGCCGAACAGAGGCGCGATGCAGGATTCGCCGATGCCCGTGCCGCTCTCGATGCTGAATTGCGGGATAAACGGGCACAGGTGGAATCCGACCTCGCGGCATACCGCGATCAGCGGCTGGCCGCTATTGAAGAAGAGCTCGCCAGACTGAGGGCAAGCCGCTTGGAGGAGATAGCAAAAGCCGAAACCGCAGAACGTGACCGGATCCGGGCCGCTATCGTGGCGGAACGGGATGAGTGGACCAAACAACAGGAATCCGCGAGAACGCAGCTGGAGAACGAACGGTCCGAGCTGGAGAAGCGCAAGGGCTTCATTCATGCTTTGCAAAGCGAACTGGAAGGTCGTCAGTGTGAACTTGAAAAGATCGAACGATTTCTGGAGCGCAGGGAACAGCGTCTTGAACAGCAATGGCAGAAGAGGAATGAGAATCTGGCGTCGGAAGTCGAAATGCGCCTTAACGAGGAACGCGAGGGGCTGAAGGCGGAACAGCAGGCGCTCAAGGAGGAGAATGTGCGTTTGCGGGAGAGCCTGCGCATCCAGATGGCCTTGGTAGGGGCGTTCGAGCAACTGAAGCGGCAGCTCGGTGGCCGCGATCCGGCGGAGATTATCCGGGATCTGAACAGTAAGACCGATGAACTCAAGCGATTGCGCGAGGAACTTGCCTCTCGCCCCACCGAGGAGATACGATTGCGTTATCAGGAACTGGAAAGGGAAATGGAACGTCACAAGGCTTGTGTCGAGCAACTCAGAAAGGAGATCAACGACAACAGCGCCCTGATTGCGGAGGCCGGCGAAATGCGGCGCCGCAACAGCGAGTTGGAGGCTGACAACAGGATGCTCGCGCAGAGGTGCTCCAGGCTGGAAGGAGCGGCGAACGAAGCCCAGGCCGAGCTGGCACGTCTACGTGCAGCATACGAACGGCCTGCCGAAGTTGAGGCCAGGTACAGGGAAATCGAGATGCCGCATATAAAGGAGGATAGGATCAGACAACCGAGGAAGGATGACACCCTTGACGAATCCGCATGGCTTGCGGGAATCGGAAAGGCGTGCGACGAATACGGGCTGCATTTCCCGCCTCGAATCCTGAAAGCGTTCCACACCGCGTTGAAAACTGCGGAATGGTCGCCACTGACGATACTCGCCGGGGTTTCCGGTACGGGCAAATCGGAATTGCCCCGCCTGTATTCGCACTTCGGCGGGTTGGTGTTCGAACCGGTGTCGGTCCAGCCGAACTGGGATTCCCAGGAATACATGCTGGGCTTCTTCAACTCCATTGACAACAGGTTCGACGCTCAGCCAGTGCTTCGCTTTCTCGCGCAAAGTCAGAAGAAGTGGATCGAAAAAAACGACAAAGGCGAAGGCTACCCGGGTTTGCAGGATGCGGTCTGCCTCATACTTCTCGACGAGATGAATCTCGCGCACCCGGAACTGTATTTCGCCGAGTTCCTGAGCAAACTCGAACTTCGCCGGGGAATGAAAGGGACCGATGTCCCCTTCTTGCCGGTGAAGATAGGCGCGGGACTGCCTCCATATAGACTACCGCTCGGCCGCAATGTCCTCTGGACGGGCACGATGAATCAGGACGAGACCACCAAGTCGCTCTCCGATAAGGTTCTCGACCGGTCCATTATTATCTATTTCCCGCGCCCGACCGCACTAAGGCGAAGACTGACGCTTTCCGCTCTCGATGAGAAGAACCGTGGATCGCTTCTGCATAAGGCGACGTGGCAGTCGTGGCTGACGCAAAGCAGCTCATTTGCGGAGGATGAAATCAAGCCGTTCAAGTGCTTCGTCGAAGATATGAACAAGGCGCTGGCGACTGCCGGCCGCGCTCTGGGACATCGCGTCTGGCAATCCGTCGAATACTATATGGCCAATTACCCCGATGTCCGCACCGCGCGGGAGGCACGCGATAGAGATGCGCTCGATAAAGCGCTTCATATCGCCTTTGAAGATCAGCTGGTGCAGAAAGTCATGCCGAAGCTGCGCGGCCTTGATACGCGCGGCAGGTGTAAGACGGAATGTCTCGACAAGATACGCGATCAAATCAACGTTGGCGTCAATGGTAATCCGTTCCATCTCGCCGAGGACTTCGAACTCGCATGCGAGCTGGGCTATGGCCAGTTCATCTGGCAGTCGGCCAACTATCTTAAGGACGAGCAGGCTCTTTGAAGGTGTGATGGCGAAGAGGCTGATCTGATTTGTTGCGGGTGGATGACGGGCGTTGCAGGATTGCGGGCGTGGAGCTGACAAATGACACTGCGTGAACTATATGAGTTGCAAAGGACAGATGGGGAAAAAGGCGAGAATGCCCGTGCAGTGCTCGCCCAAACGCACTGGTTCACGGTCAATGCCGAGTTCGATCCCAGAACAGGGGATGCCCTTCCGCAAGCGTTGTCCGCGTTTCTCGCTAGAGTCTCCGAGCGGAAGCCTGACGCCAGACTGCGAGATCGTCTCAATAGAATCACAGAACACGCACGTCCGGCTGTGGAGCGACTCCTTCGATCGCTGAACGAGAGTCCACGCCGCACACGCGCAGTTCTGCCTGTACGCGCGGTGCGGGAACTTGATGCAGGCAGTTTCATGAAGCTCAGCATGCGCCCCGGGCGCACCATCAGAGAAAAACTCGCCGGTAAACCCTGTCTTCAGGCCGTTCGTTGTTATCAGTCCGTAGATCTTCCGGAAAACCGGTTGCTGAAAGCCTTCGTCTCTAGGCTGGCCGAGCTACTCGAGCTGCGTCGCGACGTTCTGGGCGAGCCGGAGGACGAACTCCTTGTTCTAATCCGGTCATGGCTTGTTTCCGATGAAGCGATGTCTATCAGGGACTGGGAGAATGTTCCACCGAACAACACGCTTCTTTCGCACCGCGAGTATCGCCGCGTCTGGGATGCATGGCGACGATTGCAGACGATCGATGACGATCTCGCTCGCGATCTGGAGCATCTCGAGGAGCGCGCGGAAACGATGCGGCGCTGGAACGATTACGGGCGAATGTATCGTGAAGGAACGCATCTTTTTGCGGAAATGCCCGTTCTGTTCGATTACGAAGGGTTCAGAATCTCGACGTGGACTCCTGAACCGTCAGTCCGAAAGGCCGCGCAAAGAGTTCGCCGAAGCACCGTTAAGAGCGAAATCACACAAGCGGCATGTCTTGATCTTACTGAAACACGTCCGCGATTCGCACATACGGGGTCCGGATCCGGGGTGTTGACCGAAACGTATTTGTGGCAGCAATGGAAGCACGGAGATGATACCGTTGATCTTGAACTGTTTAACTCCGACGCCGCATATCTTCATCCGGATGCCGCCACCATTGGTTTGCCGGATCTGTTCTTCGCCAGCGACGGGATCCCCGACCACCTCCTTGACCGCGCTGCCCGAGCATTCGCTTGCCGGTTGCGCGGCACATTCAAGCACGACAGGCTTATCTGGCTTATCCCGGATGCCCTGAACGACTTTGAGTTGGAGATCCTCCGCCGCAATCTCAACACTTTCTTCCCGGGCGCTGAACCGCTTCCGCGCAGCGTTGCGGCCGTATTCGAGCAGGTTGACTATGCTCGGATTACAGAGGAAGGCTATTCTGTGGTCGTGATCGATACTCTCGGCGGCATCACTTGTCGTACGAAGCTGCTCGCCAGATTCGACGAGGATCTGAAGAAACGTCTTCCCGAAACCGCCGGCTTCTATTGGGAGCGGTGTCCCCCGATAGTACAGCCGAAGCGCGGCAACCAGCAGGAACGGCGTTACGACATGACGACCGTAGCCAGTAACGGCACGTGGCAACAACCTCCAGGGTCGGCACAACCGCGATTCAGTGAATCGCAAGTGCTCGGCAGCGATCCGCAGATCGGGCATTCCGCGTCTGTGCTGCGTGTGACCCATAGCCCCGTCGTTGGCGGAATACGCCTCCACGTTTTGCAGCAGGGGGCCGGGGATATACCGCTCTGGCGCGACCAGATTCCCGAACTCGCCATTAAAGGATATCTCCGTGGATACTACCGGCGCATTCCTCTTGTTTCGCGAGGCACAACCATAACGCCGATTCGTGGTCGCTCCGTGCGTATACCCATCGGTGAACAGTTTACACTCCCCGCCGGGAGGCGCTTCTATCAGTTCCCCCTGTATCGGGGCGAACATGCCGCTGAACTCAAATTCTCCGCTCGCCTTGACTCGCCCGTCTTTCCCCTGAAGAAAGACACGCCATGCGAACTGATCCTCCAGTTTCAATATGGCGACGACGAGCCCTACGTATTGACTTTCACCCCGCGAGACAGGTCTTTCCCGCCGGTCAGGGCTACCTGGCGACGGACCGGCGAGAAGATAGTCATGGACGCGCCCGCGCCGGGCTATCCCGCACCACGGTCGTGGGACGAGCTGACGAGGGTCCCAAAACGGGATAAGGAGGGAACCAGCAATCTTCTGGAGTGGGTCATCTTGGCGATTGACCGGCTGGATGACGATCGGCTTATCCGACCGCGGGAAAGGGCTGTTGGGAGCCTCATATCCCGCTGGCGCCAGGATCAGTACGGATCGCAATATGCGTATGCTAACTGTGGGCAAACGAACCGCCGTGTGTTCATCCACGAGCGCAACTTTATCGAGGGGCACGAATATCACAACTTTACCGTGGGCGACAAGTTGTCCTTCGAAGTGGAAGAAGACCCGGATGGCGGATTAGTCGGGCGCAGAGTCGGGCCACCGGACCTGCAGGAAGGTGCCGGGGAGTCTGTGTGTGCATTGCTCTCGCACATCCGCAAGGCCCTTTATTTCCCGATATTAGAGGTATGGCGGGATGGACGCTCCATCACAGACAGAAAGTGCCCCGCGTGGTTTGCGAGAGCGGCGCAAAACAAAATCTCGTATCTTGCGAAACTTGTTAATTCGGAGGGGCTCCCGCAATCTGTTAAGAACGAGCTGCTATTCCTGCTTTGTTGTATGCATAAAGATGCGCCGGAGGAATGCATCGAATGGGTGACCGAACAGGTTGAAGGCGGGCATGTGGGAAACCCGCGAGCTGTCGGGTGTGCGTTGGGCGATGTCTCTGAAGAATGGCAGCGATACATCTTCGATCTGGTCGCCTCAAATCCGGGGAGTGACGCTATAAGGGTTTTCGCGTACGCGATCTGGCGGGCAGAACGCTTTGTCACGCAGTTTAGTATTAAGGACTTGAATAGGTTGGTGCCGGCGCTGCTTAAATGCGTGAAGCGGATTCAGGTACAACAGAGCGAGTACGGCACAGGGCATGTGTCGGCTAAACCCCTTGAGCTTCTGCTCGGGTTATTGCGCACCCGCAGTTCGGAGAACCCGGGAATAAAGAAGATCCTCCAGCCGCAGGAGGAGATCACCAAGGCGTTCGCTCAACAGGTGGACCGAATCGAGGAGATTGTTGCGAAGACTGATGTGAGGTTGTTCTCGCGCGTTAAGATCGATGTCCAGAAGCCGGAGGGCGTCCGAACGCCCGATCTGCTGTACGCATTGCGTCTGTATCTTACTGGCGACGATGGCGCAAACGCGATACATATCACCAGCGTATCGGATACCGAGGACGACTGAGAGAAGGGGCCGCTTTCATGAAACACTATTTGCTGACGTGGTATGGCACCACCGATATGCGGGCCGCGCTCGGTCTCGAGCCGACGGATGGGCCCATTCTCAGCGCTTTGAAGACCAGGAACTACACCGACGTTGTGATCCTGGCATACACGAATCCGGATAAGGCTCCGGACGGCTTCACAGATGAAATCCGGACGGAATGGGAGCACTGGAGGGCTGCGGACTTGGAAACCCGGCTCCGGGTGCCTCGCGACAGGGCACAGCGGTGGGTGGATGTCCTGATGAACACTGATCGCGGGCACGAGCTTTTTGCATGCTGGTTGAAGACGGAACTGGCAAAGAACGGAATTGCCTGCAACGTTCAACTCATCCCATGGAAACTGGCGCATCTGAACGACGCTCGGTCGATCTGCGACGCCGCCGTATCTGCGGTAAACCGGGTTCTGGCTGACAGATCCGAGAAAACAATCACAACCTATATCAGCCCGGGAACGCCGGTGATGGCCTATACATGGGCGCTGATTGCACGAGCGCATCCGCAACACAAGATAGCCGTAATCGCCAGCTCCGAACCGCGCCTCCCCCCTGAGACAGTTGATCTACCAAGGGACTTCCTGACGCCCTTTGTCGCAGAGCCAGAACGCGCCAAGACCGATGAATATGACGCCATTATTCATCTCCTTGGGCGCGAGCGTATCCCGATTTACTTCGGCATGCTCCAATTCAGAGCCGCACTGCACATTTTCATCACGACGGACGGTTACCGGGATGCTGCGGAGGCCCTATCGCGCTGCCGGCCGCCGGCGTGTCGGTGCAGCACTGTAATAATACCGGATCCATTCACACCTGCCGCTACGCAGAGGGCCATTGAGCGTCAGATATCCAGATTGCCTGGAGGAGCAAGGCTGGCGGTTAATCTGACCGGGGGAACGAAGCTGATGTTTGCCGGGGCTCTGGCCGCGTGCTGGGAGCGCGGTCTCGAACCGTTCTACTTTGAGATAAACAAGCACAATGTCATCTTCATCCGCGACGGCATGACCATCCCCTTCGTGGGTGCCAGGTCCGTTGCCGACTATTTCGCCGTGAACGGCTTCAGGATGCTCACGAATGGCCGCTGGGAAGAAAGGCCCTGCCGCGCAGCGAGACTTGATGTCACGAAGAAGTTGTGGATGGCTAGAAGAACGCTCGGCCAACTGTACCGGAAGCCGACGTTTCGCAGCTACCAGGTGCCTTGGGGCGGGAACTGTGACCCGCCATTTGTCTGGGAGTGGGGAAAGTCGCGGGCGTCTTTCACCGCCGAGGGCAATGCCGAGCTCGTTCTGGACGGCGACGCGATTCCTATTCCCCGGTGTAATGACTATGGCCGGTATCTGAGCGGCGGGTGGTTTGAGGAATACGTGTTTAAGTTGTTGCGCGAGATTGAGGTTAAAGGAGTGATACACGATTTGCGCATTGGAATAGAAGTGGGCTACTGGCAGCAACAGTCCGATGGCCGGCCCTGCGGCGAGTTCGATTGTGCTTTTACAGACGGCAGACGCCTGTGGCTTGTGGAGTGCAAGGCCGGAGGTATAAAGCAGGAGCATATACAGAAGTTGGAGAACAACCTGAGAACGTATGGGGGAACGGCCGCAGCGGGAATTCTCGTGTCTGCGTTCCCGATTGTCGGAGCACATGCGAAGCGAGTAAGTTCATCAATGTCGATCTGCAGCGTCGCGGACAAAGAAGTGCGCGCCGAGGTGCTCGAAAGGATCATTACGACATGGGAACATGTATAAGAGACATTGACCGTCGAAATCGTAATGTAACGACAGCGGATTGCCGCTGATTCCTCCGGCAAGTGGAAATGAATCTCAAAGGATCGGCAGACGAACTGGAACGCGGCCGGCTTTTCTGGTCGCCAGCCACCGCCGGCGTCGGTAACCGTGTGGCACCTCCTCGGGTTTCCGGTGCCCCACGCCTCTTCGGATCCGGGCGCTCACGCCAGCCGGAAGTCCTCTTTGATCCGGGCCAGTAACTCGTTCACGCTCTCCACGGCTTCGGCCGGCGGGTCCGTCTTGCCGTCCCCGACGCTCACCTCGACGCGCAAACCGATGGGTACGTTCGTCTTCGCCTTGACCTGCAGCAGCTTCGGCAAGGCGTCGGCGAAATCCTGGAACTCGGCTGCCTCCAAGTCGGCCGCGGCAATCCGAACCTTCGGCCGTTCACCGCCTCCGCCGCCGCCCCTGCCGCCGGTTGCCATCGTGAGCTTGACCGTCTGCGCCGCCGGGAAATCACATGGCCACGTGCCCGAGTCGGGCATCAACTCCAGGAAGCGAGCCTGGAGCGCGGCATGAATAACATCGCGCACGGTCTTCCACGGCAGCGTATGCCCGAGCTTCTGGGAGAGAGCCGTTGCGATGGAAAGCGCCGTCGCCGCTCCGTCCTTCCATGCGTCCGGCAGATTCTCCGGCAGGATGTCCGGCGCGGGGATCGGCTTCGGCGGTAGGCGCAGCACAGCGGCATCCGTCAGCGTGCCGGCGGGCACCGGTTCACCGAAAACACTAGTCGGCCCCGAAGTCATCCATACCACGCCGGCCTGCACCGCTTCCTCAATGGCCTTGTAAACAACCTCCGGCGGGGCCTTGGGTATCTGCATCGGCTCTTCGTAGTTTTCCATCCGCACATGGACAACCTTCGTTCCATCGAAGTAGGCTCTGACGGCGCCGACAGACACTTCGTCGCCGCTCCACAGGCCCGGCAGCGCCTTCGGAGCCAGAAGCTCCGGCGCGATCTGGCCAAGTTCCGCCGCCTGCGGCAGAACGAGCTCCAGGGCCGGATCGGCAAGCACATCCTCGTCCGGGCGGCATTTCCACCATGTGCGGAAGGTGCGATCCGGACGGGTGAGCTTCAGAACGAACGAACCACGCTCGCAGCCATCGACCAGCGTGTCGAGAATCGCCTGCGCCTTGAGCATCTTGGGCAGGTGGGGCAACTGGGCGAATGCGCCGGCCAGGTCTTTAACACGCCGCGTCGTCTCGCGCTCGCGCCACAGGTTGTACGGCCCGCCGGGCAGCAGAGCCTCGGCCGATATGGGCGTGTCCTGTATCCGCGAGCGCTTGTCGGCCTTGATCGTCGTGAAGTGCGGATCGTCCGAGACGCTGATCTTGAACGCCTGGTTCTCATTGGCCTCAGACACCGTGACCACGATGCAGTAGGCTTGCCGGATTGCCTCCGGGATCCGGCCCCTGGCCTTCTCCATTTGCACGGCGAGCGTCCGCATCCGCATTTCATCGACGTTACCGTGCTGCTCACGGTTGAGTTCGTCCCTCACCTTCTCCCATGCCAGGTAGTCCCGCACCCGGGCCTCCGCCACCTCCAGACCTTCGCGCGACGGGACCAGCAGAATCAGGGCGTTGCGGAACACCCGCGGCTTCTCCGGCCCGGTGGTCTCGTCGAGAAACTTCTTGGCCTCCGCACTGGGTTTGCCGGAATCCGACGCCGCCGCCGGCCCCAGAACCGCGTAGTGAAAGCCGCCGTCGTCCTCGATATCCCGCGGCCGCGTCGGAAGCGTATGGACCCTGACGCCGGCTGCCGAGGCTCCCTCCGTAAGTTTCCTGGCCCGCGCGATCTCGTCCAGCAACCTGGCCCTCACCATGTCTTCGGTGATGCTCTTGGCGGCCACAGCGTGCATCTGAACCAGGTTGGGACGGTTGCCCATCCGCCACGTGCTAGGCAGCGCCTTGTCGGCTTCGCGCGTGAAGGTGTCGTCCAGCCAGAAGCTCGACTGCGCCCAGCGGGAAAGGCCCTTCTCCAGCTCGATCCTGTCCGGCCGCGTCGCTGCCAGCAGCACCTCCAGATCGCGCGTTCGCACGCTCTGGCCGACCGGCTGCGAGTGCAGGAACGTGGCGAACACGGCCTGCTCAATTTCGCGATACCTGAGCCCCGCAGACTCTTTCTGGATTCGACTGGCGATATCAAGCTCCGTTGCGAGGATGCCCGTCCACACCCGCGCCTCCCCTTCGTGTCCTTCGGTGTCGGCGACGGCGACCAGCTCCCGCGCCGCATCGGACAGCCCCCCATCGCTGTCGGGCGCGGCCAGGAAAACCGCCGGCCCGATGAGCGGGCTGGTGTCCCACTTCTCGGCCTGCCGCAGAGCCAGGGCGAATGTGCGCAGAACGCCGCGGGTCCGCTGAAACTGCTTAAGCTGCGTCCACTTGCTGTAGAGCACCTCGGTCAGGTCCGGATGAAACGGGTAGCTCCGCAGGAACCGCTCTTCAGCCTGCGAGCCCTGCCGGCGGGTCTGCTCGTCCACGTCGGCAATTCCCTTCAGCGCCGCAATAACGTGGGGCTTGAAGGCATCCTTGTCCTTGATCGACTCGGGCGTGAAGAACCGCCGGCGAAGCACCTCGGCCACATCCTCCTTCACCACCGGCTCCACCGCCTCTTCCCGCTCGCGCTCGAAGATGGCGGACAACTCGCTCAGCAGTTGCCGACCGGTCGGGTCGCTCTTGGCCGGGTCCGTCGCCAGCAGCGAGGCGACGATGCAGCATCGGTTTACCTTTGTTGCCGCCTGCGTGAGGTATTGGAAGAAGTTGACCAGCCGGTCCTTCGAGCGCGGGTCCTGCCCGGCTTTCTCGCGGGCGTACATCAACACCTCGTCGATGAGCACCAGCACGCCCAGCCCCTTCTTGACCGGCATCTCCAGCAGTTGCGTCAGCAGAAGTTCCGCCGGCGCGCTGTCGCGTTCCTCCGGCCTGTTCTCGGCATGCAACAGCCTCAGCCCATCATCGCCGGCGATCTGATATGCCAGTACGCTCCACGGCTGTTTGAGCACGCGCGTCTCGCCGCCCGGACCGCGAACCTCCATACCCTTCTCCACATCCAGCTTGTCGAAACAGAGACCGGCCACCAGAGCCTTGCTCGGCCTCTCGCCAATCGACTGGATGAACTCCTGTACGGCCGGCAGATCGGGCAGCGTCTCGGGAGAGTGCACGAGATGGCGCAGTGTGATCAGCGTGTGCGTCTTGCCGCCGCCGTAGGTCAACTGTAGTTGCCGCACGGCCTTGTCATTCTTGCCGGCCAGGCGCAACACCACGTCCCGCACCAGCCCGCGCAGGTTGTGCGTCGGAAAGGTCAGGGCGAAGAAGCTGGCCTGGTCTTCATAGACCGGCTGCTTGCCGCGCTGCATCATGACCTCGTACAGGTCCGCGGCGAACATCTGCATCGTCAGTTCGCCCGACCGCAGGTCGTCCCGCAGCCGGACCACTTCATGCCAGGGTTTCCAAGGTAGTTTTGCCATAGGTTCACCTATTCCTTGCTGACGCGGGGACTCGGAGACGCGGGGACGGGCCGGCGTCTATTGGCGCCCACGACCCAGTTCTCGGGTTTCTCGATCATCGCGACGAGCTGTCCGAGCATCTGTTCATACCGCCCGTCGAGTTCGTCTGCTGTTTCCCTTGTGACGTAGCCGCAGCGGTGCGCAAACCCGATCCACGTCTGTGTCTCCGAGGCTTCGCCCTCGGCGTCGGTCAGCTTGCTGACGAACGCGGCCGGGTATCGTCGTTTCCGCCAGGCTTCCGCGATGTTCGCCGCCACTGAACGCGACGCGCGCCGAAACTGATCCGTCAGGGAATGACGCTCCTCGGTGGGAAACCGCTTCGTCAATTCAAAGATCAGCATGGCCGCATCCATCGCGTTCTGCCAAACCCTCAGTTCCTTGAATGATCGAATACTCGCCATCACCGCGTCTCCGTGTCTCCGCGTCTCCGCGTCTCGGCGTCACCGCGTCTCCTCGCCCCCGTCTCTCCTCGTCCCGCGTCACTCCTGCCCGAACGGCAGCAGCGCGCCGCGATCCCGCACCGCGCCCTTCGCGCCGATGTGGTTGCTGATGCTCTCCAGCAGCGACCGCTCGTCGCTGCCGTGCGGCGAAAGCTCTATCAGCGCCTGGAGCAGCCGCCTGAAAAGCTCGTTCCGCCGCAGGGCGTGCTCGTCAATATACTCGTCCACCTTGTGGACGTCGCCGCCTTTCCACAAGTGCATCAGCCGGTGAACCCGGTCGATCAGCGGGACCGGCTTGCCGCCGGGCGCCTCGTAGCCCATGCTCCTGGCCTTCCGTTGCGCCCAGGTCTTGAGCTTCAACCTGCCGCCGGAGCCTTCCTCATCGTCCTGCGCCTCGTCGCTATCCACGCCCTCGATCTCCGCGTCTCCGCGTCCCCGCGTCTCCGTGTCATCGCTCTCTCCGCCGCCGGTGCGGGCGAGGATGTCCCATGTATCAACCAGCTCGCCGTCCGACAGGCCGCACGATATCGCGTACAGGATACACGCGCCCACGGGCGCTTCATCCATGCCGAAGTCGTGGCGGTGCAGCAGGTAGTAGGCCGTCACCTCGTCCAGGTTTCCGACCGCCGCGTCCCCGCGTCCCGGCGTTTCCGCGTCTTCGCCCGAAAGCACCCGGCCGACCACGAAGTCCACGACCATCCGGCGGACGTGGTTGAGGAACTCGCCCACGCTCATCGTCGCGTTGGGCTCGTTGGCCTTGCGGACCACCGGGTGCTTGCTGTAGGCCTCCATCGCCGGCCCGGTTGCCGCCCAGACGAAGTCCGGCCCGCGAATCCCCGCATCCCAGAAGTCCCGCAGCTTCTTCGTGATGTTCGCCCGCATCTCCTCCAACACGTTGTTATCCCAGCCGGGGCGGGCCGTCGCAGGGCGCTTCCTCGCCGCCAACCAGACGGACGAAGCCAATGCTGCAGAGGTCTTAGCACGCATACGAGTGGACATCTCTGTCTGAATTGGCCAACTGCCATCGACGACGAAGCCAGATCGAATGATTGCCGCTACCAGCGTCTCCCACGCATCAGGTTGCTTGTTGGCGAAAACGACGACCAATCGCCCTTCTGGTCTGAGTGCGGTACAGCATGAACTGAATACGTGAGCCATACCGTCTTCGTAGATTCTCTTGCTCAATGCTGCATCGTTCCCGTGGCGGCTGCAGTCATCGATGAGTTCGCCATCGTTGGCGTCGTGATCCCACTTGGGCGACAGTTGCTGCGCAAAGGCGGTGTCGATTGAGGATGAAATGCTGTGCAGGGAACGCCGGAGCCAGATATAGAAGAAGTCCATTAGATCAGAGTAGGGAATCGCATCGTAGTACGGCGGATCGGTGATGATCGCATCCAGCGTCCCATCGTGAATGCTCATGGCAGAGCGATTAATAGGGCGGGGCAGCTCCGAATCCTTGCCTGCGATCAGGGCGTGGTCGATGTAACGGCTGGACCAATCAAGTTGCGCGGAATACGCGCCTCCTGTATTGTTGGTCGCAGGAATCTCTGAGAAGTCCCAAGTGATCGGTAGTGCGAAGCGAGTGAATGTGTGCCCGATAAGTTCCCGCGAGAGGTGCCAGACGCAAACCGTAGAGTTGTAGTCTGCCACTTTGTCAATCACGAGCGCCAGATATGCCCCGACGGCTTCACTCCAATCGGGGGGAAGTTGCTGGGCTGTCATCTCGTCGCGCGCGGCGCGGGTCGCGGCGACGAACCGCCCCAACGCCATGAGTTGACGCGGCGTGAACAGGTCTCGCCACTTCATCAGCCCGTAACCCTGCACGCTGAACGCGCGCCCCGCGCCGCTACCGCCTCCAGCGGGCGTCGGCTCATCGGGCACGCCGAAGGGAACATCTCTGAACGCGGCCTGGATCTGCTCCTCGGTGATGGCCGCGCAGGCCAGCTCGTGTTCCGTGGGCAGGCGGTATTGCTTGCCGTCGGGTGTATCGACAACCACTGCGGTCATGACGCTGCCCAGCCGGCCGGCCTTGCCTTCCAGGCGGATGTCCTCCATCGTGTTGATGGTTTGGCAGCACGGGCACCGGGCGCCCGCGCGGCTCATGGTACCCGCGCCGATGCGCTTGTCGTGCTCGCGCCGCTGCGCCGCGTTGCTGCCCCTGACCGGAACGTTCGCGTCGATCCCGAAACGAACCGACGGATAAAGGGGGCGGCGCCGTATCTCCGCGTCTCCGCCTCCCCGCGTCTCCGCATCCGTCCGAACCGCCTCCATCGTCAGCAGCACGCGCTTCTTGTCCTTCCTGCACAGCCAGCGGGTCTTGAGCAGCGGGACGGTCGCCCGGCAGTTCTTGCACGTCACCGTCCGTGCCCAGAGGTAAGCGACGGTTGGCTTGGCGACCCAGCGCGGGTTGCGCGGGTCGGCCAGGTACTCCTTCGTGAACTCGGCGTTCAACGAGTCGATGTCCGGCGTGCCATCGTCCTTGAGCGGCACGAGGCGCATCGGCTGGTGCTCATAGACTATTGTGGCCTTCGTGATCGGCTCGAAGTCGGCGTAGGTCGGGTAGTACTGCGCCAGTTCCCGTCGAGCACGGTCGAGCACCCACTTGCCCCAGGCGCGGACGTGCCAGGCCAGGTCCGCCTCCGGCGGACTGGCTGACGCGGCGAGGGGGAGACGCGGCGACGCGGAGGCGTTCCTGTCGCCGTGTCTGCGTGTTCCCGTGTCCCCGTCTCTTTCCGCGCTCCCCGCGTCTCCGCGTCCCCGCGTCTCCGCGTCGAACAGAGTCCCCGGCTCATCCAGCTTGTGCGCCTTGCGAAACGCACGCATGAACTCTTCGTTCTTGAGGATGAACTCCGGCAGCGGCCGCTTATGCCCGGCCAGTTTCTGCGGGTACTCCAGCGTGCACTTGAGGATGAACCACGCGACGGGGTTGATGTCCACGGCCGTGGCCTCGCAGCCCAGTCGCATCGCCTCCAGCGGAATGGACCCGCCGCCGGCGAAGGGGTCGAGCACCTTGGGAGCACGCCCGCCGTAGGCCCTGCGGATCTCCTGGCGGAACCACTCGAGCGTGTCGGCATTCTCGGTTTCCCGGCCCCAGTGCAGGATGCCGCCTTCGGTCTCTTCCCTGATGCGCTCGACGGTCTGGCCGTTGGGCATCTTTTTCTTTTCGATCTTCTTGACGACCTTGCCGCCGATCTTCTCGCACAGCTCCTTGCGGCGTCGGCGGACTTCCTCCTCCCATTGGGCGTCGCTCATGCCCTCGGGTTTGGGCTCGGCGCTGGGGTCGGGCAGCAGCGCGGCGATCAGCGCCGCGCGGCACGCCGCCAGCGGACGACGCGCCGGCCAGATGTGCAGCGTGGAAATATGCCCGTGGCGGACGTTCTTCTCGTGGACGGAGTCCAGCGACGCTTGCTTGAGTGGGAAGGCGTGTTCGATCAACCGTGGGAAATCATTCATCGTTTCTTCTCCTTCTCCTTCCTGACAGGTCTTTTCTGTGCTTGCCCCAGCACTCCTCTGCCAGGTGGACTTTCGTCCGGAGAAGATCAAGGGCATTCTTGCTATATCGCTTGATCTTCAGCGATCCGATCTCCAGCTCGCGGTACATGTCGGAGTCGGCGTGCACGCGGAACTCCCGGATCATCGCCAGCGTCCGTGGGGCGCTCAGATTGAGATGCCCGGCGAGTTGGCGAAGGCCGAGATTGAACTTGTCTAAGACGTTGATCTCGCGATGGATGATCACTCCCTGTGCTTGATCCGCCTCCTCCGGCTTCAGGATTCGCACGGGCAGCGCATCCGGCGTTTCCTTGACGACCTTGAAGCCGACCGCGATGCCGTCTCCGTCTGAGAGGAACTCGATCTTTGCTATCTCTGGAAAGACGACGCGCCAGTTTTCTGCAGCGATGAGATTCTCAACCGCGACTTCGAGTTCGGCGGTCGTCATCCGTCGATGCCGCTCCTCGCCCCCGATCTTGAATGCCATCAGGGGCCGCAGCATCGCCATCGCGTGCTGCCTGTTCGTGCTCGGCTGGTGGAGAAGTTCGCAAAGCTTGTCGAACTCCTCGTCCAACACCTGCCCCAGTTGCTGGGGCGGAATCGCCGAAATCGGTAAGACGCGAGTCGGAAGAAAATCGAGCAGGCCTTTACCTGTGGCCGTCCGAATAAGCTGATTGAACAGGGAGACAGACGCTTGAGCAAAGATGTATAAGATCGCCTCCGAGGTCTCTTGGTAGTAATGGGTGACACAATCGCGGAGGTTGTCGAGTATGGAGAGGAACTTGCGATGATCCTTTGAAAGGATTGCAAGCTTCTCTTCCGCCAGACGGAGGCATGTGTCAAACGCGTAGGAGTACCCGCGATCTTCGTCGAATGCGGTGCCAGCGCGATCGACGATCAGGGACTTCAAAAGCATTTCAAAACTGTGGTGGAGCAGAATCAACACTGCCTCTGGCCGCGCACACTCATGGGGACGATTGAATAGCTCGATGGCGAGAGTGAGCGACTGAATTGCTTTCTCTCGTAATGCAAGAACGTCCGGGTTTTGTGGTGTGCTTGTAGCCGAAGCCTCACTAACCATCGGACACCTCCGCCTGTGTGATCTCCCTCGCACTAATCAGCACGCTGCCCTTTGCCTTTGCGAGCAGGTTGCCGAACGGGTCGCGCACCCGCACCAGCCGCGGATTGGGCGTGGCACAATCGTACACGACATAGAGCCAGTACCGCTCGCGTAGATTGCACGCTTTGGCCCATTCGTTTGCCGAAACCTCGATATCGCTGGTGCCCGCGCGGCCCTTGACCTCGATGCTCCGCTTCTCGCCGTCGGGCCGGCAGGAGAGAAGGTCGAAGCCGGGGTTCTCCGGCAGGCCGGCGGCACGGGCCAGCGCCGCCGTGTGCACGTCGTGGACGGTCGCGCCGGCGGCTTCCTCATAGGCGCGGGCAACCTGCATGGCGACTGCCTCGACATTGGCGTCGAGCTGCTCGCGGTCGGCCGGGTCGGCCGAGGGAACTACCAGGGCGTGGGCAACGAAATCGACGGCACCCGGACGGAGAAGCTCGGGTTCGCGGCGTAGAACGGCCAGGGCGTGATTTCGCCGGGAAGCGACCTCGCGCTGGCGGGTCTTCACGCGGTCGAGTTCCAGTTGAGCGCCCTTGTCGCCGGCGCGCGCCTTCTCAGTAAGCTTGGTCCGGACGGCGGCAAGCTCGGCTTCCGAGAAGTCAAATCCGCGGCGGATCAGCGCTTCTCGCTCGGGCAGGCCGGCCAGCAGCGCGTCGCGGCGCTGGACCGCCATGACGCGGGCGACGCGCTCGGTAAGGTAGGCACGGGCCTGTTCGCGGAGATCCCTGGCCGCGCCGGCGAGCCGCTGGGCCGCACCCGGCAGGCCACGGCCTCCCTTGAGCAGCAGCAGTTGCTCGACGGGGCAGACCTCGATTTCCGAGCCTTCGTACTGCCGGATGCCGACAAGCCGGCATTCGACGGTTTGCTCGTGCGCCAGTTCGGGAATGTCCGGGTCGGCCTGACGAACGACCGAGACGCGGGCGAGGTGGAAAAGATACGGTCTGCTGGTTGTCGGGTCGATGAAGATTGCGCCGCGGAGCGCCTTGCTGCCGAGCCGGTCTTCGACAACGGCACGGAACGCCTCGAACACAGGTTCGCCGGGATGCAGCCAGATTCCGCCGTTTTTGTCGGCGGGCCGCGTGACGGTCAGGCGGTCGCGCTGGCCGGGCGGATAGGCTTCCAGAGCCGGCAGGAGCGGGTCCAAAGCCCCCGTCTTGGTTGGCCGTAAGGCAAACTCGCCGCCGGGATCGCCCTCTATCGCGATGTCCACAAGAGGGGCGGCTTTTTCGATGAACTGTCGGACGTAGCCGGGCAGCAGGCGCCAGTAGGTTTCCTGTTCAAGGTCTTCGCGAAGCCGTGGCAGATTCTTCGCTACATCGCCGCCAGTTCCGTACAACTTCTTCTCGCGAATGGTGACGGCTTCTACCTGTTCCCTGGTGAGGACGCCTTCGAGCTGACGTCCGGCGACATCCGGACCTTCGTTCAGGGCTATCTCCATGTACTGCGTGATGGAGACCCCTTGGAACAGGCGGCCGATCACGTCGTAAACCTTATCGGACTTGAGCTCCCTGCGTATGGCTTCCAGCTTGTCCAGCAGGGTCTTCAGCACGCGGCCTTCGCGCGTTGACGGGGCGACCAGGTTGAGGATGACAACCGGGTCGTGCTGCTGGCCGTAACGGTGAATGCGGCCCATACGCTGTTCTAGGCGGGCCGGATTCCAGGGGATATCCCAGTTGACCATAAGCCAGCAGAATTGCAGGTTGATGCCCTCGCCGGCGGCGTCGGTGGCGACGAGGATGCGGCAGCCGCCTTCGTGATGCGATCTGCGAAAGCGCTCGACCTGTTCCTCGCGTTCCTGGTAGTCCATGCCGCCGTGAATCTGGGCGACCTGGCCGGTGTAGCCCATGCCTTCCAGCCGGCGCACGAGGTAGTCAAGCGTATCGCGGTGCTCCGTGAAGATGATGAGCTTCTCATCGGACCAGCGAGGGTCGGTGAGAACGCCGCGGAGCCGGTCGAACTTCGATTCCGCGCCGGGCTTCTCATAGACGGCCTTGGCCAGATCGACGAGACGGCGGACCTGTTCCTTCTCGGCCAGCAGATCGGCAAGCGACGCCGCAACAACGCCCTGCAATAGCCGGTCTTCGCAAATCTCGTTTCCTTCAAGACCTTCGGCCGGAACTTCTTCGTCGGCGGTCTGCGCGTCGAATGCATCCGCCTCGTCGGCCAGCCGCTGCTGAAGCGTCAGCAGTTGCTCCATGGTAATGCGGCCTTCCTGTACGTCGGCAATGAGCTTGTCGAGCTTGTCAAGACGGCGCTCGAAGGACCGGAGCAGCGCGTAGGTGGAACTGGCCAGGCGGCGCTGGAAAACGCTCATGGCGAGGCGCGCAGCAGTGCGATTAAGGAGCTTGGCCCTGTTGTACACGTAGCGCAGGTACTCGGTGGTTTCGTCGTAGAGCTGCTGCTCGCTGAACTCGCCCCGGGTGAGTTCGTAGCCGAGCGTATCGGAAATCCGCTTCGGGTAAAGCGGCGTCCCGTCCAGCCGAACCATCTCTTCCTTGGTCCGCCGGATGAAGTGCTTCACGCGCAGGTCCGCCGGGTACTCGGCGAAGGCTTCGGGGGTCGCCAGAACCTCCGGCTCCAGCAATCGCCACAGGGCGTAATACGGGTAGTCCTTGCCCATGTGCGGCGTGGCGGTGAGCAGCAGCAGGTGGTGGGCGCTCCAGTTGAGGCGCCACCGGTCGTCGAGCCCGGGCACGCCAGCCAGAGCTTCGGCCAATCGGTAGCGGTCGGTCTTGCGGACGCGCAGGTCGGCCCCGCGGTCGGCCGACAGCTTGTGGGCCTCGTCGAAGATCACCAGGTCGTAGGGTTCGACATCCGGCTCTTGGAGACGGGCGAATACCCGCGCGCCGGCCAGCGTATCCACGCTGACTATCAGTTGATCGCTGTGCTCACCGGTGAAGGGATTCTCTGTGCGGGCGTCGGCTCCGGTGATTATGCGAAAGGGCAGGCCGAAGAGATTCGACAGTTCGCGCCGCCAGTTCCCGATGAGTCCAGCAGGCGCTACTACGAGCACACGTCGCAGAAGCCGGCGGGACTTCATCTCGCGGATGTAAAGGCCTGCCATGATGGTCTTGCCCGCGCCGGCGTCGTCCGCCAGAAGGAACCGTAACCGGTCTTGGGGGAGCATGTGTTCGTAAACGGCGATCCGCTGATGGGGCAGCGGGTCGATCTTCGACGTTTCGGCGGCAAACGCCGGGTTCGCCAGGTGACCGAAAGACAGGCGCTGGCCCTCAGCCAGAACGACCACAATTTCTGGCGGGGTTGTGAAGTCCAGGAGGTCAGGGGCTTCTGGTGCATGACGTTCAGCGCCGTCCGCATCACTGCCCCCGGGCGTTGGAGCACGGTCGGACGCCAGCTTGACGAGTTGCGCCCACGAAAGCCGCGAGGGCTTGACTTGCCCGTTCTCCCAGCGATTGACGGTCGCGAAGGAAACGCCAAGTTCAGCGGCAAGACGAGCTTGTGTCAATCCAAGATCGGCACGTAGCCGCTTGATCCTCTGCGGATAGTCCTGTGGCACTTCTTTGCCGGCCGTTCTTTCGATCATCGTGGATCCTCAGTCGCGACCGTCGCCAAGCCATAGCATACGCGAGTATAGCATATGCGATACTCTATGTACAACTGCCACGCGATATGTCCGATAACGCAGTCGCAGTGGCGGTTTCCGCGTGGGCCACTGGGACTGTTGGCAGGCGGACGGGGCTTCACGGCTTGTACCGTACGCCGTCTGGCAGGGCGACCAGCAACGGTGTCAACGATATTGTATGGCAAGATTGCGACTGAGACGGTTCTTCATGACTGCCCGCGATTCCGCAACATGGGCGGCCGGGTGGATTCAGCCATCATGTGACACACTGCGTCGTCGCACACATTGTCCTTGCCTCCACGTCGTTGCCGGTCCGTATCGGCGGCCACGGGCTGAAAACTTGGTACTCGTGTGCGTTTTGTCGATAAGCTTCGGGTCACTCAATGGTGTGCGAGGTCTAAATCGTGGAACGTCCTGATCATGGTTGACACAGTCGCGTTCGCATGCACTTCTAACATCACAGATTTCGCGGGCCGGTTGCCGTTCGGGCGATACAACGGCAGAAGATGTGGCCGGATATGCGCCTCTCCTCGCCCAACCAGCCCTGCGCCCGAACAGAGGTGTGGATGCAGAAGAGTTGTCCGGAATCAGGTGAATCAGAGTATTGTCCGCTTACGCCCCCAGCAGCCGCTCAAGCACGTTCATAGACATGCCGCTGGTGTTCTTTTCCGATTTCACCCGCTTCAACCGGCCGCCGGGAGCGGCAACAGCCCGACGGGCTTAGACTTGCTGATTCGGTCGCGCCGTCTGGTGATGTGCGATGTTCCCTGCTTACATTGTGCGGCATCCCTTCCGGCCTCATTGATGCGAGGCCCTTGTGTGAAGCGGATGCCAGTTTCATCAGGCGATGCAAGGTCGCGCCCTTATTCATCAGATGACGTGGAATCGAGCGCAAGTACGCCCTTGCCTGGCGTTCGATTGTTTTGAAGAGGGCCTTGCCAATAAGCCATACTACGTGCCCTGCCGTCTGCTGGCAGGCTGACGCAGGCAATCACCGCATGGATTTGCTGGCGAAATGCCGTGCCATTAGCGCGCGTACGAAGAACCCACTGAACTTGAGCCCAGTGCGGCCCGACGGCATGGCGCTCGTCGGTCATCTTGCGGCGGCTGACAGCGGGAGAGGGCCTGCCTGCGGCAGGTTCGTTATTCCTTCTTCTCGGCCATCTCGCCGATTCTGTGGTCAACCTGATACAGCGCGCCGACGCTCGAGCCTACTTTCTCGACGAGGGCTACGAACTCGCTGGACCATTTCTCCTCTTCCACCTGTTCGCCGACGAACCACTGAAGCATGTTCTGCGTCGCCAGATCGTCGGCCTTTTCAGCCACGGCGCAGCAGGAGTTGATGCCGGCCGTGTTGCGGCATTCGGCGGCATAGGCGCCCTTCACGGCCTCCAGCGGCGAGGCGAAACGCGTTTCCACGGCCGGTATCGCCGGCAGCTTCACCTGTCCACCGCGGTCCAGCACGTAATCGATAAGTTTCTGTGCGTGGCTCTGCTCCTCGCCGGTCTGTTTGCGGAACCACGCGGCAAAGCCCTTGAGCAGTTCCTGCTCGAAGTAGATGGCCATCCCCAAGTATTCATACATGGCCTGAAGCTCAAGGCCAATCTGTTTGTTAAGGGCTTCCAGAACTTCTTTTTTCAGCATGTCTTATCTCCTGTGTGTGAACTTGCCCTGATTATAGCAGCGCCGGGGACAGGATGGTAACGGCGTAAATGATGACCCGCGCGACAGTTTCCACTAACATGGGGCACGGCGGTAGATAGTAACGATACCGGCCGGTATGTTCGGACTGAACTTTCTTTTCGCCGCGGCTCTGTGGGCGCTGCCTCTGGCGCTGCTGCCGATCATTCTGCACATGCTCTTCCGGCGGAAGAGCCCGATACTTCTTTTTTCCACGTTGCGCTTTGTGAAGGCGAGCATGCAGCAGACAGCCGCCCGTCGGCGCATCCAGCGCTGGCTACTGCTGATATGCCGCGTGCTGCTGCTGGCGCTTCTGATATGGGCTGTGGCGCAGCCGGTGCGCATTCTGGCGACGGGCTGGATGGATTCGGGCCGGTCGATGATCGCGGCGATAGTCGTCGATACCAGTTATTCGATGCAGTTGCGGCAGCAGGAAATGACGCTGCTGGAGAAGGCCAACGACATCATTCTCGACCTGCTGCGCGAACCCCTGCGCAATGCCCAGGTGGCGATTTTCCGTTCGCAGCCGCCTCCCGCCGACAGTCCCGAAACCCTTGCGCCGGTAGCGAAGATTCAATCGCAGTGGACGGGCCTCAAGCCGCAGCCCTCCCGTCGTCCGCTGGCGGAGCGGTGCGGCGCGGCCATAGGGTTCCTGAACCGGCAGCAGGCCGACCGCAAATGGCTGGTGGTCATATCCGACCTCCAGAGCCGCGAGTTTCCAGCGCCTCTGCCCAAACCTGAAGATGCGCGCGTCGTGCTGTTCGATCTGCATCCGGAGAAACCGGCATCGAACGGCGTCACAGACATCCACACCGAGCCGCAACAGCCCATCCCCGGCGTCGGCACGCAGGCGGTGGTCGAGATGAGCGGTCAGGCCGGCGATGCGCCGTTCTTCAATCTGCTGATAAACCGGCTCGACGGCACAAACCTGAAGACCATCAGCAACCTTCAGGCGATGTTCGAGACCACCGGCCGGACACGCGCGCGTGTGCCGCTGAAAGAAGGGTTGCCGGCGGAAAGATGGCTTCTGATGACGGCACAGCTCCAGCGCGAGGATGATCTGGCGTGGGATAATGCTCGTGCGCACCTCGTGGAACTGCCTCCCAGACAGACTGTTACGCTCATCGAAGCTCCGGCCCAGCCGGCGGCGTCGGCGTTTGTGCGACTGGCGCTGGATCCATGGGAGGGCAAGCTGGCATCGTGGCCTCTGGAGGTTGCCCGCGGCAGCGATACAACCGGCAGGGAAAACGTGGCCGTCGTGCTGCTTGCCGACTGGCCCGACGCTGCGCGCGCCGCCAGATTCGCCGCCTTTGCCCAGGCAGGGGGCACGCTGGTCCTTCTGCTGCAACCCGGTCTGGAGCAGACGTTTGCGAAGCTGCCCGTTGCCGATCAGCGGGCTATAGCCCGTCTTCTGCCATCGACGCTCGCGCCGACGCTTCCGGGCGGAGGTCTTGCCGGAGCGACGGGGGTGTATCGCGTGGCCGCGCCGTCCATGCCCGACCGCATTCTCGATGGCCTTACGGATCCGTCGTTTCGACTGAATCAGCTGCACGTGAGGCGATTTGTCCCCTTTGCTCCGCCTTCGGACCCGGCGGTAAACACCATCCTTTATCTATCCCCGGCCGGCGGAGACAGCCGCGTGCTTTCCTTCGGGCTGTTGTACCGTCGCGCCGTGGGCAACGGCACGGTGTTTACCCTGGCCACGCTTCCCGACTCGCGATACATTTCGCCGGCGGCGCACCCGGTGCTGCTGCCTCTGCTGGTGAGCATGGCGCTGCGCCCGCCGGAGCAGCGGGATGCCCAGAACGCGGAAGTGGGCCAGAGTCTGG
>Ga0315298_1001452_pt1 | contig 43281 bp, 42 predicted proteins | sample WHS_1_MG_FD_203077 | JGI IMG/M metagenome (GOLD analysis project Ga0315298, IMG submission 203077) | Extremophilic microbial mat communities from Washburn Hot Springs, YNP, Wyoming, USA - WHS_1_MG | ecosystem: Environmental > Aquatic > Thermal springs > Hot (42-90C) | place: USA: Wyoming... | reverse complement strand
ATGCCGAAAAACTGTCCGAATAACTCTCGGATCGCTGTCCGAATTGAATCGGATCAGTGTCCGAATTACATTGCACTGCTGTCCGAATTAAATCGGAATCCCTGTCCGAATTGCGTCGGAATATGCAGTTAGGGCAGACAACACAGTTTTAGGGTGTGGTGTGGCGGAGCGCCGAGCTTGCAACGAAAGCGTTTATCTCAACGTGAGTGTTTGTTTGGCGATGCGCCACGCTGAATAATTACAGTGAGAAATCGAACATGTTTGCGAAGATTTTCAGACTGCCAGTTTGCTCAATTTGTCAGTATCTGCTTCTCTGGCAGCGGGCAGTGTGGTCACAACAGTGCGGCCTTTGGTGCACAATATTGGATAATCTGCTCGGAAATCGCAGGTCAGCGTGTGGTTCGAGCATTTTGCTTTCGAACTGTTCGTCCGCCGATCCGACTCGCAACTCCTCCCGTGGGCGACGAAGTCGCCCTTTTCAGCGCGGCGCGACACAGCGGCATTCCTGAAACCAAGGCAACGGTTACGCCTCGAGCGTTTGGTTGCGGCTGCGCCGCGCTGAGGGTTATCTGCGGGCAGACGGAGGCGATGTCGCATCTCGTTCATATGCAGGAGACTATGTTTTGTGTTTGGACGTCCCCCTTGACAAAACGAGGGGTATTATACAACAAATCTTCAGGTTGGTATTCTAAGGATTGTGAGTGGCAGGCTGGAAGAAAACGCCCTCACATCGTGTAATGAACGCGGAATGATTTAATTGTACGCTTATGCGAAAAGGACATTTGCATCTTACGTTTGGACTGTTTTTGGCAGGGCTGATTGGAATCTGGGATTTGTGTGCTTCTGAGAAAGAGTCTGGGGCGGAACTTCCTGAGCGGCAGTTAACCGTTGCATTGCAGTTCCCGGGGATAACTCTTAATCCGGAGGACACATTCAGTGTGGATTTGTTGATCAAGAACCGCGGCCGGCGCGATGAAACGGTGCTGCTCGAGGTGATCGAGAAACCACAAGATTGGACGGCGGAGATCAAGCGTTATGGCACTGTTGTGAGCGGCGTGTTTGTGGCGTCGAAGGAAGACCAGACTCTTACGCTCTCCGGCAAACCCGCCAACAAAGAGCTGAAACGGCTTCCGACCGGCACTTACAAGTTCGCCGTGAAAGCCACGACTGTTGACGGTGCCATCACTCAGACTTCGGCAATTACAGTGAATGTCGTTTCCGCAGAGGGGGGCGCTGAAAAGGTCAGCATCGACACGTCGTATCCGACATTGCGTGGGCCGACCGGGGACAAATTCCAGTTTTCGCTTGATGTGCGGAATGACACCGGGCAGGACGCGGTGTTTAACTTCCGCGCGGTGGCGCCCCAGGGTTGGGAGGTCTCGTTCAAACCTGCGTACGAGTCGAAGCAAATCACCTCTCTTCAGATCAACGCAAACTCGACCAAGACGGTTGAGATGGAGGTGACCCCTCCGTACAACGCGCAAGCGGGCGAGTACGATTTCAAGGTCGAGGTGCAATCGCCAAAGGCAAAGGCGGAAAAGGACCTCAAGGTTGTGCTGACGGGCACATACGGGTTGAAGGTTGGGACGCCGACGGGTTTGTTGTCGCTGGTGACCGAGAAAGGTCGCAAGGCGACGGTGACGTTGATGGTCCAGAACAAGGGATCGGCTCCGCAGCGCGAGATCAAGTTTGAAGCGTTCAAGCCCGAGAACTGGAAGGTCGAGTTCAATCCGGAGAAGATCGAAAATTTGGAGCCGGGCGGGGTCAAACAAACCGAGGTGACGATCACGCCTGCGGATCAGGCGCTGGTGGGGGATTACTCGGTGAGCATTCAGACCGAGGGCGAGAAAGCGAACCAGGAAACCGAGTTCAGGGTGACGATCAGGGCGTCTTCTGCGTGGGGATGGATAGGTGTGGCGATCATTGCGATTGTCATAGTTGGTTTGGCGGTGACATTCCGTGTGTTGGGCAGGCGTTGATATGGGTGCGATCATTCAGACTGAGAATCTGACCAGGCGGTATGGCAGACAGGTGGCGGTCGATGGTTTGACGCTCGAGATCAACGAGCGTGAAATATTCGGGTTTCTCGGTCCCAACGGCGCCGGCAAGACAACAACAATCCTGATGTTGCTTGGCCTGACCGAGCCGACATCCGGATCAGCGCGCGTTTTGGGGTATGACCCGACGCGAGACCCGTTGGAAGTCAAAAGACAGGTCGGGTATTTACCCGAAAACGTGGGGTTTTACGATGATCTCACCGGGCGCGAGAATCTGCGGTTCATGGCCGAGCTGAACCGCCTGCCGGAAACCAGGATCAGTGAAAAGGTCGAGGAAGCCCTCCGCATTGTCGGCCTCAATGGTGAGGGTGACAAACTGGTTGGCGCGTATTCGAGGGGCATGCGCCAGCGGCTTGGGATAGCCGAGCTGCTGATCAAAGACCCGAAACTGTTGATCCTTGACGAGCCGACGCTCGGTCTTGACCCCGACGGAACGATCAAGATGCTGGACCTTGTCCACTGTCTGAGTCGCGATCGCGGGATCACGGTCATGCTTTCCTCGCATCAGTTGGAACAGGTGCAACGCATATGCACACGTGTTGGCATCATGATAAAAGGCAAGCTGGTTGCCGTGGGCTCGATCGAAGAGCTGGCGAAGCGGAAGCTGGGTGAGGGCGGCGGAATGAACCTCGAAGAGATTTACATGCGCTATTTCAAGGAGGCCTGAGTTATGTGGACAATTTGCAAAAAGGAACTCGCCGATCATTTCAGTTCGACGCGTTTTTTGATCCTGTTTTGTTTAATTTTGATGGTGGCGCTTGTTTCCACGTACATGGTGGCGACAAAAATTCGCCAGGTGCTCGAGGGCGTTTCAAAACCGTCGAACGTGTTTCTGCTGTTGTTCACCACGGAGGGCAAGTTTTTCTCGCTTGTCCAGTTTATTGCGTTTTTCGGTCCGCTGTTGGGCATCATAATGGGTTTTGATGCCATCAACAGGGAACGGCAACACCGAACGCTGGCGAAACTGGTGTCTCAACCGATATTTCGCGATGCTGTTATTAACGGCAAATTTCTGGCGGGCGTGATAACGGTGAGCATTGCGCTTGTGAGCATGATGATGTTGCTGACGGGCATTGGGTTGATCACCGTGGGCGTGGTGCCGGGCTGGGAGGAAATCGGACGGCTTTTTGTGTATCTGATCGTCAGCATTGCGTATGTGTCGTTTTGGCTTGGGCTGGCGATTCTCTTTTCGATTCTGTTCAGGTCGTTGGCGACTTCGGCGCTTGCGGCGGTCGCGCTTTGGATATTCTTTTCGTTCTTCATGAGTTTTGCGTCTGATCTTGTTGCGGATGTGCTCTCCCCGGTGAGGAATCCGCGCGACCCTGAAGAAGTGGTGGCCAATCAGCGTGTGTCAGACGCAGTGAGTTTGGTATCACCTGCGGTGCTTTACTCGAAGGCGACATCGACGATTCTTGATCCTTACCGCCGATCACGGGGCAGCGTGATGATCGTCGGTTTGCTTGAAAAACTGTCGATGGAGAGGTTTCAAAGTCCGTTGCCGTTGGACCAATCGATATTGGTTGTGTGGCCTTACCTGACGTTGTTGGCGGCGCTGACTTTGATTTGCTTCGGGTTGTCCTACATCATATTCATGCGCCAGGAGATAAGATCAGTTTAGCAGGGCGGGCGAGGCACAGGGGTGGGAGAACGCCCGGCAGGCATGGCATCGCGCGGCTTGATCGGTTCAAGGCCGATCCTCGCTAACCGCGATCAACCGGTTGCCGCTGCGCCGGGCTGCGCTGTGTCAGACTCCGCCTATAAACAAACGAGCAACCGATACTGTAAACTCGGCATCTTTCATCGCACGAATTGCATCTTCGCGCGAATACTGTTCCGTGGGGATGAAGTCGATGTCGCCGTAAAAAGAGAACTCTCGCTCTTTTCGCAGCCAAGCCGAGATTTCCGCAAGGCGCTGGACATGCTGCGCGACGCTCTCAGGAAATCGCGAGCTGTACTGTTTCAGGATGCTCCCGACGTCGTGCCATTTGGGCGGTTCGATGCCCGCATGGCGGAGCATACCTTTGAGTGCCAGCTCGACTATTTCCTGAGCTTCGCGGACCACATCCGAGTATGCGGACTCATCGACCAACACCGGCAGGATTCGCAAACGTTTGCCGGCCTTGAGCAGGTAACTCTGCGCAAGAGACAGGTTTGTCATATTGTGAAAACCTCTCCCGGCTTGTAATCGGGTTTCAGGTCCCACCACCATGCGTTGCCGGCCCACACCCTTCGTGCGTGCAACGCATCGAGGCGCCTGCGCAGGTCTGCAAGCGCATTGCTCAGGAAGTTGTTGGGATCGTAAAGCACCCGGGCGTCATCCACAAGGTCCAGCAGCAACGGGCTGCCTGCGGTTATTTCAGTCGGCAGTCTGATGACCGGAGACAAGATGAGGTTAAGCCCCTGTGACTGGAACTGGGCCGACACGCGTTGCAGTGCATCTTCGACGGCACGGAAACCTTCCATTCGGCGCAGCCGCCCGGTGGGCAGGCCATTTGCGACGATCAGCAGGTCAACATCTGAGTCCGGGCGTGGAGTGCCCCTGCCAACAGAGCCAAAAACGGCGAGCGAAACCAGGCTTTCGCCATACACCTCGAGGCATGCCGCCTTGAGTTCTGTCAAGAGGCGTTCAATCAACGATGTGAACTCCGAGTTCACAGTGGCATCGCATTGCCGATTCTTGGAACCACTGATGTCATGTTTTCTTTGGGAGCAATTGGACGTCGATGCCCACTTTCTTCGCTGCATATGCGACCTCGCGTGTCCAGTCGTCATATGCGATCTGGCAGTGGAAACCGCGCATGTTGCGTATGACATCCTGCGTGTCCGGATCAAGTGCGATTTCAATTTGAGCGCGGCATGTGGCAAGCACCGGCGAATCGACGATTCTGCCGGTGATGGCCAGCCAATGTTTGGCTTCGAAGTCCGGTTTGACCACTGTTACCAACTGGCCTCTGCGGAAATGAACGTGCGTGGCTGCGCCGTGGTCGGATTCGTAATGTGTAACCAAAGTGACGGGCTCGAGCCGGCTGCCGTCCATTCGCCGTGGTGCGGTGCAATGGGCGAACAACATTCGGCCATTGTGAGGGAACGTCGGGTTGCAGAAGTATGTTGGACGTCCGGAGATGTAGTGCATCAGTATGCCTGCCGGGATGTTTACGAAATCGCCTTCGCAGTAAGCCATGTATCCGTCATCGTTTGTGAGCGTGAGCGTGAGGCATGGCATGATGCCGGCGTAACTGTTCATGCAACCGTTTGTGGTGACCGCACAAGCGTTGTGCTTGACCATTAGATCGTGGAAAATGTTCTTCAGGAGGAAGGCTTCAGCGACGGCCTGTTCAGTGATTTCTGACGTGACACCTCTGGCGCTCATGTATTCGTGCGCTTGTGTCTTGGTCTTTTCGACCGCAGCGGGGTCTTTGCGGGCTGCTTCGATCAGGGCGTTCACTTCCGGGATTTGAATTGTGATCATGTCGATTTGGAAACGCTGTCGGGCGCGTTCCGGTGCTTCAGGACAGGCCCACCCGCTGGGGCCGCCGACGCATATTATGCGCCTGCCGATCGTGTTTTTCAGCCCGTACAATGCTCTGAGCCGCCAGAGAACCTCTGCCTGATCGTCCACGACAACATCTTCCAGGCTGGCGTTGGTTTGTTTGGGCGCATCGGTGTGACTGCGAATGAAACGCGAATCAACGATTTCGTGCCAGAGGTAGTAGGGGCCAGACCGTTCGCGGACGAAGATGACCATCGGCTTTTTCAGACCTGCAAGGGCCTCGAGAACGTCGGTGCCGCCGCCGGATGCATAGACAAGCAGAGCATCAGCGTTGCCAACGTCCAATGCGGCTGCCTGTTGCGCGGTGCTCACCTTTTCCGGCTTTGCCATTTTCAGACCGAATTCAGCCGTATTGGACAAATTTGTGACTTCGTTCTGGATTCGGGCGAGTTCCTCTTTGACGGCTTCATCTGTTTGGACATCGCCCCATGGCCGCCAGCTTTTGGCTTGTTGGCGTTGTGTGAGGTTGTAGGTCAGGACGGGCAGCACGCGGAGATCGCTGGCGCCGATGCGCATGTCGATTGCCTGTGCGGCAAAGGCTTGTCTGCAAAAGACACCGCTGGCTGCTGCAAGGCTGAATGTTGCTGTGGTTTGGAGGAATTCACGTCGTTTCATTTGCATCGAGTTCATTGTTCAAGGATATGAGCTGGTCTTGATTGTTTCGCCATTCTGATGAGCTCCGAACACTGCAGAGCAATGACACAGATGACAGAAAGCCCCACGGCAGAGCAAACATCGAACGGCAGTTCGCGATCTCATGCTCGTTTAGTGTGGTCAACAACAGGCGCAACTGGCAACCAAAAATTCATTCAACCGCCGTGTAATTCGCAGTGCGGCGCAGCCGCAACCAAATCAGCAGAAAGTGCACTGTTGATCCGCTCGCGCAAGAGCGTCCGGACACGGGTCGGGCGTTTCGGCCCGATATTGCCACGGGAATCGCTCGGGTTTTCTTTCGGGCTTGCCAGTTCAAGCTGCATATCGCAGAATTGCGTCCATGCAACAAAAGACAGCCACTTTGGTGCTCGCGATTGTTTGCGTGGCTTTGCTTGCGGGCCTTATTTTCCAGTACACAAGTGCTGCGCGCGAAAGACGGGAGAACCGGGCAGCTATCGAGTACCTGTCCAACCAGTGGAGTCAGACGGTTGCCAAGCTCGAGGCGGCGACCGCGGAAAACAATAATCTCAATGCAAGACTCAACGCAAAGACCGTCGAACTCGAGAGCACTGTCCGCGAACTGGCCCAGACGAAGGCAACTTTGCAGTCAACAAGGTCCGAATTCGAGACCGCGCAGGTTCAACTCAAATTCACACAGGAGCAGCTTCAAGCTGCGCGCGCCGAGATAAACCAGCGCGATTCCAGAATCAACCAGTTGGAAACTCAATACGCCGAACTTGACAAGCAGGCCAACGAGATGAAAGCCGCAATCGGTGAGTTGCAGAGCAAGATCACCGAGACCGAAGAAAAGCTGGCCAAGTCGGAAGGCGACCGCGAGTTCCTGCTGAAAGAACTCAGGCGTTTGCAGACGGAGAAGGCCGATCTCGAGCGCAAGTTCAACGACCTTGCTGCATTGCGCGACCAATACAAGAAGCTCAAGGAAGAACTTGCGGTATTCCGCAGAATCGAATGGATTCGACAGGGTCTTTACGGCAAGTCGGTGAAAGGCGCCGAGCTTTTGCAGAGCGGAGTTCCGAAGATTGCGACCACTGGCGCAACCGGCACCAACGTTGGGCTGAATGTTGAAATCAGGCGCGATGGAACGGCCACGGTGCTGCCACCCAAGCCGGGAACCCCTCCCGCGACCCCGCTGATTGGACCGCCAGGGACAGGGCCGGCCACAGTTCCTGCCGGTACGGGGCAACCAAAGTAATCCCCAAAGTAATCAAATGGAACAAGGGCGACCAGGCTGCGATCGCGCAATGGTCGATCCGGTGAGATTTCCGGGTAGTAGAAACCAGCGCACAGAGCGGAGAATTTTAATTCTCGGAGTTGATGCCGGGCTTTGTGAGTTTGGGGGGGGCGCCGAGGTGTACACTGTATTACTATATTAAGAAATCGATCATTTTTGCGAAGATTTTCAGACTGCGAGTTTGCTCAATTTGTCACCAGAGTGCGGCCTTTGGAGCCGAGTATAATATTGGATAATCTGCGCCGAAATTGCAGATCAGCGCGTGCTTCGAGACTTTTGCCTTCGAACTTTTCGGCCACTGATCCCGCTCGCATTTCCCCATTTGGCGACGAAGTCGCCCCTTTCAGCGCGGCGCGACAGAGCGCCCACCTTGGAACGAACGCCTTTACCTCGCCCAGATCATTCGGTTGCGGCTGCGCCGCGCTGAGTTGGTAACTGTCAGCATTTGCTTGTGCGCGAATCATTGGTGATAATAATGCGCATGACATTTGGCGCGTGGCGACCACGGGTTTCATTGGGGTGCCTTATCATCGCGGGGGCGTGTCTTGTTAAGTGGGTCGGTGGTGCGGAACCCTCTCGCATATGGGACACATTCTCGGACACATGGGTTGCAACAGACGCTTTGGGGCGTGTTGTTCCCACGCACGCTGAGGTTGGTGCGCCCAGAGCGGACCGGACTGTCGGCATTTTCTACTTCCTCTGGCACGGGGCGCATATTCAGGGTGGCCCTTATGACATCACGAAGATTCTCGCACAAGACCCGGAAGCAATGCGCAAACCCGACAGTCCGTTGTGGGGGCCCCTGCACGCGCCACATCACTGGGGTGAATCGGTTTTTGGGTATTATCTGACCCGGGACGAGTCAGTGCTGCGGAAGCATGCACAGATGTTGAGCGATGCCGGGGTTGATGTGGTGGTTTTCGACGTGACCAACCAGATCACATACAAAGACGATTACATGGCGCTGCTGCGTGTTTGGTCTGAACTGCGTGCGCTGGGAAACCGAACGCCACAGGTGGCGTTTCTCTGTCCGTTTTGGGACCCGGCCAAAGTTGTGCGGGAACTGTGGCGCGACCTTTACTCGCAGGGTCTGTTTGCTGATCTGTGGTTTCGCTGGGACGGGAAACCTCTGATTCTGGCTGATCCGGCGTTGCTCTCCGAAAGAGTTGGCAATGAGAAACGCAACACGCCAACCGAGCTGTTACCGGGGCACAGCATCGGCCAGAGTTTTGTTGTTTCGGAACAATTTGCGAGGGTTGGCGCGTGTTTCCCAACATGGAAAACTACAAATGCGTGCATCACCCTCAAACTGTTCAAGGACGGCCCCGGCGGCGAAGAATTGGGGCAGCAGCGCTTTACCAACGTGCAGGACAACGATTGGTGTTATCTGGTGTTCCGGAACCCGATTTCCCCCGGACGTTACTATCTCGAAGCCACGGACGTCGCTGGCAGAATTGGCTGGTGGAGTCACAACGAGGATGTGTTCGCCGGGGGTAGCGCTTATGCAGACCGCGCAGTGGTTGCCGGGGACCGGGCGTTTCGCGTATTCACGGCGAGCGCCGAAACAAAACGCATTCTTGATTTTTTCACGTTTCGCAAACCTCAGCCCGACTACTTTCGAGGTCCTACCGGCCCTGATCAATGGAGCTGGCTCGAGGTGTACCCGCAGCACGTGTTTACGAATTCTGCCGGCCAGAAAGAGCAAATGTCGGTGGGCGTCGCTCAAAACGCGGTGGGGAATCGTCTTGGGTCGATGAGCGAGCCGGGCGCGCGTGGGCGGAGCTTCCACAAGGGTGCCATGGACAACCGTCCCGACGCTGTGCGATACGGACTCAATGTTTCGGAGCAGTGGGAACGTGCGCTTTCTGAAGACCCGCGGTTTATCTTTGTAACCGGCTGGAACGAATGGATTGCGGGGCGATTTGCCGAGTTCAACGGTGTCAGGTTGCCGGTCATGTTTGTCGATCAGTTCGACCAGGAACACAGCCGCGACATCGAGCCGATGCGGGGCGGGCACGGCGACGACTACTATTACCAACTGGTGAGTTACATTCGGCGTTACAAGGGTGCACGCCCCTTAAGCTCGATCAAACCAGCCGTGATCAGCATCGACGGAGAGTTTGATGATTGGCGCGCGGTTGAGCCGGAGTTCCGAGATACTGTTGGCGACGCGGTGAATCGCAGCCACCGCGGATGGGACAGGTCAGTTACGTATGAGAATCGGACGGGGAGAAATGACATCGTTGCGGCAAAAGCGACTTTCGGGGGAAAGGAGTTTTTTGTTTACGTCCGCACCTGCGCACCGCTGACACCCCCCGGCGGGACGAACTGGATGGTACTGTTGCTCGATGTCGATGCCAATTCAACCAACGCCTGGCTCGGATACGATTTCCGCGTGAACGCTTTTCGGCCTTCGGAAGGGGAATCTGCGGTTGAACGTTGGGAAAGTTCAGGATGGCGCAGGTGTGGTACTGCTCGTTGCAAGTTTGCCGGGAACGAGTTGGAACTTTCCGTGCCGTGGTCGGCACTGCAACTCGGTCAACCGCCAGCAACGATTGATTTCAAATGGACGGACAATTGCTTTAAGACGGGTGACTGGACCGATTTTACCCTCAACGGTGACGCAGCACCAAACGACAGGTTCAACTACCGCGCGATTCTCCATTGAAAGTTGGCGCTGTAAAGCTTGCACGACGGCACGGGACCTGCGACAACTTAAGGCCATGAGAAGAATCTTTGAGTTGTTGGGACGTGTGGGTGGAATGATTTCTGTCTGTGCAGCCGTTGGGGTTCTGGGTTGGGCTGGCGAACAGGCCCCGAACCGGCCCATTGGTGTTCCGCAGGGAATCAACCCCGGTCGCGTTGTTTGGGTCCATGATCCGGAGGCGACCGACTGGAAAGGACCCGGCGACGGACATTGGTACGAATCGGCGCATACGAGCCATGACCGCGTCAACGCCATGGTGTCGCGTGCTGTGCGAGAATTGACCGGCGCCGCAACCGATCGCGACGCGTGGGACCGCTTGTTCCGCCATTTCAACAAAACACATGGGAAAGGCGATGTCGGCTACCAGCGCGGTGAAAAAGTCGCCATAAAACCGAATTTCGTCGGAATGATTTGGCGCGAGGGCGCGGTGGACCCTGAAACCTACAGGCTCATCAAACGCCAGGATTACATGAACACTTCGCCCCAGGTGATCATGGCCGTCATCCGGCAACTCATCGATGCCGGAGTGGCAGAATCGGACATCGCTGTGTGTGACACGCTCGCCTACTTTGTTCATGAGTATTACGACATAATTCACGCTGCTTTCCCGCAGGTGTTGTACGCTGATTACGCCGGCAAGTTCGGGCGAACAAAGGTGTCGGCCTCGGACAAAGCGCTTTACTGGAGTTCGCGCCCCAAGGATAAACTCCAGGATTACATCCCGACCGTCTTCGCAGATGCGGCCTACCTGATCAACATCGCAAACCTCAAAGCACACACCGCTGCCGGAGTAACTCTCTGCGCCAAGAATCACATGGGCTCGTTGATCCGTTGGCCTGTCCAGGAAGGATACTACGATATTCATCCGGGAAGCTTCGCACGTGAAACCGGGATTTACAGGCCACTGGTTGATTTGATGGGGCATGCCCATCTTGGGCGCAAGACTGTTTTGAACCTCATCGACGGACTTTACCCGGGCAAACACCCCATCGACCCCGCTCCACGCCGCTGGAGTTCGCCTCCGTTCAATGGCGACTGGGCTTCAAGCATCCTTGCCTCGCAAGACCAGGTCGCCATCGATTCTGTCGGTTTCGATTTTATCCGGGCTGAATGGGACGATTACCCGAGGCGGCCGGGTGTGGATGATTATTTGCACGAGGCGGCGGCCGCGAATGACCCGCCTTCAGGGACTTTCTACGATCCAAACCATCCCACGGCGACCGAACGGCTGCCAAGTCTGGGAGTGCATGAACATTGGAACAACTCCCAGGACAAGAAATACTCGAGGAACCTTGGCACGGGCGCCGGAATTGAACTGATTGCAATCACACCCGTCCGATAACCCGGTTGCCCGTCATCTTCCGTCACAGTCCCGATCGCGATTCGCCCTGAGATTTGATGTGCATCGGCGTGTGTTCAAATTCAGATCCCAGTAAAAGTAACTTTTTCCAGCAGAATATGGGGACAGGCACGATGGTCGGTATGCCGCCGGGAACGTTCAACTCCCAACGTTCAACGAGCTGACCAAAAGAGCACATGGTGGGCGGGGGCGTGGGGACAGACACGATAAAATATTGCATAATCTGCGCGGAAATCGCAGATCAGCGCGCGGTTCGAGACTTTTGCCTTCGAACTGTTCGTCCGCTGATGTCACTCGCATCTCCCCCCAGGGCGACTTCGTCGCTTGGCCGGGAATCTCACCGGAATGAAGTTTTGGAGTCTTGGCCCGGCAAGGCTGTGAGATTTCCGGAGCGTGGGCGTTGATATTTGGATGAATGGTTGAACAGCTTGAAGACAAAAGTCCTGAACGATCCGCTAACCTGCGATTTGTACACAGATTCTCGAACAAACATACAACAACCATGCTTGACACAAACTTGTTCGGCACGTAGTTTGCTTTCAAGATTTGCAGGCAATAAAGACTTGAAATTTGTAGTATGAGTACCATCTCTTCCAAGCTTTCGGCTCGAGAACGCTCCGCAACGTCCGGCTTCACGCTTATCGAATTGCTTGTCGTCATTGCGATTATCGCGATACTGGCGGGAATGCTGTTGCCCGCGCTTTCGAAGGCAAAGGCGAAGGCCCAGGCAATCAACTGCATGAGCAATCTGAAACAGTTGTGCACTGCGTGGGTCATGTACGCACACGACAACCGCGACAGCCTTGTCTCGAACGAACTCGGTACCACAAACGCGTGGATCGGTGGTAACGTGTCTGCAATGCCGGGCGCCACGAACAAGCTCGATATCATCAATGGCAAGCTGTTCCCCTACAACAGCTCGACCGAAATATACAGGTGCCCCACAGATACGCGGTTGCCGGCGGATTTGCGTAATGTCCCCGCACTCAAGGGCAACCGCCGCGTCCGCAGCTATTCGATGTGCGGTCGCATGGGCGGTTCTGATAACGAGTCATGGGTTCTGGGTCCGGAGTACAAGATGCGTCGCAAGCTTTCCGAAATCCAAAACCCGGGACCGTCGCAAGCATTCGTGTTCATCGAGGAAAGCTACGAGACAATCGATGACGGGTATTTTGCAGTCAAGGCCCCCGGCGTGTTGATCTGGCAAAACTCGCCCACGGTCAGGCACGGCAGAGCGGGTGAACTCGCGTTTGCAGACGGCCACTCCGAAATCTGGAGATGGCGCGTGCTCGACAGAGATCAGGACCTCGACACACCGGTCAATTACGCTGGCCGCAACACGACCGTGGATCTTGTCCGTCTCCAGGATGCTGTCGCAATCAAAGGCATGCCTTAACCGTTGTCCCGCAGGGACGAAGATTTCACCGGTCAACCGGCCAAAGATGCTCCAAGCTTCACTCTGGTGAGATTTCGGGGCCGGGCTCGCCTCGGTGCTTCAATACCCCGCGCATGATCATTGCCAAAACGAGAATGAACGTGCCGGATGATATTGCCATGCCGATGCTCAATGAGACGGGCTCGTAACGCAAAATAACTCTGCTCACGCCGCACGGCACAGCAATGGCATGGAATGCATGATTCGCCCGCCACAGAGTCACTCTTTTTTGGTTCACCCATGCCCGCCAATTGTGATCATGGGTTTGAGCGATAACCACCCAAGCCGCTGCCGCCGTTTCCACTTCAAATTCAATCAGATTCGCTGTAAGTTTTTGGCTGGTAATCTTTGTCGCCGACAGTGACCGTTTTGTGGCTCCGGTTGCGACGGCCTCTTCCCGAGCGGCTTCGGGCAAGAGAACATGTTTCGCAAAATCGACCTTTCCACCGCGCAACATGGCCAAGGCCGTCTCACCATTGACAAATACCGGTTCCTGCCCGGCCGTGATTAGCGGGAGCGCGTTTGTTCGCTCGGCCCACTCTGTAACGTTTGTCTGCGACGTTTGATGCGTCACCCCAAGGAACTCGAGAAGCTTGCCGGCTGCTTCGGCGCTGATTCTGCCAGGACCATACAACAGTGCCTCGACCTGGTTCTGCTCCCAAACCCTGAGAGTTGCCGCGCCATTGACCTTTGGCACATCTTCGAGAAGATTCAGATTCGACCACAGCGCAAGCCGTTTTCCAACATAGTCGGCTTCGGGCGATCGCACATGGCTTTCAAGCAACTCAGCTTCTGCTTCGGGCGAGATGAACACGCGACCGTTGCCGTAATGCGGCGCGCCGGTTGGACGTGCATAACCCGGCGCGAGCAGGCGCGAAGGCAGAACCGGGTTCAAGCCGGGCATGTGCATCGAAAAATCGATCCACAGCAAAACAATTGTGCCAGCAGAAGCTGTCAGGCGCAGCATTCGGTTTTGGGCACCGGCGGCCAAAGCGACGGCGGTCATGAATCCCCCGAGACAAACCATGCGCACAATCAGGTTTGTCCAAACCGATTTACTCTCCGCCTGTCCCGGCACAGACCAATTTTGTGCGGCAAACGTGGCGCCCGTGATCGCAACCCAGACAATGCAACACCAAATCAACAGCCGGCGCAGACCCCGTTCACGCATTTTTTCTTCTCCGGTTGTAATTTGCTTGAAAGCGAACGCTGTCAACAGCGACGTCGTTGCCATCGTCAGAATCAACGCTTTGACCGGGTATCGCACAATTGCAAGTGGCGGCAGCGCGGTTTGTATCCAATGCCATGCGCCCCCTTTCTCTCCGAGGCCAAGCCACACGCCAAGGAAAGCCAACGCCAACAACAACCTCGCCATCGGCTGTGCATGGCCATGGCACGCCGCTGCAACCATGGCAATAGTGCCGCACCCGAGATAAACCGAAGTGAAGAACTCCTGGCCGGGCTGGACAAAGAAACCTTGCATGTCCCGAACCCTGCCAATCAATGGCGCAACAGTGTTTATGAGCCCCTGCCACGGCAACGCCCATTGCTCTCCCACGGATTCAGTCAAACGCTGTGAATGCTGAAGCAGGTCAAGAAACGGCAGGAGCTGGACGGCGCTTGCACCGATTGCGAGAGCCGGCACCAAACCGATCCTGAATATGGCTCGCCAGTTGTGCCGGTCTTGCGAGAACTTGTGCAGCGCCGAGGCTGCAACAATCAGCCACGTCAACAGAATTATCTCCGGCGCGCCCGACAGAATTTGCATTGTGGAGAAAATCACAGCCAGCACAGTTAAGTGCGTCCGGCGTTTTGTCGTCTGGTCCGCAAATGCAATCACCCATGGCATCCAGCCCAGCGCCGCCGCGTAATTTGGCCATGACAGACACGACATCGTAATCCCGTTGAAGACGAATATGACGCCTGCAACTGCAGCGCCAAAGCAGTCGCCTGTCTGTTGCTCAGCAAGCCGGCGCATCCCGACTCCCCCAACCCAAAGGTGAGCCAAGCAAAAAATGTTCAAAGACCACGGCACCGGCAAAAGCAGGTATAAGAGCGTCCCCGGGTAAAGTGACATTGTTCCCCATTGTGCGAGGAACGGCACGCCGCAGTGGCTCAGCGGATTCCACAGCGGAAATTCGCCCCGCCAGAATTGATCGCGGTGATACCACACCGTCGGCCATGCAAGCACACCGAAATCCCTGTGGAAAAAGCTGCTTGTGCCGAGAACGACTCCAGGGAATTGCGCAACCAACAGCAGTGCCAGCAGTACCGCAAACCTTGCCGGAGTGCACCATGCTCCGATTTCATCCGGGGCTGATTGCTTTGTCATTCAAGCGTTTCGACCTGCACACGAGGAATGCGCCGCCGTTGAAACCAGCCAACGCCAATCAGATCGTATATCCCGCGGAAAAGCCTGTTCCACACTCCGTATTTCGAGACGCCTGCGACGCGTTGGCGATGCCTGACCTCGACCTCGCGCGTTTTCCAGCCGGCGCCGGCGACCAGCACAGGCAAAAACCTGTGCAGTCCGTCGAACGCCGGAATACCATCAAGCACTGTGCGTTTGAAAACGCGCAGGGCACAACCCGTGTCACGAAAGTTGGTATCGAGGACGACGTTCCTGACCCATCGTGCGACGGCTGATGAAACGCGCCTGAGCCAGTTGTCCTGTCGTTTCAGGCGCATGCCCGACACGAAATCGAGGTTTTCTTTCTGTAGCAGGGAGAGCATCAACGGGATGTCAGCGGGATCGTTTTGTCGATCCCCATCGAGCGTCGCCACAAACGAGCTCGAGCTCGAGACAAGGCCGGTCCACACCGCCGCGCTTTGACCGGCATTCTTCTTGTGGCGCAACCCGCGAACGTGCGGGTCTTGAAATCGCGCCTGCTTGATCCGGTTCCATGTCTCGTCGGTGCTGCCGTCATCCACGAACACGAGTTCCCATGCGAGGTCCGACGACGCCATTGCCGCAGCCACTTCCTGCCACAGCGGCAATACGTTCTCCTGCTCGTTGTAAACGGGCACTATGATGCTCAGGTCAACTCGCATCGTTGTCCGCGAGGCGTTTCATGAGCTTCAGCAATGGCACCGGTTCACCTTGGAAACATCCCGGGCGGAGGGACGCCACCGAACTTGGCCATCATTTTCTGCAGCTTGCCCATCTTCTTCATCATTTGCTGCATCTGATTGAACCTGTGCAGAAGAGCGTTCACATCGGACACTTTGACTCCGCTGCCGGCTGCAATGCGCAGCCTGCGCCGCGCGTTCAGTATTTGCGGATTGCGCCGTTCCTGCGGTGTCATTGCGCAAATGATCCCCTCCATTCGCCTGAAATCCTTCTCGCCTTTACTGAGGTCTGCATGCTTTGCGATTTCGGCGCCGCCGGGCAACATACTGACCAGTTCTTCGAGAGGCCCGAGTTTGCGCATTTGACGGAGTTGTGCCAGAAAATCCTCGAGCGTGAACTGGCCCTTGCGCAGTCGCTCTTCCATTTCGAGCGCTTTTTGCGCGTCGATGGTTTCAGCGGCTCTCTCGACCAATGCCACCACGTCACCCATGCCGAGGATTCGTTGTGCCATTCGTTCAGGATCGAACGGTTCGAGGTCTTCGAGTTTCTCACCGACTCCAGCGAGTTTGATCGGCTTGCCAACGACGGCTTTGAAACTCAACGCCGCGCCGCCGCGCGCATCGCCATCCAGCTTGGTCAGCACCGCGCCGGTGATGCCGAGAGCTTTGTCGAAATGCGTTGCCACATTGACGGCTTCCTGGCCGGTTGCGGCGTCGAGCACCAGAAGAATCTCGGTTGGCTTGACCGCGTCGCGCAATCGCACCAGCTCCTGAACCAGCGGCTCATCAATGTGCAGTCGTCCTGCGGTATCGAAAATAATCACCTGCCGTTGGTTGGCTCTTGCGAAATCCATTGCTTCGCGCGCGATTGCGAGGACGTCGTTCTCGCCCGGCTTGGCGACAACCGGCACGTCGATCTTGCGTCCCAACATCACAAGTTGATCGACCGCTGCCGGGCGATAAACATCTGCAGCAACCATCATGGGCGCGCGGCCTTCCTTCTTGAGGATGCGTGCCAGTTTGCCGCAGGTGGTTGTCTTGCCCGACCCATGCAACCCGATCATCAGGATCGCACTGGGTGCCCCGCCGATGTTGAGCTGAACGTTTCCGGACCCGAGTAATTGGACCAGTTCGTCATGGATGATCTTGATGACCTGTTGGCCGGGCTGAATGCTTTGGATGACCTCCTGGCCAATTGCTTTCTCGCGGACTCTTTCGACAAAATCGCGGGCAACCTTGAAATTGACGTCTGCATCGAGCAGGGCAACACGCACCTCGCGCAAAGCCTCTGCGATGTTCGAGTCCGAAATCCGCCCGAGTCCGCGCAGATCACGGAAAACCTTCTGGAGCTTGCCCGTTAATGAGTCAAACATGTGAATCAGCCTATGGGAGGCTGAGTCTATTGACAAGCCCGGTCAATCCGGGTTAATCTTTGCGGGTCGTTTCCCTCGGACTTGGTGGGATACCCAAGCGGTCAACGGGGGCAGACTGTAAATCTGCTGGCTTACGCCTTCACTGGTTCGAATCCAGTTCCCACCACCATCTTCCCCGAAGCCTTTCGAACTTGCTGTCCGAGCGCAGCGCCTTGTCGTGTGCTCGAAATGATTCGCAGACTTAATGAACACAGAAACTTGCGGCTGCGCCGCGCTGTATAACTATATTGAGAAATCGATCGTTTTTGCGAAGATTTTCAGGCTGCGAGTTTGCTCAGTTTGTCACCAGAGCGCGGCCTTTGGAGTATAATATTGTATGATCTGCGCGAATACTGCAGATCAGCAGATCCTTCGTGACCTCTGCCTTCGAATTGTTCGGCCGCTGATCCGACTTGCATCTCTCCCCCCGTTGGGCGACGGAGTCGCCCCTTTCAGCGCGGCGCGACGGAGCGCCAAGCTTGGAACGAGCGCATTTATCTCGCCGCGATCATTCGGTTGCGGCTGCGCTGCGCTGAGCATTATGACGCTAAGTCTGGTTGGCCTGAGGCGGAGTTTCTCTGGGTATCATGCCTGACATGCGCGCGTATTTGAACAGACCGCCGGCGTCAACGACAGGCCGAACATCACCCAACGGCTTCAATCGGAAAACCCTGCCACTGCCGGAAACAGTCAGAGTGCAAGCGTCCAGGTCAACCACGGCGACTTCGCCCGTCTTGACCTTGTCGCAAATGCGGCCTTCGCTTTCGCATGGATACAATTCGCCCGTGGCGACGCTGTTGCGGAAGAAGATTCGCGCGAAACTTTCGGCCACGACAACCTTGCAGCCCGCCGAACCAAGCGCTATCGGAGCGTGCTCGCGTGAGCTGCCACAACCAAAGTTTTTCCCGGCAATAACGATCGGGTAAACACTGTCCAGTTTGCCTTCTTGGACATACCGGACGGGATAAAGGTCTTGAGGAAGCCCACAAAGTGCGTATGCGCCCAGTTTCTCGTACTCCTCCGGAATCGTCGGAACAAGGTTCAAATACTCCGCAGGAATAATCTGGTCGGTGTCGATGTTATCGCCCACCACATAGACCGGACCTTGAATGACTGCTTGCATGCAGCCACTGTACTGATGTCATGGACAACTTGTAAAGCCGCCGCGAGGTTTTCGGGCCCGGAAATCTCGCCGGATTGAACTTGTTTGTGCCTCTTGGCCGTTGTCCGGCGAGATGCGGGTTGGATTCTCTTTCATTCAATGAGGTCGCCCACCGTTTCGACAATTCGACCTTGCATGGGCAAAATCACCACCCCCGGCCCGATACACAAGCCCCTACGTGCCTTGTATCCGAGGCAGTTTCTCCGGACCGGATCATCTAAATGCGGCGGGGCCGCGCTGCGAAGAAAAGGACCCGCTGTTTACCGCCGGATTTCCCGGATATAAATGTTCTTGAAGAACAATTTGTTCCCGTGGTTCTGAAGTTCGATCTGACCTGAAGGATAAATGGGTTTGCTCCGGTCCCAGTAATTTTCGAGTGTGACGTTGTTCACTACCAATTCGTCGTTGAGAAACACGTGCACTTTCTCGCCGACCATAATTATCCTGAACCGATTCCACTCGCCGATCGGTTTGTCAGCGACCTTAAGCGGCTTCGATGGGTTCTTCTGATTGTTATAGAGTCCGCCGGAGCCGACTTCGCTACCGGCCTGGGTGGGCTGTGTGTACGGGTCCCAAATCTGGACCTGTGGGGTGCCGCGCAGGTAAATCCCGCTGTCGCCATGAGGCAGAATTCTCCAATCAACCAGCATCTCGAAATCCGCGTAGTCTTTGGCAGTGGCGAGACTGTCGCCTTTCCCGTCGAAGACCAGAACACCGTTTTCCGAGTTCCAATGTTCGCGCATTCTGCGGTCTGCTTCAGCCTGCAGTTGAGCCAGTTCAGCCGCTGCCAGTTTGGCGCGTTTTTCTGGATTGTCGTACGGACTCTTGAGGAGCCCTTTCCAGTTGGCCAGATCTTTGCCATTGTAGAGTGCAAAGAATCCCTCGGGGGGGACGTTATCGTTTCCGGCCTGGGCGGGCAGCTCGCGAATTCGAATGTTGCGGAACTCAACATGCGAGCTGTGGCCGAGGAACCCGAGGTGGCCTTTGGGTCTGAACATGCCGGGGTGTTTTTGGATTACTTCAGGATCTGCCACCTGATTCAAGTCGGCATCAACTATCACCTGGCCGTTTACGGTTACCTTGATGTGCCGGCCCTGAGCAACAATCTCTTCTTCATTCCACTCGCCGGCCTTTTTCAACGAACCGCGTTTGGCAGGAACAACCCCGTACACAGACCCATGATACTGCCACGGCTGAAGAGTCTTGTACTGGTCGGCATAATCATCAAGGACCTGGATTTCCATGCCGACGTACGCGGCATCGCCTTCGTATGGCGCGCGGATTCCTATGCCGTTGTTGCCGCCGGGAGAAAGCTTGAACTCGAAACGAAGCACAAAATCGCTGTATTCGCGCTCTGTGAACAGGTTTCCCCCGCCATCGGCCGGGCAAACAATGCAACCGTCGCGGACGATGTATCCCGGCCCGTGTCCGCCAACGAGTTTCCACCCGGTCAATGTCCGACCGTCGAACAGTGATGTGAACCCTGGCTCAACAGCCTCCCCTGCCCGAGCTTCAGCTCCGCAAGCCAGAGCCAGCCCAACAAACATCCCAGCAAACAATTGATTTGTTCTCATGCAAAAACCTTGATTCTTGCGAGCGCCCTGATGGGCGTAACGCACCGCCAGATTCGTTGAAGTGCGCCGACATGTCAAGTTGGGTGGATGTTGTGCTGGTCGGCTCGGGGTTGAACGCAAGCAATACCTTTTGCAGCGCGGCGCACCCGCAACCGAATGATCGCAGATGAATACAGGTGTTGGTTGCAACCTCGTTGCTCTGCCGCGCCGCGCTGCCCGGGGCGACTTCGTCGCACTCGGCGGCGATAAGTTTGGATGCGTGAAAGAGTTCCTCGGGACGAAAGTCTCGAAGCATCCGCCAATCCGCGGTTTCTGAGCAAAGCTTCCAAGATAGTACCATGAAACGGTGAGTAAAGAATGGCGGCGCGTCGCCTGCGCGCCGACATGCACACGCAGCGAGATTAACGTTTTTCAGTCCGGCTTTTTTCGTGCGCTTGACTGTGAGCGAAAACGTGGCATATTATAGCGACAACGCTGACACGGGGGCGCACTGGTTTCGACCTGTTGGATGCGCCGGTGGCGGCATGCCGAGGATGATCCGTTGGCCTCGTTAATCATCGGATCGAACCAAAACAGCCAACGAAGAATTGGCACTCGCGGCCTAATGCCGTGACGTTCACCGCCTGACACCTGCTAGGGTGGCTGAACGAAGGCAGCAGGTTGGGTCGGTTGTGGGGTTTGCTGCGCAGCCGGCCGAGATAAAAACAGCGAAATAGACTTGGCGGCTCGAGTCGGATCGGTACCGCCGGTCGAATACTCTTATCCGACTAAGCATGTAGTCGCAGCCGGTTATTCTGTCAGGGACGCGGGTTCGATTCCCGCCGCCTCCACCAATTTTCCATTCACTTGAATCGATTCGAGCAACCAGGGATTCATTTTCGGCCCGTTGACTCGCATTGTCAGGCACAGCACAGCGGTACTCCTGCAACCACGGCAGTTGTCACTAACCGGGCGCTGAGTTACGGGTGCGCCGCGCTCCGGGATTTGAGCTTCAACCGCTTGCTTGCAACAAGCACCGCAAGGCCCAGCCCGAGCAACAAGTATGTAGAAGGTTCAGGAATCGACGGCACTGTTGCCGGGTCCACCGGCTGCAATCCGTGCGTCCTGTACTGCTCCGCCGTTTCGAGAACGACAGCACCTGTCACACGTGTAACCAACTGGTAGCGCATCGCCAGTGCCGCTGCTTCTGTTGTTTTCTGCTGAGAAATCAGACGTTCCACTTCTTCGCATGCCCAAAGGCGCACAACATGTGATGATGTGGCATCTGCGCGCGCATCGACAGGCGGATCCGAGACCTTGGTTCGTTGTGCGACAAGGACTTTTGAATCAGGCCGCCATGAGCGCAAAAGGCGGTCCAAAGTTTCGGAGAGGCTTGCAACCAACGCAACACTCTTGACACTGCTTATGTCGCTGAGCTGTTCCAGAATCCTGTTCGGGCCGGGTTCGGTTTGCAAAGCCAACAGAACCGGCCCTGACATGCGACGTTGATAGCGCTGCCGTAACGGCTCGATACTGCTCAACAGAATCGGCTGTGGTCCGTGGATCCAGAGAATAACACTGTTTTTTGTTTCTGCTGCGGCATCCCACGCCTGCTCCAAAGCGAGCAGGTTGTCCTGTCCGCCGACCGCCTTGATGTTGGAAATGTGTTCGGCCAGCGTGGCCGGAAAATCGACGTCTGCCTTAATGTTTGCCGGACGTACAACCGAGACAGTGTCGCCCGCAATAAACGCTTCGATCGCAATTCCTGCTGGTATTTTGGGAACAGAATTCGCAATAGCCGGATAAACCTGTTCCATTCCTGTGGAGCCATCGATGACCAAAACAACCCGCTGCGGTGGAGTTGCCGGGACTTCAACCAGCTTCTGGCAAACAAAGGTTGTCGGAGATGAGAATGTGTCTCTGGCGCATACCTCTCTGACACTGGCATCGCGTTTTATTCCGATTGTCTGCACAGACAATGCCGGATCTGTCAATTCCCCCCGCAGAGTGAAAACGCCCGGTTTTGGTTGTTCTGCAGCCAGCGACGCGTTTTTTGATGTGATTTCGCCGTGCGATTCCACCCAGACTGAGTGACGAAACACGTCGCGGATTGTAAAGTTGCGTTCGGCAAAGTGCGGCCATGTCAGCAGCGCATTGGTTTCATCGAGAAGCAACAGAGGGGTTGTTATGCCGATGCGGACTTTCATTGTTTTGCCGTCCGGCGGCACGGGAAAACATTGCACCAGTACCCGGTCCGGTCCGCATGTCGTTACAAGGACAGGATCACGGCGTTGTCGGATTGCCACCTGTTCATATGCGGTGCGGACTTGCGAGCGTGTGCCGAAAGCCGCCTCGCGCTCTTCATCATTGACCCACAATGTGAGCCTCGAGACGACGCTGCCCGGCGGGAGGATGATCTGAGCCCGCGCTTCGGCCTGACGCGGTGAATCATTCCTGAAAACCATCGTCCATTCGGTGTATGCGGTGGCAGATTCCGGTTGTATCACAGCATCGACTCGCGAACTTTCGAGGTAAAGCCCGGTCACACGAGCACCGACTCGATCTCCGCCCTGGTCGCTGTCCCATGACCAATTTGCAAGCTCAGCCCATGCGCCCCTGCCCGTGCGCACGGTCGGCGCAGGAACACTGTTGAACGGGCGGCCTGTTACCCTGTAGTAAAGTTCGCGCGCTTTCTCGGGCGTGATGCGGTTGCCCGTCCCAAGAATCAAGGTGAACATGTCCATGTTGGCGGCCGTTGGCGTTCGACCGTAACATTCGCGCAGTATCAGGTCCTCGTCGCCAATCGTTCGCAGTAATTTGAGCGCACGCTGTTTGGTTGGCTCTTTGTCAGCTAGAGCCATTTGCATTGCTGAGCGAGTGAGCCAGACCGGCGCGCTGGCGGCGATCAACAGTAACCATGCGAAGACTGCTCCGCGCCAAAACCCGGGCAGTCTTTTGCTGCCACAACCTGCGGCCAGCTTCAATCGTCGGCGCAACACAAGCGTGGATGCAAGTGCAAGGGCAGGCGCCCAAGGCAACAATCCCCATCCGAAAAACACAATCGCGAACAGTCCGGGCAACAACAGTGGAATGAAGAGAAAGGTGTAATAAAGCGAGATCGCGAAAGCAAAGGCATTGGCCCAACTTTGAAAAGAGACATGCCACGGTGTTGGGCGCGTGAGACTCCACCAGGTCAAACCGTTTATAATCGGCACGCTCGCCACAAGGAGCGCATGCCAAAAGGATGGTATTGGATCAAAGAATGCGCCTGCGCACATCCCCGTCAGCAACTCAACCAGAAAAGCAACCGCAGGCAACAGGACGCCGAAGAACAAAGGCAACAAGGGCGGTTGACCACCGGAGGCAATCAACGGCGGCTTCTCCTCCAACGCCGGTGACGTTGCCGGCTGACCCGGTGCTGGCGGCGGTTCGGGTTGCGGTACACCGATTTTTGCCAGCAACCTTGTTACGTCCGAGCCCGTGAGAACAGTCAGGCGTGCTGCTGCGGCTTCCTGTTCAATGTGTCGGCGAATATCTTCGATGACCTCGGACGCATCTGCTCCGGAAGCTTCAAGGCCGGGCCGGATTCGATTGAAGTAACTTTCGAGCTCCTCCTTTGCTGTGTCAGTCCAGGTGATCATAAGTCGCCTCCTTTACGACGCAGGATGCCCGTGCCTGCGTTCAATGCGTCAAGGTACTCTCGCATCATTGCAAGGGTTTTGCGTCCCTCGTGGGTTATTGCGTAGTATTTTCGGGCTGGTCCTTCCGGGGATTCCTCGAGCCATGTGCGCACAAGGCCTTGAACTCGAAGTCGGGACAGGAGCGGATAAAGTGTGCCTTCTGTAACTCCGAGCCCTGGCAGAGCAGCCAGCGTTTTGACCAGCTCGTATCCGTACTGCTCTTTTTCTGCGAGTGCATTCAACACGCAGAATTCGAGCAGGCCCTTTCGGACCTGAACGGTCCAGTTATCAAAAAAGTCGCTCACGCGCCACACTGGTTCACGGTCGATTCAGAACAACTCGAGCTACCTTGGATAGCATGGTACACGGCATTCCAATGTCAAGCGGTTTTTCTCAGATTCCTCAGCCCCGCCCAGCCGCCCCCGAATGATCTGGGCGAGGTGAAACCGTTCGTTCCAAGCTCGGCACTCTGTCGCACCACGCTGAACGGGGCGACTTCGTCGCCAAATGGGGAGATGCGAGTGGGATCAGTAGCCGAGCAGTTCGAAGGCAAAAGTCATGAACGATCCACTAATTTGCTACTCCGCGCAGATTTCCCAATGTAAGACCATGGCCCGCGTTCCAACCCAAATCAGAAGTGTGCGTGTTCGATCAATTCAATTGAGCATGGAAGTGGCAGCTTCAGAGCGGCCACGAATTCATGACATTGGCCGGACACCGAGAGCATGGACCGCCGGGTGAGTATTATGGCACCGCGTGCCCGGTCGGTTTCTGGCCGAGCATGGGCAGGTAATTCTGCTTGACAAACCGTTCTCCTTTGTAAAAGTGGGGTCGATCAAACCAAATCGCTTGCAAACCATGAGAAGCGCTAAAGTTCTGTTGGCAGTGGCCGCGTTCTGTGGCCTGAACATTGCCGCTCTTGCTCAGATTCAACTTCAGCCGCTGTGGACGCTTGCCCCCGGAGAGCGGCCATATCTCACGACCGACAATACGCAGCGTGGAATGGACTACAATCCGGTGACAGGCCATTTGCTGGTGGCAAATCGCGCTGGCGGGTTGAGTGTTGCGATACTTGACGCCACCACGGGTGCAGATCTTGGCGCTCTCAATTTGGGCACGGGCATAATCGCCGGCGGCACTTTCACTGGTAACATGCTTGGTGTCGCCAACGACGGCGCTATTTATCTCGGTAATCTGACGCTGAATTCAACCACCACGCCGTTCAAGCTTTACAGGTGGGCAAACGAAAGTGCCACGCCAACGCTCGCTTTTGAAGGCGACCCGTCGGCGGGCATCGCATTGGGCGGCAACAACAGCAAGCGGTTTGGCGACACTTTTGACGTTCGCGGAGCCGGAACTGACACCCAGGTTTTGCTTGCTGCACGGGGCGGTGGCGATGCAGCCGTTCTTGTCACAGGCGACGGCGCCAACTTTGTCGGTTATGGCATTGCCACCGACGCTGGAGCCAGCGCGTCTGACAATTCGAGCAACATTGGTTTGGGGGTGGCATTTGGCGAAGGCAACACTTTCTGGGGCACGGCTCTTGGGCGTTCGCTTCGGCACATTGGAGTTGACGTTGGTGTTTCGCCATTTGCAGGCACAACCGTTGGCAATTTTACAGATGCCGAGGGTGTTCCTCTCAACGTCACCTTGATTGGGGTTGACACATCCCTTGGTTTGCTGGCAGGCGTTGAACTTGTCACTGGGCCGGACAAAGTTCATCTGTTCGATATTAGCAGTGGGACGCCTGTGCTTTTGGATACGGAGACGCTTACCGTGGACAATGCAAATCTGAACGGTGTAGGGGCGGTTGCGTTTGGCGGCGACAAACTGTTTGTCCTTGACTGCAACAATGGCGTTCACGCCTATCAATTGGTTCCCGAGCCATCGACATACGTCCTGATCGGATTGGGTGTGGGCGCTTTGTGGCTGGTGCGGCAGCGAAAGCGTTAGCGATAATCACCTGAATTTGAACGGGGGCGCGGGAAACCGCGCCCTTCGCATTTTGGCTTGGCAACAGGGAGCCTTCTGGTTAGTAGTTCCACAACAATTCTGAACCATGCAACCTTCGCCATCGGAATCGCCTGCTCGTCTGACCTCGATTGATGCTTACCGCGGATTTGTAATGATCTTGATGGCCTCGGGTGGGTTTGGCATTGCCCAAGTTGCGAGGCATTACAATGAAAGCGGGTTTTGGCAGTTTCTTGCGCACCACACCGAGCATGTGCCGTGGGCCGGCTGCAGTCTGTGGGATTTGATTCAGCCCTCGTTCATGTTCCTCGTGGGCGTTGCTTTGCCTTTCTCGATAGCCAACAGACAGGCTCGAGGGCAATCGTTTGGTGCAATGCTTGGCCATGCGATATGGCGCGCAGTCGCGTTGATTTTTCTGGGCATTTTTCTCCGTTCGGTGGGACGGAAGATGACATACTTCACATTCGAAGATGTTCTGACGCAAATTGGGCTGGGATACGTTTTTTTGTTTCTGCTGGGGTGGACGAAAGCGCGCACTCAGGCAATTGCGGCCGGCTTGATTCTATTTGGTTACTGGCTTGCATTCGCTTTGTACCCGCTGCCGCCAAGCGGATTTGATTGGTCGCAGGTTGGGGTTCCAGCAGACTGGCCACATCATCCGACCGGTTTTGCAGCGCACTGGGACAAGAATACGAACCTTGCTGCAGCGTTTGATCAGTGGTTCCTGAACCTGTTTCCTCGCGAACAGCGCTTTGTGTACAACGGAGGTGGATACCTGACGCTCAATTTTGTGCCTTCGCTTGCGACGATGATTTTCGGGCTGTTGGCCGGCGGTCTTCTGCGCAGCGCCCAGCCCAAGGAAGTTAAAGTGAAGGTTTTGGTGGGCGCAGGCGTGGCAGGGCTGGTGGTGGGGTGGTTGCTGGGGTGGTTGGGGATATGTCCGGTGGTGAAACGCATTTGGACGCCGTCATGGGCGATCTACGCAGGAGGTTGGACGTGCCTGTTGTTGGCGGCGTTTTACTGGTCCATCGACAACCGCGGCTGGCGCAGATGGGCCTTTCCACTGGTGGTCGTGGGAATGAACTCGATCATGATGTACTGCATGGCGAATCTGACCAGGGGCTTTTTCACTGACAGTCTCAAGACCCACCTTGGACAGCAGTTCTTCCAGATTTTGGGGGCGCCGTTTGAAGGGATGGTTCGGTCGATAGTGTTGCTTGTTATTTGGTGGTTGATTTTGTTCTGGATGTACAGGCGGCGTATTTTCCTGCGCATTTGAGTGTTGCCTGCGCTTGAGCCTTGGCAGAACATCGTATTGCTGTATTTTGACCGAGCCATGCATCACTCGAAGCTAACCTTGGGGCATTCGCCGGATCCGGACGATGCTTTCATGTTTTATCCGCTGGCCAAAGGCCTTGTTCCAACCGATGGTTTGACATTCGAACACCGGTTGGAAGACATTCAGACGTTGAACGAACGCGCCGTTCGAGGTGAATTGGACATATCAGCAATCAGTTTCCACGCGTATGCATACGTCAGTAACCTCTACGCACTCCTCCCTTGCGGTGCCAGCATGGGGGACGGATATGGTCCAATGCTCGTCGCCAAACGACGATTGGGTCGCAAGGAGATTCTGGCAAGCCGGATTGCAGTGCCCGGCAAAATGACCAGCGCTTTTCTGGCACTTGAATTGTGGCTGGAACAGCCGCTGCCAGCCGAGAATCTGGTGGTTGTGCCTTTCGACCAAATATTCCCTGCGGTGAAATCGGACTCGGCAGACGTGGGGCTGATAATTCACGAGGGACAGCTAACCTGGGATCGGGAAGGACTCGTGAACTGTCAAGACCTTGGCAAGTGGTGGTCAGAAACCAACGACGGTTTGCCTTTGCCACTGGGCGGTAACGTGATCCACAAACGAATCCCTCCAGACGTGCGGACACTGGCCGCCAGAATCATCAAAGAGAGCATTAAATACGCGCTGAATCACAGAGCCGAGGCAGTCGAATACTCGATGCAGTTCGCCCGCGACATGGGGCGGGACCTCGCCGATCGGTTTGTCGGGATGTACGTCAACCACTGGACGCTCGATTACGGGGAACGCGGGCGCGAAGCGATCCGGCGTTTTCTCGGCCAGGCCCATGCAGCGGGTTTGACGCCCGCCGCTCCAGAGTTGGAGTTCGTCCAGTAGCCTGCGGTGACTTCGGCGAAGCGCAGTTCGCCACGTGCAAGTTGACAAGACAGCTTGTTTGTTGGACGTTTGGTGAGACAGTATCAAGACTGACGCGCATGAGTGCCAACCGAATACAACAGGGTTCGTCGCCGATCATACTCGCGGCGGTCGTCGCCGTGTTTATGATGATTGGGACCGCATTGGGTCAGCAGACCGACATTATGGGCTCGGCGATGGGAACCTCCACAAACAAGCCCGTCGGTTCGACTCTGGAGCGACCGATCACCCCGGGCACTCTGACGCCTCCGGAGCCACTTAACTCGCGCAAGCGATTGGGAGGCGCACTCCCAGCCGTGTTCAGAAGCCCCGAACCGCTTCAAATGATCAACCCGCTCGCCCCGCGGGAGTACGGCGACGGAACTCAGCACATCTCGACCAACCTTCTCACAGGAGAAGCGGAAGGCGTGACTTTACTGTCCATCAAACTGCCAAGCAAACCTCACAAGCTCAAGAAAAACACCCCGCCAAAAAAGACGCGCTGATTCTTTGGCGAGGCTCGCCCTCTCAGACCAACCACGCGCGAGATGTCACAACGCCCGAGAGACTCTCGCCGGGCTCGACGACTCTGAATTCGATTGCGGCCGGGCTTCGCTGTGTTAAGAGAATGCGCGTGCTGCAAGCGTTGAACGTGTCGAAATCATTTCCCGGCATCCGTGCACTTGATCGGGTTCGGCTGGCTGTTTGCGGCGGGACGGTTCATGCGCTTGTTGGCGAGAACGGCGCGGGCAAATCGACCCTGATGAAAATCATTGCCGGCCTGATCCGGCCGGATGAGGGCGAGCTTCTGTTCAAGGGCCGGCAGTTTCAACCGCGCACCCCTCATGACGCGCTGAAAGCCGGAATCGCCATGATTCCGCAGGAATTGATGCCGTTCAGGGAACTGACTGTGGCAGAGAACATTTTCGTCGGACATGAACCCACTTTTCGGTTCGGCTGGCTGGACAAGAACAGAATGCAGCGCGAGGCCGCGCGGTTGCTCGGTCAAATTGGGGTGACAATACCGCCAACAGCGCGGATGAAGGACCTCACCGTGGCGCAAATGCAGGTTGTCGAAATCGCAAAGGCTCTGGCGCACAATGCAGATTTGCTGATCATGGACGAGCCGACGTCGGCCATTTCAGAGCGCGAGGTCGAGACCTTGTTCGCAATCATTGGCGACCTTAAACGACGCGGGGTGAGTGTCATTTATGTTTCGCATCGGCTGGACGAAATCTTTCGAATTTCAGATGTCGTAACGGTCTTGCGTGACGGGCAACACGTTGCCACCCGAGCGATGAGCGATGTTGATCGAAATACTCTGATAACTCTGATGGTCGGACGAGATATCGACGAGTCGGGCGGGGCTCCTGCGACAGCCACAGGCGAGGTGGTGCTCGAGCTCCGCGGTTTGACCAAGCACGGCAAGTTCACTGGGATCGATCTGAAGTTGCGGCGGGGTGAAATACTCGGTTTGGCGGGGTTGATGGGCGCGGGACGAACCGAGCTCGCAGAAGCAATATTTGGCCTTGCCCGGCCCGATGCTGGCGAGGTGCGCGTGCGTGGCAGAGTCGTGAAGGTCGAAAGTCCCCGAGACGCCATTGCACATGGCATAGGAATGGTCACAGAGGACCGGCACAAGTTCGGGCTGGTGCCGGTGATGTCGGTGAAACACAACATTACCTTGGCGGGTTTGCGCGGTTGGTGGATAAACCGCCGTGCCGAGAATGCCATGGCTGACGAAGAACTGCTCGCCTACTCGATCAAGGTACGCGACAGAAATCAACTTGCTGGCACGCTCAGCGGTGGAAATCAGCAGAAGGTCGTCCTCGCGAAAACGCTTCTGCCGCGTCCGTCGATTCTCATTTTGGATGAGCCAACACGCGGGATTGACATCGGATCTAAGGCCGAGATGCATGCTTTCGTTCGCAAGCTTGCCGGGGAAGGGATGGCTGTGTTGCTGATTTCCTCAGAGTTGCCGGAGTTGCTGTCTTTGAGCACGCGGCTGTTGGTGATGCGCCAGGGGCGGGTTTGCGCAGAACTTGATCCACGCAGTGTCACACAAGAAACCGTCCTCAAGCATGCGATGCCTCAGGGCGGCGCGGTTGAAGTCGGGTGCTCCTGATGGGGCCAATGCGCGAGTTGTGGAAGGCGGCTGTTTGTCGCGCCGGGCTGTCGGGGCCGGGTTCGCTGGCCACAGGTGGCAATACGTCGAGATGTGCGAATGAACCCGCCGCAATCAAGACGCTTGGACGACAGGCTGGTTTGCCCGGCTGGCTGAAATTTTGAAAGATGACAGTACCGAAGAGCGATGAAGACATGGTTGTCGCGGTTTGGTCTTGTGATTGCGTTGCTGTGCATCGGCACGGCGCTCAGCATTGTCAAGCCTGTGTTTCTCACTTTTCCGAATCTGCTGAACGTCGTTCGGCAGATTTCGATAAACGGGATTCTTGCCGTGGGCGTTACATACGTGTTGTTGACCGGCGGTGTGGACCTGTCGCTCGGGTCGGTGGTTGCGCTGAGCGGTGTTGTTGCTGCCGCGTTTGCGCATCCGGGGGAGTGGCCGGTGGTTGTGCCGGTGGCCGCGGGTGTGTTTGTCGGCGCTGCGTGCGGCGGGATCAACGGATTGGTTGTAACAAAAGGCCGCGTTGCACCGTTTATCGTCACACTCGGCATGATGACAGCCGCGCGCGGTGTTGCATTGGTGGTCAGCGGCGGCAAACCGGTTTCAAACCTCGGGGAGAGTTTCAGGTGGATTGGCAGTGGCGCAGTTCCGGTGATTGTCTTTCTGGCGGTGTCATGTGTTTCGTGGGTTGTGTTGTTGAACCTGAGATTGGGCAGGCACTTGTATGCGGTGGGCGGCAACGAGAACGCTGCGCGCGCTTCAGGCATCAATGTCGAGGGTGTGAAACTGTTTGCATACACGATTTGCGGTGCGCTGGCGGGCTTGGGCGGGGTGGTTCTCGCGGCACGCATCACGACCGGCCAGCCGAACGCCGGGGTCGGATATGAACTCGACGCGATAGCGGCAGTCGTGATTGGAGGGACCAGTTTGTCCGGGGGCGTCGGTGGCGTTGGGGGGACAATTATTGGCGCGCTGCTAATGGGAGTGATCAACAACGGGCTGGATTTGCTCAACGTCTCCTCGTACTATCAGGCCATCGTGAAGGGCATAATCATCGTCGGTGCAGTCTGGCTGGACCAGCGCAAGGAGAAAACGTGAAACGATTCTTGGCGTTCATTTTGGCGCTCGCATTGTCCGGATGCGCCCAGCACAAGTCCGATGAAGGACACGTGCTGATCGGGGTTTCCTTGTTGAACCTTTCGAACGAATTCATTGTCATGCTGCACCGGGCAATGGAGACCCGCGCAGCCGAGCTTGGGGTCAAGCTCATCGTTAATGACGCGCAGCGAAGCGCAGACCGGCAGGTTCAGCAGATCGAGACTTTCATCGCGCAGCGCGTGGACGCGATCATCCTAAACCCTTGCGAGGTCGAGGCCAGCTCGCCGGCCGTCGAAAAGGCAATCGCCGCCGGTATTCCCATAATCAATGTCAACTCCGAGACCAGAGCTGTGCCCACAGCGTTTGTTGGGTCGCGCGATGAGGAATCAGCAAGGCTCGCGATCGAGTACATCGCCCGGCGGCTCGACGGCCGGGGCAACGTGGTCATGATGCATGGATTCATGGGACAAGCAGCGCAGATCAAGCGCGATCGTGGCGCCAAGGATACCCTCGCAAAGTTTCCAGGCTTGAAGCTCATCGCTGAGCAAAGCGCCGAATGGGACCGTGCAAAGGCCATGAGCCTTATGGAAAATTGGATCCAATCGCTCGGCGCGAAAATCAATGCTGTGTTCGCTCAAAACGATGAAATGGCCATGGGCGCGCTGCTGGCCCTAGAACAGGCAGGGCTCAAAGACAAGGTGATTGTTGTCGGCGTAGATGCCATTTCTGACGCACTCCAGGCGGTTAAGGCAGGCCGATTGGACGCGACCGTGTTCCAAGACGCCCGCGGCCAGGGACAGGGAGCGGTTGATCTGGTAGTCAAGATTCTCAGAAAGCAACCATTCGAAAAAGAGGTGTACATCCCGTTCCAACTCGTCACCCGCGAAAACGTGGGCGAGTACATGAAGTAGCCCGCACATTTCTCAGCACGACGCAGCCGCAACCAAAGTTGCCTGACGCTCAAAGGCGCGGTGCCTGCGCCCCTTCATCAGGAATCTCTGCGCCGCCGGCCTGGGAAATATCTCCTGCGACTCCGTCTCCTGCAAAAACTTCTGCCTCATCCGACAAGTTTGTGTTTTGACTCGTGGAGTGCGTAGAGTTTGAGACGCAAAAAGTCGTCGTCTCGGAAACCGTAAACCTGGCGCAACAGCGTCTTGATCTTCCGGTTGATCCCCTCCATCCGACCATTGGGCATCTTCGTCACAGCATACCTCAACAGCCCCCGGCGTGCTCGGCCAATCATTCCGCCATATTAAGAAAATCTTTAAACATCTGCACAGAAACTGCAGATTAACCGATTGTGCGAGACCTTTCCCGCCACGCAGTTTATCGCCCTACGCCAACATCATCTCCCCCGTCGGCGACGAAGTCGCCCCGCTCAGCGCGGCGCGACAGAGTGCCGAGCTTGCGACGAACGCCTCTATCTCACCGCGATCATTCGGTTCCGACTGCGCCGCGCTGAGGGGAAACCGCGAAGAAACGTACCCAGGGACGCCAAGGAGGAGGGTCCAAATCCTTGCGCGGGCCGGTGGGGCAGGCGCCGAGCCAGCGAGGCGCCTGCGGCCCGCGCCAAACTCCAAACACAAACCTTCCGGATGACCTCGAACTTTGCCTACTCCGCGAAGCTGACCGAGATCATCCTCCTCGGAGTGCTGGCCCAGCGCTTTAACACGCGCATCGAATGGGACGCCAAGGCTGGTCGCATCACCAACCACCCGGAACTGAACGCTTTCGTCAAAGAACCGGCACGCGAAGGCTGGCGCTATGGCGAGAACCTTTAATAACATCTTGTCTTGGCCTTTAGCTTTTAAACTTTGGACTTTTTCTCGCCGTGACTAACAAGGATACTGCTTCACCAATGACACCACTCCAAAAGCTGAATTCGTGCCAATGAAAATCCAGTCCATCGCTATCGTCGCTGTTTTCATCCCCCTGCTCGCATGCTCGTCTGCGGCTGCGGATTTCAAGGCCCCGCTCAAAACGTGGACCGACCCCGCCGCCGCACTGCGCGAAGACCCGGATTTCGCCATCCAGGGCGAATACTTGGGGACGGCCACCGGCGCGCAAGTGGTCGCGCTCGGCAACGGTCACTTCGACGCCTACCTGTTGGAAGGCGGACTGCCCGGCGCAGGATGGGTTCCCGGCAAGGGCCGCACCCTCCTCCACGGCGCCAGAGCAGGAGACGAGGTGGTGCTAAAGGATGCCGCCGGAATGATCACCGCAACGATCCGCAAAGATCGCATGGTCGTGGCGGGCACCAATGGCGTGAAAAAGGAACTTGTGCGGACCGAGCGCAGCAGTCCGACCCTTGGCGCGAAGCCGCCAGCAGAAGCGGTGGTGCTGTTCGACGGCAGTTCGGCGGAGGCCTGGGAAAACGGCAAGGTGGAGAACGGCCTCCTGCTCGCCACTGGTTGCACCAGCAAGAAGCGTTTCGCTGATTACACCCTGCACCTCGAGTTCCGCACGCCATACATGCCCGCCGCCCGCGGCCAGCAACGTGGCAACAGCGGGGTCTATCACAGCGGGCGCTGGGAAACACAGATACTCGATTCGTTCGGACTCGACGGGAACGACAACGAGTGCGGCGGCGTTTACTCGATTTCCAAACCCCGGCTGAACATGTGCCTGCCGCCGCTTGCCTGGCAGACCTATGACGTCGAGTTCACCGCCGCCAAATTCGATGCTTCCGGGAAACGCACCGCATGGCCACGGATCACGGTCCGGCTCAACGGTGTGCTGGTCCATGAGAACCTTGAACTTGCCAAGGATTTCACGACCGCGGCCCCGATCACCAAGCCCTTGGATAGTCCCGAAGGTCCGATCTTTCTCCAAGACCACGGCAATCCGGTGGTGTTCCGCAACATCTGGATCGTGCCGGGCAAGTGAGCATGAGGCTCCAGACTGACGCATCCAAGTTTCGCCCATGCACTCAGTGCGGGGCGACGGAGTGCGAAGACTGGAATCAAGGCGTTTTTCTCACCGCGACCGTTCGGCTGCGGCTGCGCTGCGCTGAGAATCTGTGTCGTCTTGGGTCTTCAGCGGGCAACTCCGTGGACCAAAGAAAGGAAATTGAGGGACAGACACGGTATTTGGACCGATTCGATGCTACAGGCCTGGTCTTGCCAGACAAATCAGGGCGGCAGTTAAGGTTTCATTTCGGCAACAGAGCGGACATTGAGGTTGCAAATTAATCCCAATAAACAGCCCGGTTATCCTGAGGTCTGATCTGGCGCGTTGGACCGGTAGGATTCTCCGGCCGGTGCACGGGTGCCGTCGCCTCTAATTAACCAGAGGCGCAGTTCAAGGTTTGCGCAACAGGCGAACATCGCCTGTCGTTCCGGACGGACCCAGTGCCATTGTGCTCAGAAGATACAGCTCACCTTCTTCATCCTCACCGAAGCCCCTAACGTAACGGTCAAGCGGTGCTCGAAAATTGCGGATGCACAAGCAGGCGTTCCCAACTTTCGGCTGACAACGGCGCCTGGCGATACACAGGAGCCATCAACGGTTCCGCACTTGTCGATCGACGCGCCCGACCAAGCCACCGCCGATCAAGCGGGTGCGCAATCAATTCAGGCGCGTTTGCCGCGATTGTTGTTTCTTCCTTTTCACCGCTGGAATGGCCTCGCCCGACATGAAATCCTGCCAGCAACAATGAAACCCGAAGCATTGTGCTCCGCGAATAGGTCGCAAGCGCGCAGGGCCGGTTAGGACTCAACAACTGGTACATCCGGCTGAACAGGCTCAATGTCCACATCTCCGGGTTCGTCGCTGGCGAGAACGGATCAAACAAAATTGCGTGCGGCGAAATCTCACGAAAAAGCTCCGGGTGCAAAAGAAGTTCGGGGAAACTGCCAATGTGCAGTTGCCAATGAACCGTTCTGAGCGTTTCGCGGACCCGGGCAGTACCGCAATCGATCAAATTGCGCACGGTCGATTCGTACCCGGACAAGTATCCGAGCTGCGATGCGTGTTCCAAAGCGAACCGAAGCGGTTCGAGTGTCCGGTCGAAGCTGTGGAGGCAAAGGGTGCATGGGGTATTCTCCGTGGCGCGAATGACGGCCATGGCGTTTGCGCCGGCACCGAGCCCGACATCCCAAACAATGAATGGTTCTCTGGAAGCCCTGATGCGTTCCGGCAAAGCAAGTTGCTTCACGTAGAGCGTTTCAGCCTCAGCCGCTGGTCCTATGACGGGATGAAAAGTCTCGCCTTCAGCGAGCGACCGTACACTGAACGTGCCGTTTTGCAGTTTGACCAGCTTGTAATTCACAGTGGTGCCATCTTGGAAAATGTGCGCAGCCATCGCAGATTGGCAGATCGTTTGCGACTTTTGTATTCAGGCTGTTCGGCTAATGATCGCGATCTGATCGCCTCTGTGAGCGACGAATTCGCGCAGCCGCGGACGCAAGGCTGCGGGATTTGCCGCTGACTCGCGTCGGCGGCTACGTCGGCGGCTACGTCGGCGGCTACGTCGGCGGCCATGAGAATAAACCCGAATCCCAATGCCAAGCTCGGAATGAACGTCTTTACCTCGCCGCGATCATTCGGTTGCGGCTGCGTCGCGCTGGGATCGTCCAGTCGCCCGCCTACGGGGTTGGTCGTCGGACAGTCCGTGCCATCAGCCACAAAACATCTGACAGCCGGTTCAAATAAACCATGATCTGTCTGTTCTCAAGCATTCCTTTTTCGACGAGGTTGCAAGCCACTCGTTCGCATCGTCTGCAAACCGCCCGTGCCAGATCGAGCGCAGCAGCAGACGGCGGCGGGCCGGGAATTGCCCATCCGCGGAACTTGCCAAGTTTGGATTCGAGCTCGACCGCGACGCTGTCCAGCCATGCGACGTTGTCGGCGGTGATTCGCGAATAACCGTCCGCACGATAACGATCGATGTCTGCGATGTCAGTGGCCAGTTCGCCCATGAGAGCAACAAGGTCCTTCTGAATTCTGACAAGATGGTCTGTTGTTGGCGCGGTTGGGTCGAGGGCGCGCGCGAGTCCGATCGCAGCATTCAGTTCGTCAACGGTACCGACGGCTTCGATGCGCGTGTGGTTCTTCGGCACACGCCGTGCGTACATGATCGCGGTCGTGCCGTCATCGCCTGTCCTTGTTACAATGCTCATTGCTTCCAGTGGTTCGAAGATAGATTACCGGCGTGTCGTGCGCAATCCGCCGAAAGCGATTGCTTGAACAGTTTGACAACCGGTCCATGGTCGCCTATTTGATTGCACAAGGTGCTTGTGGTGTGGCAGGCAATTCGGCTGATTCGAGAAAGATTGAATCGGATGTGCTTTGACCTTGTATGAGCAGCGTGATTGCAATTCTGGCTTTGGCTTGTCTTGCCATGGTGATTCTTGCCCCGAAGTTTGGGCTGATCGCAAGATACCGCCAAGTTCGCGAACAAATGCGACGCATCCGGCAGGAAGACGCTCTCAAGTTCATGCTCAAATCCGAAGCCAGCGGTTTGACCCCCACCATCGACAGTGTTGCCGGGGCGCTGAATGTCAGTTCGTCAAGCGCAGCGCAGGTGCTGGCCGAGATGGAAGACAAAGGACTCATAACCCATCAGAGCGGTCAACTGAGCCTGTGCAATTCCGGGCGCGAAGTCGCACTGCACGTGGTTCGCGCGCACCGGTTGTGGGAAAGTTACCTCGCAGACCAAACAGGCGTGCCGGAAAATCAATGGCACGCTCAAGCCGAAAAACATGAACATTTGCTCTCGAAAGAAGACGCAGACGCGCTCTCTGCCCGGCTTGGGCACCCAATTGTGGACCCGCACGGTGATTCCATCCCCGAGCCGGGAGGCAAACTCGAAGCCGAGCCCGGTCAACCGCTGAACACAGCAGCGCTGAACGTGCCGATGAGAATATCGCATATCGAGGACGAACCCGGTACAGTGTACGCCCAACTTGTCGCCCAGGGCCTCCACGCAGGCATGAATGTTACGGTTTCAGAGAAATCACCCGAGCGCATCAGGTTCAGGGCTGACGGGAAAGAACAGGTCCTCGCGCCATTGTTCGCCAACAGCATCACCGTGCGCCCGCTGTCGCAGAGCGAAAGAGCGGAAGCAGGCGATTACAAGGCCCTCACCGAACTTGGCCCCGGACAAGTTGCGAGGATTGCGGGGCTATCCCCGGCGTGTCACGGGGCTGAACGACGTCGTCTGCTGGACCTCGGGTTTGTGCCGGGTACAACTGTTTCGGTTGAACTTGTCGGGCCCGGGGGCAATCCGATTGCCTACCGTGTCAGGGGGGCGGTTGTGGCGCTGCGTCGTGAACAGGCCAGATTGATCAAGATCGACGCCATCAGGGAGGCAGCAGCGTGAAGGGAAGCGCCATGCAGACCGAGTGTGTCCATGCCTGTCCGGGCTGTGGCACACACCAGAGTTCGAGTCTCAAAAGGCTCGGTCTGACCGTCGAGGGTTGGGACTACGTCGTTGCTCTTGCGGGCAATCCAAACGTTGGCAAAAGCACGGTGTTCAACACGCTCACCGGCCTTCGACAACACACGGGAAACTGGCCGGGGAAAACCGTCACACGCTCCGAAGGCGGTTTTTTGTACGGCGGGAAACGTTACAGGCTCGTTGATCTGCCCGGCACGTATTCACTCCTTTCTGCAAGCCCGGACGAACAGGTTGCGCGGGATTTTATTTTGTTCGGGCGGCCGGATGTGACGGTAATCGTCGTTGACGCAACCCGGCTTGAACGAAATCTCAATCTGACACTTCAGATTCTCGAGATCACAGATCGCGCCGTGGTGTGTCTGAATCTGGTGGACGAAGCAAAACGCCACGGCATTGTTGTTGACGAGCGTCAGTTGGCGCGCGAGCTCGGCGTGCCGGTGGTGCCTGCTTCAGCGAGGTTCGGGCGTGGCATTGACGAGCTTTTGCGAACGATCGCCGGCGTTGCGTCCGGCGCGATCACATGCAAGCCGGTGCGTCTGTCGAGTGAACCGCCCGCACTTCAGCGTCCGTTGAATAATCTGGTTCGTGACCTGCAGAACGTTTTGCCAACACTGCCAAACCCGCGATGGGTTGCCTTGCGCTTGCTTGCCGGTGATGACAGCATTGCCAACGCGCTCTTGCAGGGTGAACTTGGCGGTGGTGGTTCGGCGGAAAACCCGGCCGGGATGTCAAATCCATCTGGCATCAGCCCGCAGGCTGATGCTCCACAGGCAATGCCAGACAGCCGTGTTATCGAAATCGTGCGCAACAGCAGAAGTCTGCGCACCGAAATCACAGGGGATATTCATGAGCATGTCGTGGCCGCCATTTACGCCAAAGCAGCGGAAATTGTGCGGTGCGTTGTTGGCAGCAGCGGCACGCCGATGCGCGTCACGCTCGACCAGCGCATTGACCGAATTGTGACGAGCCGATTGTGGGGGTTCCCGATAATGGTTGCCCTTTTCACACTTGTTTTCTGGATAACCATATCCGGCGCGAACATTCCATCGGGCTGGATCAACTCGCTTCTTGTGGGCAAAATCTATCCATGGCTGCGAGAGGCGGCGGTCGCAATCGGTTTTCCGGCATGGGTTCGGGGGATCGTTGTTGACGGGATGTATCTGGCAACAGCATGGGTTGTGAGCGTCATGCTGCCTCCAATGGCGATATTCTTTCCCTTGTTTACGTTGCTGGAAGATTTCGGTTATCTGCCGCGGGTGGCGTTCAACCTCGATACTTTGTTTCGCCGGGCCGGCGCGCACGGCAAACAGGCAATGAGCATGATGATGGGCTTTGGCTGCAATGCTGCCGGGGTCGTGGCAACGCGCATAATTGACAGTCCGCGCGAACGGCTCATTGCGATTCTCACCAACAACTTTGCGCTCTGCAACGGGCGGTGGCCGGCGCAATTCCTGATGGCAAGCATCTTTCTCGGCAGCCTCGTATCCGCGCCGCTTGCCGGCTTTGTGTCGGCGGCGGCTGTGACAGGAGTTGCCATGTTGGGGGTTTTGATGACCTTTGCGGTGTCCTGGGCGCTTTCAAAGTCGCTGTTGGGCGGTCAGGTTTCAACATTCAGCCTCGAACTGCCGCCGTATCGGCCGCCGCGGATACTTCAAACGCTGTACACGTCCTTGATAGATCGGACCTTGTTCGTGCTTTGGCGGGCGGTGGTTTTCGCACTGCCGGCGGGCGCGGTTATCTGGCTCGTCGCAAACGTGACAGTTTCGGGCCAAAGTCTGGCTGCGCACATTGTCAACGCGCTAAACCCGCTGGGTTTGTTGATGGGATTGAACGGGGTGATTCTGCTTGCGTATGTGATTGCCATTCCTGCCAACGAGATCGTTATTCCGACGATTCTCATGCTGACAGTTCTGCTGACAGGGAGCCATGAACTCGGGCGCGGGGCCGGGGTGTTGTTCGAGGTCGAAGATCAGGCTACTGTCCGGGCCCTGCTTATGCAGGCGGGATGGACAACACTCACGGGATTGAACCTGATGCTTTTCAGCCTGCTGCATAATCCGTGCAGCACAACAATCTATACGATCTACAAGGAGACCGGCAGTACACGCTGGGCGGCTTACTCAGTCATCATTCCACTGGCGATCGGTTTTGCTGTGACTTTGATGACAGCAGCGCTGTGGCGTTGGTTAAATTGATTTTTGTCAAGTATTCGTCGCAAAGCTGTTGACACTCGACCGTTATACCTGAGTATGTGTTGCTCGGTTTGCCGGTGCCAGCAAGCTGAGATCGTTTGACGAACAGCAAAGTGTTGTGGACCCATGGCCGTGCCAATTGCAAAGTCCTTGCACAGTTTCACCCTCAGCGCTTTTGTCGCTGTTGCTGTGCTGGCCGGCACCGGCTTGGGCATCGGAAGTTACACATTCTTTTACGCCAAGGGCTGGTCTTATTTCACAAACAATCCCGCAGCATGCGCCAATTGTCATATCATGCAGACTCATTACGATGCATGGGTCAAATCGAGTCACAGGGCGGTGGCAACGTGCAACGACTGTCACACTCCGCCAGACCTTATTGGGAAATATTATACGAAGGCCGACCATGGTTTCTGGCATTCATACGCTTTCACCACCGGCGACTTTCACGAACCGATTTTCATGAAAGCCAGAAGCCGGGCCATCGTCCAAGCATCGTGCAGGCGGTGCCACGGTCAAATCGTAGAAGCCATAGAATCTCCAGACCCGCATCGCGGCCTGATGGATTGCCTGCGGTGTCATGGGACGGTTGGCCACCCAATGTGAACACGGCGCGGCAAAACAACGGTCGAATCATCTCGTCGAAAGACACCGGTTCGCCACAGGAATCCCGCCCTGTCACGCCGCGATGTCTGTGGCCAGTTCGGCGCATCGGGGAGATTGGATGTTGTAAGCCGTGGCAGGTGGCTTTGAACGCAGGATTTCTGAAGATCGAAGAGATCAGACAGTTTGCAAGTGACCCGAGAACTTTTCGGGATTCCTGTACAAAGAGTCAGTGACCATGAACAACAGTGTGCAAGAGAACAGCGGTTTTCCGAGTCGGCGGTTGTTTGTCCTGATTGTTCTTGTATTTGCGCTTGTGACAGCGGGCGCAACCGCTCTTCTGGTGAACATATTCCAAAGAAAACAGGAAGCGCAGAATCCGTTCTATCGCGTCGTTGAACTCACAGACGAAACCGAGGACCCGGCGATCTGGGGCAAGAACTTCCCGCTCCAATACGACAGTTACAAACGAACTGTCGATCAAGTGCGGACGCGGTTTGGCGGGAGCGAAGCCCGTCCGCGCACGCCCACAAGCGCCGATCCGCGCTCGATCGTCTCGCAATCAAAACTCGAAGAAGACCCGCGCTTGAAAGTCATGTGGGCCGGCTACGCTTTCGCCCGCGACACACGTGAGGAGCGCGGACATGCTTACATGCTGGAGGACCAAACTTTCACTGAAAGACAGCTCGTTGTTCAACAACCCGGCGCTTGTTTGCATTGCCATGCAAGCGTGTATGTCCCTTACAAGAAACAAGGGAACGGCGATCTAATGGCCGGATTTGCCAAGGTGAACCAAATGCCATTCGCCGAGGCACGCAAGTTGGTCACGCACCCCGTCTCGTGCATTGACTGTCATGATCCGACTACAATGGCACTGCGCATTACTCGCCCGGGGTTCCTCGAAGGTATTCGCGCGCTCAAGGCAAGTGAAGGCATCGCAAACTACGACCCAAACACCGTGGCGACGCGCCAGGAAATGCGAAGCTACGTCTGCGCTCAATGCCACGTAGAGTACTACTTCAGAGGCCGGGAAAAACGGCTCGTTTATCCCTGGGCCAAAGGACTCAAGGTTGACAACATCATGGCCTATTACGATGAGATCGGCTTCAAGGATTGGACACACGCCGAAACCGGGGCGCCAACACTCAAGGCCCAGCACCCGGAGTTCGAAATGTGGAACCAGGGGATACACGCGCGATCGAGTGTTGCCTGCGCCGATTGCCACATGCCATACAAACGCGAAGGCGCAACCAAAATCAGCGATCATCACGTCCGCAGCCCGTTGCTCAACATCAATCACGCGTGCCAGACCTGCCACAGATGGCCTGAAGCCGAACTGAAAGCCCGAGCAGAGGCCATCCAGGACCGGACCTATCGCCTGCGCAATCTTGCGATGGACGCGCTAATCGACCTGATCAAGGACATCAAAACAGCCAAAGACGCAGGCGAAACCGACGAGAAGCTGGCGCCAATCCGCGATTTCCAACGCAAAGCGCAATTCTATCTCGATTTCGTCGAGGCAGAGAACTCGATGGGATTTCACGCGCCACAGGAATCTGCGAGGATTCTTGCGGAATCAATCGATTTTTCTCGAAAAGGCCAATTGCTGGCCCGGTCACTGTCACCCGCAAAGTAACAATAACCTGAAAATCTCTCAGCGCGGCGCAGCCGCAACCGAAGGATCGCGGCGAGATAAATGCGTTCGTTCCAAGCTGGGCGCTGTGTCGCGCCGCGCTCAACAGGGTGACTTCAGACACCAGTAAAAATAGCTTTTCCACGCAGAACGGCTCGCACGTTTGGTCGCCGGTCTTGCTGGTGCCTGTTGCGAAGAACGACCATCCTGCCCCCCGAGTGCTTTGCTGCTGCACGAGAACTGGTGGGTTGGACCGTGTTGATCCGGGCTTGCCGGGAGGTCGAGCGCGATGTTGACCGACTACCCTGAGAAACCCCGCCGCTTTGGAACAAAACCTCGCTGGCACCCCGACCCCTTTTCACTGCGGAACCGAGCCGGGGTATCAGGTCCACCCCAATATGGGGACAGACACGATGCCGGGGATACCCGATATGGGGACAGGCACGATGTCCGGGATCTCGATAAGGAACGTTTAACGTCCAACGTTTAACTCTCAACGTGCAAAGGGGTGACCGAAAGGGCGGATGGTGGGCCGGATATGGGGACAGACACGTAATTTGGGCGACCGGACTTTTCACCCGGTGGACCTGTCCAAGCGCTGGTCGGACGGTCCAAGCCAGCTGCAACGCCCAGATATGGGGACAGACACGATGTCCGACCCAAACATAGGGACAGACACGATGTCCGGTATACCGATCGGGAACGTTCAACGTGAAACGTTCAACTCTCAACTTTTAACGGGGTGACCGAAAGGGCGCATGGTGGGCGGGATATGGGGACAGACACGGGATTTGGGCGACCGAACTTTTGGCCCGGTGGACCTGACCGAGCCCGGGTCGGGCGGCCCAAGCTGGCTGGGGTGCCCAGATATGGGGACAGGCACCATGTCGGGTATACCCGATATGGGGACAGGCACGATGTCCGGCGTACCGATCAGGAACGTTTAACGTCCAACGTTTAACTCTCAACGTTCAACGAGGTGACCGAATGGGCGGATGGTGGGCCGGATATGGGGACAGACACGCTGTTTTGGTGACCGGAGTTTTGCGCCGTCGGGGCTCCCCCGCCGCCGGTCGGATGGTCGAGGCTGGCTGCGGCGCCCAGATATGGGGACAGACACGATGTCGGGTATACCCGATATGGGGACAGGCACGATGTCCGG
>Ga0315298_1001451_pt1 | contig 43299 bp, 38 predicted proteins | sample WHS_1_MG_FD_203077 | JGI IMG/M metagenome (GOLD analysis project Ga0315298, IMG submission 203077) | Extremophilic microbial mat communities from Washburn Hot Springs, YNP, Wyoming, USA - WHS_1_MG | ecosystem: Environmental > Aquatic > Thermal springs > Hot (42-90C) | place: USA: Wyoming... | reverse complement strand
TCGCCTTCAAATACTTTAGCCATATAATTACCAAGAGGCTTTACTAAAGCTGTCACTAAAACTATAAAGATTATAAATTCAACAATATCATAAATTTGCATAAATCACCTCTAATCTATTTAATACGAGAATCAATTCAATTTTGAAATTCCTTGTTATTTCTCAATTCTTTTTTTACCCCTACCCCACAACTACCTGCCACCAGGGTGTAAAATTTTTTTGTTATCCAAAAAACCACTAAACCGAGGTGACAGGCATGTTGCGGAGTTCTTCAGATATTCAGAATAAGAACCGTCCTTACGACCCTTCTTCTTTACTTAGGCTCTTTTTCATCTTAAATCTTTTCAATTCAGAATATGACTTCTACAAATCAAAACGCATCGATTCTGTTTTGCCTCGCGATTACTTGAGCCTTTGTGGTTTCTCAGATCAACTTCCTTGCTATACAACTTATTTCTATTTCAAACAGCGCTTTGATTTCAATTTCCTTTTGCAATACCTTAACTTGTTCCTTGTCCTTTTCCTCAATTCCATAATCTTATTTTTCAAAGATGAGTTAAATGATTCTAATGGCCTTGTTATTTCTGCTGATTCAAAACCTCTCGCCGCTTACGGTAATATCCCTCTCGGTATTATCCATTCTTACAATAAAACTCTCAACGGTAAATATGGCTTCAAAGTCTTTTGGTTAGCGGTCGTTTATCCTTTCTATTTCCCTTTTTATTTCTCTTTTGACAAAGCCTCTGCCCATGATAACCCTATTTACAAGTTCAGACCGAGAATCGAAACCCTTAACTCTTCTCTCACAAGATGGTTTAACCTTAAAAATGTGTTCTATTTTCCAAACATCTATACTTACGATAGATTTAATCTGAGACTTATTGCAAAAGCGATTAGTCATTATACTTTCAAATCTAATGCTTCTTTCTCGAAAAGACTGAAGGGAGAAACTCATGACAAAAAACGTATTTGTCTAAATTCAAGATTTACTTTTCAAAGATCTTGAGAGCATTCAGGCTTAATAATCTGCAATCTCTGAATGCATTCTTCTGAACGATGCATCTTTGATTCTGTAAACAATCTTTCTTATCTTCTTCTGTTTTTAAAAGACCATGTTTTGGGGTTTGGGGTAAGTCTACTCTAAATTGAATTCACTCTACCCCTGTTTGATATTTTACCATTTTTAAAATCAAACTCAAATAAAAAAATGGGATCGCCTTTTTTTATAAAGATGAGATTCCCAATCAGGTTGGGAATGACATTATGGACAAGGTATTATTCCATGTTCTTCGACCGGAATGACAGAAAGCGTGGACATCTTGTAGTATTTATTGTAATCTTGACACACATCATGAGTATACTAAGCCTCTTTTAAAAGTGAAATGAATGAACAGCACGTAGCACGTGGCTCATGGCAGGTGGGGCGTAGAAAACACAGTGAATAGTGAGAAGTAAACGGTAAATGACAAATACTTATTTGCTGTCATGAAAGGCGAATGCCGGAGCCAACGATATTTCATATTTAAAGTTGATCAAGTATGTCAAGAAAGTTGAACAAGTATAGCAAAGATTTGGACTTAAATCGAGCGTTGTGTTAAAATTAAAAGCAGACAAAGGGGAGAAAAAGTTTATGAAAAAGGCTTTTTTTCTGTAACCCCTTCTCTTAACACCATAGGAGGAGGGGAGATATATCTCAAAAAATTCATAAAATTTCTGTGTACAAAGCCTGATATTGGGAAGATCACCATAGCATACCCAAATATGTCCGTTTTGAAAGATTTTTTTGAAGACCTTGAATCGAGAAAAATTGAATTTGTCAATTACCATTTTGACAATCTTACAGTTGACAAAGACTTTTTTAATCGTGATCTTTATAGATTTTTAAAAAGAGATCGACGAATTGTGGAAAACAAGATAAGAGAAGAAAATTACGATTTGATCTTTGCACATGCTCCAACTGATATCCTCATTTTGAAAAATTTTTTAGAACGTGCAAGTACCATCTTTTACAGCAACATACCTCCATATGTACGTATTTTTCCATTCAAATTCATTATAAAAAAATATCTCGAAAGATTGAATTGTATGATATGTGTAAGTGAATTCATAAAGCGCAACGTAGAAAACATTATACCATCGAAGAAAAATGTTTACATTGTTTATAACGGTATAGAACCCGTCAGTTCAAGATCAGATCCTCCTGAAAGCATAAAAAACATCGGTGTAGTGGCAAGACTTGAAAGGGAAAAGAACGTTGCTTTGGCAATCAGAACTTTCAAAGTCCTTAACAGGAAGTATGATTACCTTTCTCTTCATCTTTTCGGAGATGGAAGTGAAAAGAAAAAATTGGAAAAATTAGCCTTAAGATATGGGATGAAAAACGTTTACTTTCACGGATTCGTAAAAGATATTGATGGCATTTATTCAACAATAGATCTGCTTGTAGTTCCATCACGAATGGAGGCTTTTTCACTTGTCATAATCGAAGCGATGTCTAAAAATATACCTGTTGTGGCTTCAAACGTCGGTGGCATTCCAGAGATAATAAAAGACGGTTACAACGGGCTCTTGGCCGAACCGAATGTGAAAAGTTTTGTGATACAAATAACTAAAATAATAGAAAATCCTGAGTTAATAAATACTTTCACGAAAAATTACGTTCAAACTCTCGAGAAATTTAACATAAACAAAAAATTTGAGGATCTTTACAAAATTTTTTTCGATCAGACATGGGTGATGGAGGGATTTAAATGAAAGTTTCTATCGTGATACCCGCTTACAATGAAGAGAAATCCATCGAAAAAACGATAAAAAGTCTTTTGAGTCAAAGTTATAAAGATTTTGAAATCATCGTCGTTGACAACAACAGTAAAGATAAAACACGTGAGATCGCTTCAAAATACGTCAAAACCGTTAACGAATCAAAGCAAGGCTATATCTTTGCCGTAAGACGTGGCATTGAAGAAACGCACGGTGAAATTTTAACGATATGCGATGCCGACTCTATATATCCAAAAAAATGGCTTGAAAAAATGATAAAGTCTTTCAAAAGGAAAGAAGTTGTTGCCGTTTACGGAACTGCAATGTTTTACGATACAAACTGGTTTATGGCTTTCGTGAGTTTGATAATTTACACGGTCTTTTTGTGGTTTTCGAAATTTCTCGGTCTTGATAACACGGCCGGCTTTAATTTTCTATTCACAAGAGAGTCCTACGTGAAATCCGGTGGATACGATCCAAATTGGAAATGGGGCAGCCCAGATATAGATCTTGGAAGAAGATTGAAGAAATTTGGAAAGGTTAAACTGAGAAACAAAATAGTGTTTACCTCCGCAAGAAGATTCAAAAAAGGTGGATTTTTGAATACGACAAAGATGTTTATCGACATGTGGAGAAAGATGCTCAAGAACAAAAATCCAGATATGAGTTACGATGAATACAACAAAACAAGAAAATGAGATGTTCCCATAATCTACGCACTCTTCACTTAGATTTCGGAGAATTCTTCTCAAAAAAGTTAAAAGGTCTCCTTTTCCGGAGACCTTTTTTAAACTTCGAGATGTTTTTTGAACCAATCGAGTATCAAATCAAGCCTTTTAACTCTATGATAAGGTTTGCCGGATCTCGAAAGTTCATGATTTTCGGAAGGGAACAAGGCCAATTTTGTTTCTTTCCCCAAATATCTCAAAGCGGTAAAGAATTGAAATGCTTCTACCATATAACATCTGTAGTCTTCCATTGAATGGATAAACATTATAGGTGTTTTAACGTTTTTTACATGGGTAAGAGGAGACATTTCCGCATATCCTTCAGGATTTGACCATGGATCACCGCCTAATTGATCAGGCCCAAAGAAATATCCTATGTCCGTTGTTCCAAAAAACGACACCCAGTTGCTTATCGAACGCTGTGAGACAGCCGATTTGAATCTGTCCGTTTGAGTTACAACCCAATTTGTCATATATCCACCGTAAGATCCGCCTGTAATTCCCAAACGTTTCTCGTCGACAAAATCAAAGCGCTTTATCGCTTCATCCACAACTTCCATTATGTCTTTGTAATCTCTTTTACCGTATGCTCCGTGTATGTAAGAAAATTCTTCACCATATCCATCACTTCCTCTTGGATTTGAGAATAAGACGGCAAAACCATTTGAGGTCAGCATTTGAAATTCAAGGAAAAAGGCATTACCATAAGCCGTTCTCGGCCCTCCGTGAACTTCAAGGATCGTCGGATACTTTTTTCCTCTTTGAAAATCAATTGGTTTCATGATCCATGCGTCTATCTTTTTACCATCGGAAGATATCACGTCAAAATGTTCTGGAACTGAAATTGAAAAATTTCGCAGATCGTTTAACCTTGAAATTTTCTTTTCTTTTCCGCTTTTGTAGAGATAAAGTTCGTCTAAAGATGTAAAGTTCATAGAAAGAAAGGCTATATTTCCATTTGAAGCAACATTGAATCCAGATACAGATCTATCTCCGTTGATGATCTCCGAAACTTTTCCATCAAAAAATTTGTAAATTTTGGAGAGAGGACCATCAGTCATCATGAAATATATTCCAGAATCTCTCCAGAAAATTTTGTTTGGAGAACTACCGCGCGAATCACTGTTTATAGAATTTCCCTTCGCCAGATCAACATCACAAATTTTTGTGAAGTTACCGTTTAAATTGGTTATCCACAATCTTTCATTTGTGAAAGATCCGTGCTTTAAATCTGAAATCGCGACCGCCATTTCTTTTGAGTTTGGACTCCAGCATATATTTCCAACGGCCACATTTGAATTCGTAATTTTTTTAGGCTCTCCAAATCCTATCTTTAAAACAAAAAGGTCAGAGACAAGTGGATTGCGTTCAAGATCAAGTGCCTCAACGAAGGCAACGTTTTTCCCATCAGGAGAAGGAGCGAAGGTGAATATGTCTCCTTTTTCTTTTGTCAAGCACTTTTTTGTCCCGTTTTTTCCAACAAGATAAAGTTGAACTTTAACATCGTATGTAAATCCTTCTCCATTTGACCAAAATGGAATTTTCTCTATTTCATGTACATCATCTTTTGGATCTTCATTTTTCCTTTTCGCTTTCAAAGCAACTGAAAGGATTAGTTCGTTTGAATTTAACCATGCAAGGTCCGTTATTTGATCATCAAAATGGGTTATTTTAACGGCTTCTCCTCCATCGGATCTTATTGACATAAGATTAGATCCTTTTTCATCTTTGGAGGCAGAGATAAAGGCTATTTCTTTCCCATCAGGAGACCATCTCGGAGAACTATCTGAAGGCCCTTTTGTAAATTGAAATAGATTTCCATCGTACATGTAAATGAATTTGTCATATCCGTCCTTCTTTTCATTTGAACGACTTAGAGTAAATGCAATTCTGTTACCGCTCGGATCTATCTGTGGATCTCCTGCAAATTTTAATCTTAAAAATGTCTTTGATGAAAATGTGTTCATCCTGATCATCCCTTTCCGTTAGACTTCGCAATCATTATACTATACTAAATCTCTTTTAAAAGTGAAATGAATGAACAGCACGTAGCACGTGGCTCATGGCAGGTGGCGCGTAGAAAACGCAGTGAATAGTGAGAAGTAAGCGGTAAATGGCAAATACTTATTTGCTGTCACGAAAGGCGAATGCCGGAGCCAGATTTCATATTTAAAGTTGATCAAGTATATACGAGATTGATCTTGACAATATCTCTCTCAGTTTGTATAATCATCTTACGGATATGACTTGATTTAAGGAGGTTACCATGAAACGTACGTATCAACCTAAACGCAGGAAAAGAGCCAAAACTCATGGATTTCTTTCAAGAATGAGCACAAGTTCTGGAAGAAGGGTTTTGAGTAGTAGACGAAGGGCTGGAAGAAAAAGATTAACGGTTTGAATGCTTTTGAACCGATGAATCGTCTTAAAAGAGAAAAAGATTTTCAGAGAATTTTTTCCGAAGGTCAAAATGTATCAAACGAGTTATTGTCGATAAAGTATTTTTATAACGATCTTGGACGACCAAGGATGGGAATAATTGTATCAAAAAAATTTGGGAAGGCTCATGTTAGAAATAGATTTAAGAGATACAGTCGAGAAGTTTTCAGAACAAATAAACCACAAAACGGAATTGACATGATCGTCATTCCCAAAAAAAGTTTAAAAGATCATTTCGAAAATATGAGTTTCGATACATTCAGATCTTCTTTTCTTTTTTTACTCGGGACTTTAGAAAGAAAGGTTCCAAATGAGATTTAGAGATATTTTGATCAAGCCGATAAAACTTTATCAAAAATATATTTCTCCGTTGAAACCACCTTCTTGCAGGTTTACACCTACGTGCTCAAATTATGCTGTTGAGGCCATAGAAAGATTTGGTTTTTTCAGGGGCCTTATACTTTCTGTTTGGCGTGTTTTAAGATGCAATCCTTACAACAAAGGAGGAGAAGATCCCGTGCCAACAAAATTCATCATTGGAGGTAAACACAGGTGACAAAAAGACTGTTTTTTCTTATACTTTTCGTAGTGGCTGTTTCTACTTTTGCCTTTGCGATCCCGAAAGTAAATGTTGCCATTTCTTCTGATACAGCGACTGTTACGACTAAACTTTACGAATATAGCGTAGATCTTAAAAATGGTTTTTTAACAAATGAATACAGCGTTTTTTACGAGCATGTGCATTCTTGGGCCAATACCGGAGATGGATTGGTGTTATCGTACGATGGGAAACCTTTAATTCCAACAAGTTGGTCATTCGATAACCATGAAAACAAAAATTTCCAAACAATTTCAAATGTTACAATTAACTTTTTTTACGATGTTAACGGACAAAGTGTTGAAAAATCAATAACCTTTGTGAATAATCCAAATTACGAAGTCATCGTATCGGTAAAAGCTCCCAAAGATTTACAACTTGGTTTGACCTTCCCAACCCTCGAATCAAATTTCAACCGTGACGGTGGAAATGTGTTCGGCTCTTTCTATTCTCAAAAAGGGATCGTAACATTTTCGTCAATCACAAACGGAACCTTTAATGGAAATGGTGAAGCCACTTTTTCTGGCAACCTAACGTCTAAAATTTACATGGGTCCTGTGAAAAATACTTTGATTTTTTCGGTTTTCCCGGCTCAACAGAATATCATTTCTCAATTCATTGGCACCTATCCGGGATCTGAACCTTGGTATTCATGGTTTATGTACATATTTGTGGTGTTTCTCAACTGGCTGTATGATTTAACAGGTAATTATGGATGGGCGATAATCCTATTTGGAGTGATAATCAGAATTGTACTCTATCCCCTCTTTCACGTACAAATGAAATCTATGTTAAAGATGCGAGATTTGCAACCGAAGATCCAGGAAATTCAGAAAAAATATAAAGATCCAAAAAAAGTGCAAGAAGAGCAGATGAAACTTTTCAAATCTGAGGGTGTGAATCCAGCAGGAGGTTGTTTGCCGCTTTTGATCCAATTTCCGATACTTGCCCTTTTGTATTACGTCATTTTTTATTCCAGAGAAGTTTTTGCTTACAATCCTCAATTTTTGATCTGGAACGACCTCTCGGTTGGTGGGCTAAGTGTCAATATCCTCCTACTGCTGTTAATAGTTATTTTCACGGTTTGGTCTTCTTTGTGGACAAGCACAAAGCCAAGTCAGGTTTGGTTGGCTGCCGGCATGTCCGCGGTGATGGAGTTCATATTCATAGGATTTCCGGTTGGTCTTTTCCTCTATTACACAACCTTTTCTGGAATGCAAGTTTTAACGAGTTATGTGGCTGCGAGAATATATCATATGAAAGGTATAACATGGCGTGAAGTCTTCGGCATGAATCCAAAGGTTCAGTGGGGGGACAAGAAATGGAAAAAGAATTCGAAGCAAAAAGTGTAGAAGAATCTCTCGAACTTGCATGTAAAGAATTAAATGTCAGGAGTGAAGAAATAAATTTTTCTGTCGTACAAGAACCTTCAAGGGGATTTTTGGGGATAGGTTCGAAAAGCGCGATAGTGAAAGTTTCCATAAACGATAATTACAATGTAAGGATTATCAAAGAATTTCTTGAAAAGATGCTCAAATTTTATGGTCAAGAAGGAGAGGTAATTGTTGACGTACTTAAAACGATGTCGTTTTACTCGGTGAAAGTTAAGTCAACAAGTGCTCTTTCTAACCTCATAGGCAAACACGGAAAAACGATGGAATCAGTTGAACATCTCTTATCCGTTTACGTCAACAAGATGAACGATCACAAAATTTCCATTTTGTTGGACGTCAACGACTATAGGATAAGAAGAGAAGCATTCATAAGAAAAATGGTTAATGATGCCATCACCAAGATTAGAAAGCAAAATGTCAGAAGGATATCTTTAGAGCCGATGGACAACAGAGAGAGAAAGATTGTGCACGAAATCCTTTCTCAAAACAGCGATCTTAAAGCCTATTCGGTAGGTGATGAGCCATACCGTCATATAGTCATAGAGAATTTGAAAGTTAGAATTTAAGAAGGTGATTGAGTTGAAAAAGTTAATCGAATCAGTTCCAAATTTCAGCGAGGGGCGTCGCAAAGAGGTCGTAGAAGAGATAATAAAAGCATCTGAAGAAACTCAAAACGTGTGGGTTTTTGACTGGTCGATGGATGAAGATCACAACAGATCTGTCGTAACCGTTGTCGGAGATCCTCAAGCAGTTGCGGAATCCATATTCAAAATGTCGAAAAAAGCCGTCGAACTCATAGATCTAAGGCATCACACTGGCGAACATCCAAGAATGGGTGCCGTTGATGTGATCCCGTTCGTTCCGATAAAAGGTACAACTATGGAAGAATGCATCGATATTTCAAAATCGGTTGGTAAAAGAATCGGAGAAGAATTAAGTGTTCCTGTGTACCTTTACGAAAGATCCGCAACAAAACCTTCAAGGGAAAATCTTGCGGATATAAGAAAAGGGGAATTTGAAGGTTTTTTTGACAAAATTAAATCTCCAGATTGGATACCAGATTTTGGGCCAAAAGAGGTTCATCCCACGGCTGGTGTTGTTGCCGTCGGGGCAAGAGAATATCTCATAGCCTTCAACGTTAATCTTGGCACGAAGGATATCAAGATAGCTGAAAATATAGCAAAAAGTGTCAGAAATTCGTCTGGAGGATACAGATTCATCAAGGCCATCGGAGTTGATCTTAAAGAAAAAGGCGTGGTTCAGGTATCGATGAACATGACTAATTACAAAAAAAGTCCGCTTTACAGGGTATTCGAAACTATAAAATCAGAGGCTGAAAGATATGGAGTTCCGATCGTCGGATCGGAAATAATTGGAATGATGCCGATGGATGTGATGATTCAAACGTGCAACTTTTATTTAAGGATAGATAACTTTTCCGGTGACAAGGTGATAGAAAATAAATTGCTTGACAAACTCAGCGAATCTTGAGATAAGGAATGTAAAAATCGTAACGGCTACCGGTATTTCTCCTGTAACCGATTATGTTCTTGAATATGTCACAGGAAATATAAAAATTTTGGATGGCAAAATAATTTCGATAAGCAATGAACCTTCGGAAGGTGAAAGTGTTTTTGAGGGGGATGGTATGCTTGCGATTCCAGGCTTTGTTGATCCTCACACCCATATTCCTTTTATGGGTGAAAGAGTCAAAGAATTTTTGATGCGTGCCAAAGGTTTGAAATATTCCGAAATTCTGAAAGGTGGTGGGGGCATTCATTCCACAGTCGATTCGGTGAGAAAAGCCTCTTTTGACGATCTTGTCGTGCATGGACTTAAATATGCAAGATGGTTTTTGAAAAGTGGCGTTACAGCCATAGAGTGCAAAAGCGGATATGGACTTGATTTTGAAAATGAAATAAAGCAACTTGAGGCTATAAAAAAAATTTCTGAAAATACACCTCAAAAGGTGGTCTCTACTTTTCTTGGCGCACATGCGGTGCCATCTATGGGGGAAAAAGCGTATATTCATGAATTGGAACGTATGTTGGATTTCGTAAAGGAGAAAGATCTTGCAAAATTCGTCGATATATTTTGCGATGAAGGCGCTTTCTCGATTGAAGGATCTGTTAAATATATAAACTATGCGAAATCAAAAGGTTTTAAAGTAAGAGTGCATGCGGACGAACTTTCATCAAATGGATTTGCCGGCATTGCTTCAGATCTCGGTGTCGAAAGCGTCGATCATCTTGCCATGTGTTCAAAAGCAGAGATTAAAAAAATGGCTAAAAACAAAACAACGGCAGTTTTACTTCCGCTAACAAGTTTTTATCTTAAAAATGCTTTTGCGCCGGCACGTGCAATGATAGACGAAGGCGTACCGGTGGCTCTTGGTTCTGATTTTAATCCTGGCTCAAACACCTTTTATTCGCCTTTTTTGAGCATCCACTTAGCCGTCAATTACCTTGGAATGACTCCTGAGGAAGCATTTGTGGCTCACACACTGAACGCCGCATCTGTTCTCGGACTTGAAAAGGAGTGCGGAACAATAGAGGTTGGGAAGAGAGCAGATATAGTTATAATTGATGCGCCTGACGTAGGTTATATTCCATACATGCCGAGTGGTGAACTTGTAAAAGCGGTTTTTGTAAATGGAGTTGAATTTTTTGAAAATAGAGATAATTTCCCCAGGAAAGATTAAAAATGATTTCATTTCCGCCGGCTTTCAAGAATACACAAAAAGACTGCAAAAATTCGTGAAAATCACATTTAAAGATATCGGTTCATCTCATTCCGTTGATCCGCGAATATGTGTTGAAGAAGAATCAAAAAAATTGTTAAAATATATAGGAACGAGAAAATTCACGTTACTTGATGTAAATGGGATCGAAATGAACACGCCAGAATTCTCGACTTTTTTGAAAAGAGAACTCGAGAGCGAAGGAGAAATGTTTTTTGTGATTGGCGGTATTTATGGCGTTTCGGAAGAAATAAAAAATCTTGCAAGTTCAAGACTTTCTCTTTCACGTATGACTTTTACACATTCTTTAACGTTCCTTCTGCTTGTCGAGCAAATTTACAGATCCATGAAGATCATTTCGGGTCAACCGTATGATCATTGAAAGGGAGGTTGTTTTAATTGGAGGTCGATCCGCTGAGTAGCACTTACATTTTGTGGGGAATAATCTCAATTTTAATTTTGCTTGGATTGTCCGCTTTTTTTTCGGCTTCTGAAACTTCCATGCTTAGCGTAAGTAAAAGAAAGCTTCGCGATGCCATAAGCAGCGATGGAGAAAACATGAATTTTGAAAATCAACTGAAAACATCGAACAGGTATCTAACCGTTATACTGATTCTGAACAACGTTGTTAACATTCTGCTTTCTTCTTTTGCAACTATCATGACAATTCAGATCTTGCCAAAGGGTATTTCGGAAGGTTTTGTGTTGACGATTGTTACGATCGTAGTTACGATTGCCGTAGTTGTTTTTGGAGAAATAACTCCTAAACTTTACGCAAGATCCAACGCGACGAAATTTTTTAATTTGTCCTTTTCAGCAATCAAATTCATGGATGTTGTTTTAAGGCCTATCACTTTAGGCCTAAACGGTTTCTCAAACTTCATAAATAGAATGTTCACAAAAGATCGCAACGTTGAACCATTCATTTCAAGCGATGATATACTTTTTGAGATAAACACCGGCGAAAATATGGGGGTAATTGAAGAAGAAGAAGGTGCTATACTTAAAGGTGCCTTAAAACTCAAAAGTACTTACGTGAAAGAGATTATGGTACCTCGCATTGAGATGATAACGTTGGAATCTAAAGAAACACTTACAGATGCGATAAAAAAGTTTGATGAATCGAAGTACTCAAGGCTGCCCGTTTACACCGAAAACGTCGATCATATAGTTGGAATATGTTACTCGAAAGATATCATTTCCGTGTTGAATTCAAAAGGCAAAGAGGCGCTTGATAGACTTCAGGTAAAAGACGTGATAAGAGCACCATATTTCGTGCCGGAAACGAAAAAAATAGATGATTTGCTCCATGAAATGAGATACATGAAGATGCACATAGCCATAGTTGTGGATGAGTATGGTGGAACAGCAGGGTTGGTAACCCTCGAAGACGTACTTGAGGAAATAACCGGAGAAATATTGGACGAATACGATGTTGAAGAAGATAAAGTGCCGATAGTCAAAGCGGATAGAAATACCTATATCGTAAGTGGTTTGACTCCTATAAACAACCTTGAAAGAGAAATAGGGCTATCTTTTCCGGAAAGCGAATTTGAGACAATAGGTGGATATCTTCTTAAAGTATTCGAAAGGGTACCAAAGCCTGGCGAGATTGTGGAAACAAATGATTTTACCGCCAAAATACTTGAATCTAACAGGTTAAGGATAATAAAGATAGAGATCAAGTTGAAAGGGATGAATGACGTTGACAATTCAAGAACTTATAAAGAAAGCTAAAGAAGCAAAGGAAAAAGCCTACGCGCCATATTCGGGCTTTAAAGTTGGAGCCGCCATCGAGGCTGAATCTGGAATTATATACACGGGATGCAATGTTGAAAATTCATCTTTCGGATTAAGCATGTGCGCTGAACGTGTTGCCATTTTCAAGGCCGTAAGCGAGGGCGAAAGAAAATTTAAAAAAATAGCCATAGTTGCAAATACAAAGGGTCCTGTTTCACCATGTGGTGCATGCAGGCAGGTTATGTCCGAATTTGGAAATTTCGATGTAATACTTGCCAATGACGATGGAGAGATAGAGCAAACCACCGTCGATCAACTGCTTCCCGGCGCTTTCAATTTAAGGAGGGATGAAAATTGAAGAAAATTTCACTTTTCATTTTCATTTTTTTGATCATCGCTTCTTTTGCCTTTTCAAAAGACGTGTTATTTGCCTATCAGGGCGATTCCAACACTAAATCGGTTGCCGTTATAGGCACTTTTAACGATTGGTCTGCAACAGCTGACATCATGACAAACACTTTTGGGAATATCTGGATGAAAACCATCAATTTACCCGATGGGGTGTATTATTATGACTTTCTTGTAGATGGACAAATTATAACCGATCCGGCTAATCCCAAAACTGTTCCAAATGACAAAGGCGGTTATTATTCATTGATTGTAGTTGGAAATTATACCCTGCCAACTGGAAAACTCGGAAGTGGAATCATTCACAAAAATTACATCCATTTCGATCAAAACTCTTTTGAATATCTCGATCCCGCGTCTACCAAGACGATTTATTTTTCTTTTGAAACGCTTCATGATGACGTTGACGGTGCAACATTGGATGTTAACGGTTCTATGTATTCAATGAAAAAAATTGTGATGAATCAATACACCGACATCTTCAGAAGTGAATTTCATCCGACCTCAACATCTTTCTATTACAAATTCTTACTTCAAAATGGAACGACAAAGATTGAAATTGGATCGAGCGGAATCGCAACATCGTCAGATTTTTTCTTCTTTGATTTTGCGTCTCCGACTGTTAGAATACTTAGCGTTCCAAAGTGGTCTCAAGGTGCGGTTGTTTATGAGATTTTTCCCGAAAGGTTCTGGGATGGCAATCCGTCTAATAATCCTCCAGGCACCTTACCGTGGGGTGGAACTCCAACAAACACAGATTTTTTTGGAGGCGATCTGAGAGGGATAATAGATCATCTTGATTATTTAAAGTCACTTGACATTAACGAACTTTACACGACGCCTATTTTCGAAGCACCGTCAAATCACAAGTATGACACGCAAAATTACATGGAAATAGATCCGCATTTCGGAACGCTCAAAACCTTTGAAGAACTTTCCGGAGATCTTAGTAAAGATGATATTCATTGGATACTTGATGGCGTTTTCAATCACACAGGCACGCAATTTTTCGCCTTCCAGAATCTTTTGAAATATCAACAAAATTCGCCTTACAAAGATTGGTATTTTGTGCTTAAGTATCCTGTTATCGAAATGCCGGGGTATTACAGAACATTCCAGGATTACGCATCTTTGCCAAAATTAAATGTCATGAACCCTGATGTTCAAAAATACCTCAAAGGGGTTATAGATTACTGGACTTCAAAAGGAATAAGCGGTTGGAGAATAGATTCGGCAAATGTCATAGCCAATCAATTTCTTGTCGATCTTTATGGATGGATTCATGAAGTCAAGCCGGATTCATTAGACGTTGCCGAGATATGGACTAACGCGTCTCAATGGTTTGATGAAGGTGCCTTTAACTCTGTGATGAATTATCTTTTCCAAAGTGCCGCTTACAATTTTATAATTTACGGATCCGGCGCAAAGGCTTTTGTCAACAATACGAATTCGTATCTTAACACCTATCCACCTCAACTTTGGAATTCACTTTGGAATCTAATAGATAGTCAGGATACCCCAAGGGCTCTTACAGTTGCAAATGGTGATCTCAACAAGATGATGGCGCTTGTCGGTTTACAGATGACCTTTCCAGGAGCACCGATGATATATTATGGAGATGAAATAGGTATGACTGGCGGTAACGATCCGCTGAATCGCAGTTGCATGATTTGGGATAAAAGCAAATGGAACATGAAACTCTTTGACTGGTACAAACTTTTGATAAATATACATGAAACAAATCCGGCGCTAAGATACGGAAATTATCTTCCAATTGTTATGGATAAAGATATTTTGGGTTTCGAAAGAACTTACGAAGGTCAAACTCTTTACGTTTTCATAAATGGTGGAAGTACAGTTCAAAAGGTCTCAACTCCACTTTACGGAAAATTTGAGAATCTCGTTGATGAAAAGATGATCGATGGATCTGAAAGTGCTTTGAATTTAACGATGCAACCATACCAGGTTATGATCCTTGAAATGATTAAATAACAAATAGCGTATGAGTTTCTAATTGTTCATTGTCAATTTTCAATTACCAATTTTTTACTGGAGGTGATTGTGTGAAGAATTTCATCTTTTTGCTTTTGGGAATGATTTTGTTTTTTTCTGTGAGTTTTGCCACCACAAATTTGCTTGTCTATGATCAAATGGCGCTTGTTTCTTCAAATGCCGTGATTAAAAATGGAAACAATTCGTTTATGATCCCGACCACGAATGGTGCGATGCCGGAATCACTTGTCACATCTTCAAGTGTTTCTTACAAGTACCATGCTGCCGAATCTTACAGCCTTGATTATTTTCTTAAAAGGTTTCTTGGTACGACGGTACAGTTTCAATTTACAGATAATTCAACGACCATCGTAAAAAATGTGCGCATACTTTCTTCGGACCCTATTATAATTCAAACAATTGACGGTGGAAAGGTATATTTCTCTCCATCAGGTCAATTCATCTTTCCGTCTCTCCCCCAAATCGACTCTCAAAACTATTTTCTTGTTTCGACAAATGCTTCGTCCCTTTCCTACTCTTACTTGACCAACGGAATAGGTTGGAAAGCCTATTACACGCTCAACGTGGACAATGGTTCTATGAATGGCGAAATAGAACTCTGGAACAAAACGGATACGACCTTCAAAGATTTCAACCTTGCTTTTCTTTCTGGAATCCCGTTTACATCAAACACTTCTCAGCCTCAGATGGCAAAAACTTTCGCCGCCGCGTATGCACCTTCGCCTTCGATGCCACAGGTGCAAAGTGTCGAAGGATATAAAATTTACAATTACGGTAAGGTAGACGAACTTGATTCGAATAATGCGATTTTTCTGCCTTTGTTTTCCAAAAACGTGAAATTAGTTAAATTGAACATAGTCTACAATCCATCACAAAATCTCACAAATGCCGTTCAAGTTGCGAAAATCGATCATGACTTTGCCATACCCGCAGGTATGGTTAGCCTTTACACGACAAAAGATGGCATGACTTACTTCCTCGGACAAACAAATATCACCGATACGGCATCGATGGTTTCGCTTGACCTTCAATACGGTCAGAATTTTGATTTGAGTGCAAAACAAGTCGAAACTCAAAGAACGATGGTCACGAAAGACCTTTACGGTTATACCTACCAGATAACGGCCGTTAATTCGTCTTCAAATAACCAAAGTTTATGGATATACATTTCGATTCCAACAGATGCGATTGTGACTTCAACACCGACAAACATTCAATTTGAGAGGCCATCGACAACGCAGATACGTTTTCGTGTTGATTTAAAACCAAATTCGGAGGAAGTGTTCACTTACGGATTACAAACAAGTTATTGATGAACTTAAAAAACTCAGAACTTTCATGGTGAGCCGTCGTAGGACGGCTCACATAGAAAGAATGGAAGAAGATGCGGTAATTTTGGCAGATAAGCATGATATCGATCTGGAAAAATTGATGATTTGCGTTGACGCGCATGATCTTTTTCGCGATGTCGACCCAGATAAACTGAAAAAAATGGCCATTGCATGGAACATCGGAATGACGCAAATTGAGAAACGTCTTCCAATTTTACTTCATGGCAAAATCTCGGCCGAATATCTGAAAAGACGTTTCAAGATAACAGATGAAGAAATTCTTAACGCCGTTGCCTATCACACCTCCGGAATTCCCACCAATTCGCCTATTGTCATGGCAATGCTTATACTTGACTCAACCGAATCGGGAAGAGAATTTGAAGGTGTTGAAGAGTTAAGATCGATATCGATGAATTCTTTAAGTAAGGGATATGAGGCCATAATCAAAAACAAACTCATTTATGCCGTTACAAATGATCTTTTGGTGTTACCGGAAACAGTCGATACTTGGAACAGTTTAAGGGGATAAAATTGAAAAATTTAATTCTTGTTTTATCCGTAATTTCTCTGGCATTTGGAATTTTTATTTTTTCTATTTTGCTTTATCCTTTTTTTCAAATGGGATTTAGCACCATAGCAAATGAATATCCAAATTCTAAAGTTTACATGCTTTCTTTGATAGTGGACAATTCGGGCATTTCTTCCGTAGAGATAGTCGGTATGGATCTTACGACTAAAAATCTTGTAATAGTAAGTGTTCCAAAGGACCTTACGTTTAACGGACAGACTATCTCAAGCATTTATCAAACGTACGGGATAAAAAAGATGGAAGAAGCCATTGAAAAAGGAAGCGGAATTAAACTTACAGATTACATGATATCAACGAAAAGTGGTCTTGAAAATTATGAAAGTGGGTTAAGTTACAACACCATAGGTGATCTTTTAAACAACCTTGAAAAAAATTCTAAGTTAGGAGATCCCATCTCGATCTTTTATGCTTTCAAAAGCTTTTCGAATAACTTCACAAGTACCATAACACTCACGAAATTCATAAGGCTTTTGAGATTTATTCAGACAAAGCCGGTTATTTCGACTATATCTTATCCTTCGATCTATCTCGACGGTTCTATTGTCACGGATGAAGGAGAATTGAAAAATTTTTCGATGGAAATGGAAAATTGTGCTCCATTTCATAATCCGTTCTCTATAAAACCTGTGATCGTGAATTGTACCGGTGAAGATGCGTCAATTTTTTATTCAGATAACTGGAGTAAATGGTCTAAGAATGGCTACAATTTTGAGATAATCCCCGAGACATGTGACGACTTTTCTGGAGAAAACGTTGTACTTGTCCTTTCGGATGCCGCATGGAAAACATCTGCGCTTAAGTCTGCTTTGTCAAAGATATACCCTAAAGTGGATTTTAAATTTATGAACGAAGATGATCCAAACTTTTTGAGAATTTACTACATGATAAGCAACTGGGCTGCTTCAAACAGATATTACACACTTGGAAAGTATGATTTTGTAGTTTTACTTGGATCTTAGGCGACTTTAAAACAAATACACAACTCAACTTGAATTAACTCTGATTTTATGGTAGAATTTTTTTGAAACAGGTTTTGAATAGGGAAGTTCGGTGGAAATCCGACGCGGTCCCGCCACTGTAACCGGAAACGATGTCTGCAAAATGCCACTGGGAAACTGGGAAGGCGCAGATTGAGGATGACCCGGAAGTCAGGAGACCTGCCTGTTTCGAATCGAACCTAATTTGACACTCGGGGAAAGTGTTTGGTATGGTAAAAATGGGAACCAGCCGACTTTTTGTCGGCATTAATTTTTTTAAGGAGGGATTTTTGTGAAAAAGTTTGTCGCTTTATCGTTGTTTTCAGTGCTTTTAGTGATCTCCATCTTTGCGTCTTATTACCCGATAACGCTTGTCGATGATGCGGGTAATGTCGTTACCATTCAAAGTACACCGATGAGGGTCATCGATGCCGCTCCATCTGTAACGGATTTCATGTTGAAACTTGGTTATGCAGACAGAATAGTGGGTGTTACACAGTACGATTCTTACACAAAGGCACAGAACATAGGGTTACTTTATCCCCTTGATCTTGAAAAAATAATTTCTTTGAAACCAGATATAGTTTTTCTCTTCGGCGGCTTTCAACTTCCCCAATATGCAAGTCTGAAAAAATTAGGCGTAACGTCTTTTGTGCTGAATGCCAACAGCCTTAACGGTGTTTACCGTGACGTCATGGATGTTGCGACTATCATGGGAGATCCTCAAAGAGGAGAAATGCTTGTAAACAAGTTGCAATCTGTGGAATCAAAGATTGAAAATGCCGCTTACACAGTCCCGCTCGATAAAAGGCCGACCGTTTTCTATGGAACACCGGGAAAAGAAATATGGACGGCCGGAATGGGCTCTTTTTTGAATGAGATAATATCTTTGGCCGGTGGTGTGAATATAACCGGTAATTATGCCGGGCCAAATGGTTGGTTGCCTGTCAGTCCTGAATTCGTCGTTGCCCAAAATCCGGATATAGTTTTGGTTCCATATTATGTGTCCGGAGGAGAAAAGGCTGCGATAGAACAGTTTGATACTTATCCTCCATTTGCAGATCTTAAAGCCGTCAAGACAGGACATGTCTATGCGATAAACGGAAATATCGCATCTCAGCCGAATACTCAACTTATAGATTTGCTTCAACAAATTTACGATATTTTCCAGAAATGGTGAAAAATTCAAGGGAAGGGATCTTTTGGATCACGCTTCCCTTTATTCTGATATTCATCCTTGCAAATATCGCGTTTGGCCCCGTTTACATACCTGTACTTGAAGTTTTCAAAGCACTTGTTGGAATGAAAGTGCCGTTAACGGATAAAATCATAATCCTTCAATTGAGACTTCCAAGAATTTTGCTTGGACTGGGAGTTGGAGCGGCACTTTCTGTAACTGGTAACGCTTTTCAAGCCATGTTGAAAAATCCTTTGGCAGATCCTTACATCCTTGGTGTTTCATCCGGCGCTGCCTTCGGAGCGATTCTTGCCAATGTGATAGCACAACTTTACTATCCGAATTTTGTCTTTTATATGTGGATCTTTGCCTTTGTTTTTGGCCTTGTCGCTACGAGCTTGACTTATTTCGTGTCAAGAAGAGGAGGAAAACTTCCAACGACAGAATTGATACTAAGCGGGGTCATAGTCAACCTTATGTTTGGAGCAGGAGTTACATTTTTGATAGTTTACGGATGGCGAGACGTCCAAGTAACTTCTTTTTGGTTACTTGGAAGCCTTTCCGGAGCCGGATGGCATGACGTAATCCTTGTGGGAATTTCTTCTATTGCATCCGTGGTTTTTTTCATGTCTATAAGCAAATATCTCAATGCCATGGTTGCAGGCGAAGAAGAGGCAGCGTACCTCGGGGTTAACGTTGAAATGATGAAATTGACGATATTTGTCGTAGGTACGCTCGTGACGGCCATTGCCGTTTCAACATCTGGCATAATAGGATTTGTAGGACTTATAATGCCTCACATGTCAAGAAGACTTTTTGGGTCGGATCATAAAATTTCAATGCCTGCATCTGCCATTTTAGGCGGAACCTTTATCGTTGCTTGCGATACGGTTGCAAGAAGTGCTTTTACTCCATCCGAAATGCCGATAGGAACCATAACGGCACTAATTGGAGCGCCGATCTTCATATACATTTTGAGGAGGCGAGTGCAGAATGTCTGAATTTTTGAAAATTGAGAATGTATCTTATTCCTATCCGAAATCTTCAAAAAATGCGATCGATAAGGTCAATTTTACCGTTAGAAAAGGAGAAATAGTCGGTATAATAGGTCCAAATGGATCTGGAAAAACGACGCTGATGAAGTCCATCCTTAACATGATCGACTATAAAGGAAATATAAAGTTTTACGATCAAGAGATAAAAAAGATTCCGAGAAGATCGCTTTCAAAAAAGATCGGGGTTGTTGCCCAGGAATTCGCACCGATTTACGATATGAAAGTTTCTGAGATAGTTGAGATGGGGAGAACACCTTACACGAATCTTTTTGGAGATCTTTCCCCGGAGGATAAAAAACACATTGAAATTGCTCTCGAAGATCTCAACATTTACCATCTCAAAGAAAGAATGTTTTACTCTTTAAGCGGCGGAGAGCGTCAAATAGTTTACGTTGCAAAAGTTTTTGCGCAAAATCCAGATCTTTTTCTCCTTGATGAGGCTACCGTTCATCTTGATATAGGTAATGCCCAGCATCTGCTGTTGAAGATGAAAGAAAGGGTCAAAAAGTTCGGATCCACCATCATCTCGACATTTCACGATATAAACCAAGCTTCTGCCTTTTCCGACAGAATAATAATCATGAAATCCGGTAAAATATATGCAACCGGCGATCCTCAAACTGTTTTGACAAAAGACATGATAGAAGAAGTCTACGGCGCAAATTGTGAAATCATCAAAGATCCAAGAAATGGTACAGTTAACGTCTTCATGGATCTCGAAGACAATTCAGATGCTCTCTTTTGCGACGTACTTAAGAAATATTCTTGATACTGCAAAGCTCAATGCGATTCCGATCACCACATCTGCTATATAATGCTGTTTTATGAGTACTGTCGATGCCACGATAAGGGCAGTCCAGATAGCGACGGGTATTCCTATTCGTTTATCGATTCGGATCCAGTGAAATGCCATCAATGTGGATAGAGAAGTATGAAGGCTTGGGAAATCGTTGTATGGATGATCACCTGCGTAAACGGATATGATCATCTTTGTGAAAAAATCATCTCCAGTCAGATTTGGTCTTACGATAAATGATTGGGCAAAAAAGTAGAAAGTGTAACTCACAAACCAGACGACGATCATTGAAAATGCAACTGATTTGAACATTCGTATCCTGAAGATCAAAAGTGCTACCAGCGATGCGTAAATGAAATAGTTGAGAGATACGTATGGAATTACAAATGGTGGGACGACGGGTATGAAATTATCAAGATACGATTTCATGAAGATCAAATTTGGCCCATGGTTAAGTACATCATAAAGTTCATTTGTGAAGTAGAGCGCTACAACAAGCACCGCCGAAAGAACGATATTTTTCCACCCAGAATAAATTACACCTTGTTTAATCTGTCGATTTAGCCATCCCATGCTATCCCCTCCTTTTAATTTTTTGAGTGAAAATTTTTCTCCCCTCTAAGCAAAGGATGCGTAGGTGGGGATATATCACTTGAAACTTTTGATCTTCACATCATCGATTATATACTAAACCGACTTCAAAAGCCGAATGTTTGTTTACCGCCACTCTCTCGACATTTCTTACGACATTTCTTAAAATGAAGTTTTTTTTGTATAATTGATTCAAATGCTTGCGAAAAGGATGAATATTTTGGACAAAGATATTTTTTACGAAGCAGCAAAAAAGTATGGTACTCCTTTATACTTTTACGATCTTGGTGAAATAAAAAGAAGGATAAAACTCATCGAAGACACTTTAAAGGATTTAAACTTTAAAATTTTTTTCGCGATGAAGGCTAATTCCAATCCTTACATCTTGAAATTCATGCGTTCTTATGGCATTGGTGCAGATGCTGTTTCTTTAAATGAGTACAAATTAGCCAGATTCGTTGGCTTTTCACCCAGCGAGATTGTGGTAAATGGAAACGGTAAAAGCATTGAGGATATCTTCTTTTACGCCAATGAAAAGCCTATGTGCGTCAACGTTGATTCTTACGAAGAAATCAAGAAAATTGGTGATTTACCTATGCGCATAGCGTTGAGAATAAACCCAAATGTTGATCCTAAAACACATCCTCACATTTCAACCGGCCTTAAGGAAAATAAATTCGGAATGGATTTTGAGACGGCAAAAAAAGTCATAAGGTCGTTGCCGAATAATTTACGCCTTGTTGGGCTTCATTGTCATATAGGATCGCAGATAACAGAAGCGGATCCATTTATAGAGGCCTTTTCGTCGTTGAAATCTTTTGTGAAGGAGGAAAAACTCGATCTTGAATTCATAAATGTTGGCGGAGGATGGGGCATAGATTACATGGATAAAAATGATGGGATCAACCTAAACCGTTATAAAAGTGATATTTTGCCAATACTTACCTCTTTTGATCTTCCAATATATTTTGAACTTGGGAGATTCATCGTAGGTTCATCGGGATACCTTCTAACGAAAGTTACAGAGGTGAAGAGAACGCCACACAAAAATTTCGTGATCGTCGATGCCTCAATGGCGGACTTGATAAGACCCGCTCTTTACGATGCCCATCATGAAATAGAGTTTTTATCCGGCAAATCTGAAATGATCGCTGACGTTGCGGGACGTGTTTGCGAAAGTGGAGACGTTTTTGCCCATGAAATAAAAGTCAATGTCCCTGAAATAGGTGAAATTGGTTTGATTCACGATGCAGGTGCTTATGGATATTCCATGTCATCGAATTACAATCTTTCCACAAGACCAGCTGAAGTTGTCTTTGACGGTGATAAATTCATCTTGATAAGAAAAAGAGAAAATTTTGAAGATCTTTTAGGATTGATCGAGGAGGAGTAATTTTCATGAAGAGATTTGATGAAATTTTCGAAAAAGTGAAGAAGAGAAAGAAAACAGTAGTCCTTGTGGGGGCAGAAGATCGTGAATCGTTGATAGCCCTTGATGAAGCCGTTAAACTTGGTTTTGTCGATGGCATATTGGTTGGAAATGGGAAAATTGTTAAAGACACACTCGAAGATCTTAAAATAAAAGATGACTTTGAAATTATCGATTCAGATCCATCCTTATCTTCAGAAGTGGGCGTAAAAATAGTGTCTTCGGGCAAAGCAGACATTCTTATGAAAGGGCTTGTGAAGACGAGTGCACTCTTAAAAGCCGTTTTAAATCCGGAATGGGGCTTGAGGACAGGATCGCTTTTAAGCCATCTTACCGTTGTTGAAGCCAAAGACTATGACAGGTTTATAGGAATAACGGATGGTGGCATGATAATAAGGCCAACACTTGATCAGAAAGTACAGATCGTAAAAAACGCCGTTACGTTTTTCAAGAAACTTGGAATTGATACACCAAAAGTCGCATGTATAGCGGCAATTGAGGTTGTAAATCCAGATATGCCCGAAACTTTAGATGCCGCGGAACTTTCCGTTATGGGAAAAAGAAAGCAAATAGATGAGTGTATAATAGAAGGGCCTCTTGGCTTTGACAACGCTATAGATGAAAGGGCTGCCAGAGTAAAGGGAATAAAAAATGATGTCGCAGGTCATGCGGATATATTACTTGTTCCAGATATACACTCGGGAAATTTCATAGGAAAGACGATGGATTATTGTGCTCATTACACAATAGGAGGAATAGTGCTTGGGGCAAAAGCACCGATAGTCGTCGTCTCAAGAGCTGATGAGGCAAGATCTAAACTTGCATCTATATCTTTAAGCGCACTTGCGTGAGGAGGAAAAAAATGAAGAAAAGTGCTGTTATAGCAATAGGAGGAAATGCTATTCAGGGGCCGAAAGAATTACAAACAGCAGAAGTGATGAGAAAAAATTTGAATTCAACTGCCCGATATCTTGTTCAAATGTTAGATGACATAAACGTTGTGATAACCCACGGTAACGGGCCTCAAGTTGGAAATTTGATGGTTCAGCAGGATAGGGCAAAGGAATTGATTCCACCACTTCCTCTTGATCTCAACGATGCTTACACACAGGGTATGTTAGGTTATCTTATCGTTGAGGCTATGGAAAATCAACTTTTAAATTATAATCTTAAAAGGCAATGTGCCGCGATTGTCACACAAGTCGTTGTGGATCCAAAAGATAAAGCGTTTCAAAATCCAACCAAGCCGGTAGGCCCATTTTACGATGCCAAAGAGGCTGAACAATTGGCAAGAGAGAAAGGGTGGAAGATGAAAGAAGATGCTGGACGTGGATACAGGCGTGTCGTTCCCTCACCTGAACCTCTTGACATAGTGGAGAAAGATTTGATAAAAGAGTTGATGGAGAAAGGTGTTTTAACGGTAGCCGTTGGCGGAGGTGGAATACCCGTTTTAAAAGAAAAAGATGGAACAATAAAGGGGGTTGAAGCGGTCATAGATAAGGATCGCGCTTCATCTTTGCTTGCGAAGATACTTGATGTTGACCTTTTCATGATCCTTACAGGAGTGGATGAAGTTTATCTTAATTATGGCAAAACTGATCAAAAAGTTCTAAAAACACTCAAAGTCTCGGATGCAAAGACTTACATTGGAAGCAACCAATTTCCCGCCGGTTCCATGGGACCTAAGATTGAAGCAGCCATTTCTTTTGTCGAAAAGACAGGCCGCCAATGTGTTATAACATCTTTGGAAAAAGTGTCGGAGGCCATGGAAGGTAAAGCGGGTACATTTGTAATTCCAGGATAATTGGGGGAAACGTGAATATACTTGTTCCAGTTAGTTTGGAAAACAAAGTGAATGGTTTTGATTACACAACTTACGAAAACATAGAGGATAAAATTTATTCTCATTTTTGGGATGTCGTTGTTGTTCAAAATCAGGATGATTTAAAGGTAGCCATACAATTTCAAAAATTTGGAATTCAAATTGTTTACATTGGATCCGAAAAAGTAAAAAATGCCTTTAACGTAAACGCTAACGATATCGAGGACTTTCTTAACCTTTTAAACTCCTTATCCGAAAAGAACAAAGAAATAGACGTGTTGAAAAAAAATCAAGATTTGCTTTTCGAGCCAATAAGCCTTAGTTCAAAAATGTCCATGGCATATGGAAAACTTTCCAAAATGGTTCAATCGAGAATAATGACGGTTATAGCCCAAAATGGTCTTTTAGAAGAATGGATACTTTCGAAAACGATTGGATCGCATGAAACTTTTGATTTTTCTGTTCTTCAAGAAGAAGAGATAATGCTTAGACTTTTCGGATCAAAAAATCATGTTCCCACCTTTTTGAAATCCACGACTATAGTTTTGATGAACTGCGATCTTGCAAACCCATCATCCATATTGAAAGCGGCGATGGCTTCATCTAACGGGTATTTCTCGATTTATGGAGTGAATGACAAAAAATCGTGCAACGCCAATTTGATCCTTCATTTCGAAAATTCCTCGAATGTTCCGAAATCAATTTTTCAATTGACCGGAAAGAGTATGGTTGAGATACCTCCTTTAAAAGAGATATTGGATGATCTGCCAACGATCTTCAGATATACGGTCTCCGCTATGGCACAGAATACAAAAAATTTCTCTTTTAACTTTTCAGATGATTTTTTTGAAAGTTTAAAGAGGGAAGAATGGTCGGAAAATTGGAGAAGTTTTTTCAAATTTTGCAATGCTTTTATATCGGGAGAAACCATGATTCATAAAGATATTGAAAATGATTCCGAAATTCCCAAGATGAGGGATTACATCAAAAACGTGACAAGTGAGGGAGAAAAAGTTTTGATAAAAAAAGCGATCGAACGCTACAAAACAGACAAGAAGAAAATATGCGAGGTGCTTGGAATAAACGTTAAGACTCTTAACAAAAAAATCAAAATTTATAATTTAAAATGAAAATCATAGTTTATCTTTCGTTAGATCCTCAGAAGGCAAAAACAGATAATCTTCCTGTTTCTCTTCCTTTGCTTGAAGAAGATTTTGAAAATGCCGCTAAAAGCAACAAACTCGATCCTGACATGATAATAAGGGGTTTAAGGGCACAGATAGAAACAGGTAAAAAGGTTGAATATTATTTGCCTTACTTTGTTTATTTCCTTTACGATAGGGCAAGGTTTTACATGAACATGGAAAAACTTCAGGAAGCGAAGGAAGCAGTTGAGGAGGCTGCAAGTTACAAACGGGACTACAGGTATCCTCTTCATCTTGGAATAATAGAAAGATTGTCTGGAAATCTTGATAGATCGGAGATACTTTTGAAAGAAGCCATTGCAATGAATTCGGAGTACCTTCCAAGTAGAATAGAACTTGCCAGAACACTCATGGAACAATCTCAATTTGAAGAAGTTATCGAGACATGTAAAGAGGTAATGGAGATAGATCCGTCCTTCACTATAACTTATCTTTTAATGGGAGACGCTTACCTTGCCATTGGAGACGCTAAATCTGCCATAACACTTTACCAGCAGGCATTAACCATCGATCGTGATCTACAATCTGTTCATTGGAGAATCGGCGTTGCAGCCAACATGCTTCAGAGATTTTCACTTGCCGAAAATGAATTTAAAATTTCGTTGTCTAAAAATGAGGGAGGATGGCACGTGAAATACGATCTTTCTTACTCGCTGTACAGAGAAGGAAAGATTTTTGAAGCGATTCAATTACTTTCAGAAATTCAAAAATCAGGAGTCTCAACTCCTGAAGTTTTAACCGAGATGGTCATACTTCAAAAAACAATCGGCCTTTACGAAGAAGCACTTGAAACGGTTGAAAAAGGTATGGACATGGAGATAAAAGAAGAAGGATTTTTGCTTGCCTCAATAGACGTTTATGCTTTTAACGGCATGATAAATAAAGCCTTAGCACTTGTCGAATCTTTACTTTCGGAATCTGTCAGCCAAAGAAAAAAATTACTTGAATTCGAGGATAAATGGCAAAAGAAGATAGATCTCAGATCATTTGCGAAGTTAATAGATACTTCAAGGCCGGAGATAAAAAGCAAAGTAGAAGACGTAAAAAATGATATTGTAAGTGGAAATCAAGTTTTTGATGTTACGATGCTTTCGATTTTAAATGAGGTCATAAAATTTCATGGCATACATTTCTATTCTGCTGAATCATCTCTTACGAGATCCGCAATGGCCTTTTCGGGATCGATCGAGACGATAGGACTTTTCATTTTGTTGTACAGAATCTATTTTTACACGCATGCACTCGATTATAAATTGGAAGATGCGATTGAAATCGTCATACCGCAAATAACAGATATATCATGGAAAATTGGTTACGAAGTTGCAAAGGTCTTTGAGTCTGATGAAATTATAGATATCGAAGACATGTCTCAAAAACTTGAAAATCCAGTTGATGTGGCAAAATTTTTTGTATCGGTCATGATCTTGGAAAATGAAGAAAACAGAACTGAATTTCTTAAGTCTTTAAATACACCTGAAATTGTGATAACGCTGATCGAGATGATCGATAATCAAAACACAAGTGGAAAAGAAAACACTTAATCAGATTTTTTGAAAAAATACCAATAAAGCGCGGCATTGGCAAACTGAAAAATGGCTGCAATGAATATCGGCGCTTCCATCATTGAATAATCCATGAAGTAGCCACTTGCCGTAGGTCCTATTGAAGAAGTTATCTGTTGGGGCAAATTGCTTAGCGCTGCCATAGAGGCCCTTTCTTCTTCTTTAGTTTGACCCATTGTAAATGATTGTCTTAGAGGTATACCGGCAGATACAAAAAACATCCTCAGAAGGTAAAAAAGACCTGCGAGAAAAAATGTTGGCATTAAAGCCATAAAGACAAGCATTATGGCACCTATTGCCCTGACGCTCACTATGGTTTTGACGGTACCGAAAAATTTAGCAACACGTGCCGAAGATATGGAAGAAATGGCACGCGCAATGTTAGAAAGTACGTAAATTACACTTATAAGATCGACGCCCGCACCATATCTTACAAAAAACCAGTAAACGAGTATCGGCCCGCTGAAAAATCCAGTTCCAAGTCCGTTTACGGCGTTTGTCAAAGAAAACTTTCCAAGTAACTTCCATGAAAGTTTGAAAGCATTTTGGCGCTTAGGCCTGTTTTTGTCCTCTTGAACAAACAAAGTTATAAAAAAGGTAGAAATGTAGATAACGAATGCGATTGCCATTAAAAACAGGTACCCATCGCGCCATCCATCTTTGAAAACATTCGATATGTAAGGAAGGATTATCGTCAGAGCATACCCAATCGTACTTCCTATTGCTCCAAAAAAGGAAAATGTTCCAAAGACGTTATTTCGAAATTGCGAATCCGCACTTTCTGCTATAAGTGCTTGCTGTGCAGCGCCGGCCGCACCTCCACCACCTCCACCGCGTATTGTTCCTATTGAGACAAAAAGCATAAGCGGAATATAACTCGTCGTGAGAAAAAATCCAAGTACACTGATGGAATTTATCAAAGTCATGACCAAAATTACGATTTTTCTGCCATGCTTATCGGCAAAAAATCCAACTCCTATTGAAAACAATATGCCGACAATAACGGACAAAGTGAAAGTTAGCCCTATTTGAACACCGGAAAAACCCAATTTTGAAAGATATATAGGTACAAGAATCGTTAAAGATGCCTGAGCAATGCTCCTTAAAAGTCTGCTCAACATGAGCAAAAAGAGATTTTTATTCAACCATTTTGCCATTTATCATTCTCCAAAAATAAAAATGCCCCTTTGGGCATTTTTATGTAAGATCATCTTGCATGTTCTTTAGATGATTTGTTTGATTCAAGACTTGCATCTTTCCAAATAGGAGTTGGTCCTCTCATGTAAGAGATAACGGCCGCCCCGATACTTATTATGAAAGACAAGAAAAACGCAAAGCGTAGATCAGATATAAAGGTATCGACGAATATACCTTTTCCGCCGATCTGCGCACCTATAAAGAGCGCGTCCATGGCCTGAGGAGTGAGCCCTGATGAAAGAATAGCGAATGCCATTGCAATGCTTATAACAGAACCAGCATTCATAAGCATTGTCCTTGTACTTCCTGCAATTCCTCTTCTTTCTGGCGGAACAAGTCCCATTATGGTGCTTATGTTTGGTGAATTAAACATACCTGATCCAAATCCCATAATTGTCCCCCAGAGTATGATCTCGAACATTGACATATCAACTCTTGTGAAAAGAGAATAACCCAACAAGCCAATGCCAGAGATCAAAAGCCCTAAAGAACTAAGCACTCGTGAACCATGCCTATCGGCCAATCTACCACTTATAGGTGCCATGATCATCATGGCTGCGGCAAACGGTATCAGATAAATGCTTGCCGTGAAAGGATCCATGTTTTTGATGCCGAGCAAATAGAATATGAGCAAAAACATCAAAGCCCCTCTTGCAAGTCCATTTATAAGATCTGAACTGTATGCGAAGAATAAAATTCTCGATTTGAAAAGCCTCAAATCCAACATCGGGTATTTTACTTTGGATTCTGTGTAGACAAACAATGGTATGAGTATCGCTGCCAAAACGAAGAACGTTATCACTATTGGAGAAGTCCATCCTCCGAATCCACCTTCAGTTAAAGCGTAAAGTAAAAAGAACAAACCTGATGTGAAAGATATCGCACCAAGCCAGTCAAATTTTTCTCCTTTCGGTATAGGAGCGATATCTTTTATTTGAACCCATGCCCAGATTGTCACAAGCGCACCAAGTGGCACGTTCATGTAGAAGATCCATCTCCAGCCTACGGCCACAGTTAAGATACCGCCTATTATAGGACCTATTGCAGATCCAACAGCCACTATCAAACCATTTATCCCAAGTGCCATTCCCAATTCTCCTTTGGGAAAGGCATCCGTTACTATTGCAGTGCTGTTTGCCATCATCAAAGAACCACCAATTGATTGAATAATCCTTACAATTAACAACTCAATTCCATTTTGAGACATACCTGCAAAAAGTGATGCGATCGTGAAAACTGCAGCCCCAAGTACAAATAACCTTTTTCTGCCTATCATGTCTGCTACACGCCCAATGGACGGCACAAGCACCGTCGTTGCCAGCATGTAACTCATCAAAACCCAGATTATTATTATCATCGGAGCTTTAAGACCTTCCGCAACGTTAGGGAGGGCTATCAAAAGCGCTGTACCTGTCATAACTCCGAGTAAAGTACCCAAACTTGTGGCCGAAAGAGCGAGCCATTTGTATTGGACCTTTTTCATAAAATTAATTTCTCCCTTCATTCATCTTGCATCATTTTAATTTCACGAATTATTCCGTTTTTGATAATTTTTTTATCGTCGTGTCAGAATCGGAATCTTTCCAAACCATCGTTGGTCCTCTCATGTAAGAAATAACGGCTGCCCCGATACTTATTATGAAAGACAAGAAAAACGCAAAGCGTAGATCAGATATAAAAGTATCGACGAATATACCTTTTCCGCCGATCTGCGCACCTATAAAGAGCGCATCCATGGCCTGAGGAGTGAGCCCTGATGAAAGAATAGCGAATGCCATTGCGATACTTACAAGAGATCCGGCATTGTTCATCATAGTTCTTGTTCCTGCCGCTATGCCTCTTCTATCAGGTGGTACCATACTCATTATCGTGTTGGTGTTTGGAGAGTTAAACATACCGGATCCGAATCCGACAACTATTCCCCATATTATGATTTCAGTCAATGACATGTCCACTCTTGTGAAAAGTGCAAAACCAAGCAATCCGATACCGGTTATTAAAAGTCCTAAAGAGCTAAGCACTCGTGAACCATATTTGTCAGACAATCTACCACTTATAGGTGCCATGATCATCATGGCTGCGGCAAACGGTATCAGATAAATGCTTGCCGTGAAAGGATCCATGTTTTTGATGCCGAGCAAATAGAATATGAGCAAAAACATCAAAGCCCCTCTTGCAAGTCCATTTATAAGATCTGAACTGTATGCGAAGAATAAAATTCTCGATTTGAAAAGCCTCAAATCCAACATCGGGTATTTTACTTTGGATTCTGTGTAGACAAACAATGGTATGAGTATCGCTGCCAAAACGAAGAACGTTATCACTATTGGAGAAGTCCATCCTCCGAATCCACCTTCAGTTAAAGCGTAAAGTAAAAAGAACAAACCTGATGTGAAAGATATCGCACCAAGCCAGTCAAATTTTTCTCCTTTCGGTATAGGAGCGATATCTTTTATTTGAACCCATGCCCAGATTGTCACAAGCGCACCAAGTGGCACGTTCATGTAGAAGATCCATCTCCAGCCTACGGCCACAGTTAAGATACCGCCTATTATAGGACCTATTGCAGATCCAACAGCCACTATCAAACCATTTATCCCAAGTGCCATTCCCAATTCTCCTTTGGGAAAGGCATCCGTTACTATTGCAGTGCTGTTTGCCATCATCAAAGAACCACCAATTGATTGAATAATCCTTACAATTAACAACTCAATTCCATTTTGAGACATACCTGCAAAAAGTGATGCGATCGTGAAAACTGCAGCCCCAAGTACAAATAACCTTTTTCTGCCTATCATGTCTGCTACACGCCCAATGGACGGCACAAGCACCGTCGTTGCCAGCATGTAACTCATCAAAACCCAGATTATTATTATCATCGGAGCTTTAAGACCTTCCGCAACGTTAGGGAGGGCTATCAAAAGCGCTGTACCTGTCATAATACCAAGCAATAAACCAAGACTTGTGGCCGAAAGTGCAAGCCATTTGTATTGGACCTTTTTCATAAGATTAATTTCTCCCTTCGATCGTTGCTTTGTAAAAATCTTTAACTTTTTCTGATGCGTTTGGCTTTAGAGGTATTCCATGCCCACATAACATGATGTCGTATTCCATCTTTGTCAATTTTTCCATTGACCTTACGGCTGAGACCATGTCAGGTGTAAACTGTTCAGGAGGGCCTTGAAGTTTTCCATCCATATATCTCAATTCGTCTCCGACAATGATGAGTTTTCTATTTTTGCTGTAAAGCGAGATACTGCCAGGGGTATGACCTGGATTGTGAATAACTACAAAATCGTCTATCACATCTCCTTCTTTTAGTAAAACATCAGGTTCGACGTATTTTACCTTTAGAAAAGAAGATGCAACTTTCATGGCTGCTCCGGCAAAACCTTTTGGCGATGGTAATTTTTCTTTTCCCAAAACATATGGTGCATCTTTCTCATGAACGTACAACTTTGCATTCGTGATTTTTTTAAGTTCGTAAGCATTACCCATGTGATCGACATGACAGTGTGTAAGCACTATTTTGGATACATCTGAAGGTTTTTTGCCAAGAGATTTTATGTAATCAAGGATCTTGTTTAACTGACCCGGCATACCCGTGTCAACGATCGTAAGATTATCATATAAAAGGATATAAACGTTGGCATTTGTTCCATCGACAAGATGAACTCCGTTTGCTATTTCCATAATCATCTCTCCTATCTTTCGAAATTCTGCAAAGTATTGACAATTTCTTTTATGGTTGAAAAAGCATCAAGAAGTTTTTCAAATTGTTCATCTGAAAGCACACTCAACTTTTCATTTACGTATTCTCTCATTGACTTTTCTATCTCATTGGCTTTTTCATTTCCCTTTTCCGTTAATTCTATAAAAACAGCCCTTCTGTCTTCATCCGTTCTGTATCTCTTGACGTAGCCTGCTTTAACAAGCACATCCGTTGCGGCAGTTAATGTGCTTTTTATGAATCCAGATTTATTTTCTATCTCAGACATTTGAGCACGGGTTTGAGAATGCCTTTTCATAAACACAAGAATAGATGCAGATGTCTTTGGAAGTTTCGTTCTGGAATAATCGAAACTTTTGAAGGCTATCTTTGAAAAAGTCGAATAAGCCATGAGAAGATCTTCCGGTACTTCATGTTTCATATTTCATCACCCATTTCAATATCATACAGTTCATTTTAGAACATTTTTGTTTTGAATAATTTTATTTCATATTAAAAAATTGTAAAGTGTAGATAACTCAAAATATTTTTTGCAATTCTTCAAAAAAAAGACAATTTGACCAACAAACGGTCAAAAAAGCCTAATATGGCCGAAAATTGTCCAAAATTGGATTTAAATATTTTGAAATCAATGTTGTAGAATTGATCGGTATCGATACCGGTATCGATTAGGAGGGTTATAATGGGTTACGTGACTGTTAAAGATATAGCGAAAGTCGCAGGAGTTTCAACAAATACAGTTTCCAGGGCTTTAAACGGAAAGCCAGATGTAAATCAAGAAACTAAACAAAAAGTTATAGAAGTCGCCCATAAACTTGGATATGTTTCAAATAGATCTGCACTCTCTCTCAAAAAACAAAAAAGTTACATAGTAGGTGTGGTAACAGAAGATAACGCCAACCCTTTTTGGGCTGAAGTCTTAAAAGGTGTCGAGGCAACGGCAAAAAATTATGGCTACCATATCATAATTGCAAACACATCCCGAAATTATGAAACTGAAGCGGAAGGAATAAAGATGCTCATCGAAAGGCGTGTCGATGGGCTTTTGATCTCTCCCGTTCAGGAAAAGTACGATGATATTTTAAATCTTAAAAAGTATGGAATTCCATTTGTAATAATGGGTAGACATGTCGAAGGATTAGATGTTCCAATGGTTTACGATGACGGCATAAGAGGAGGAAATATCGCAACGAATTATTTAATCGAAAAAGGGTGCAAAAGAATAGCTTTTGTAGGAGCCCAATCGTACAACACGGCATCGTCTGAAAGATGTCAGGGTTATAAAAAAGCACTTCAAAAAAACGGGATATCAATAGAAGATGATCTTATAAAAACCGGAGGAATAGAAATAAATGGTGGATACAAATCAGCAATGGATTTAGTCTCAAATCATACAGAGTTTGATGGCATCTTTGTCTACAACGATCTCATGGCATTGGGAGTTATAAAAGCTTTGAAAGAATTTAAAATCAGGATTCCAGAAGATGTCAAGGTGATTGGATACGATGATATATCTTATTCTTCATTTATATCACCGGCACTGACCACGATGAGGATGAAAAAATTTGAAATAGGTGAAATAGCGTTTAAGCTTCTCTTCGATTCTAATGAGAAGAATAAAGATGAGGTTGTGCTTCATTCGGATCTCATAATCAGAGAAAGTGCATGAAGGGAAATCATAGATTGGAGTGATAGAAATGGAAAGAAAACCTAAGATCGGATTATTGGGAATAATGCAAGAACTTTACGATGATATGCTTCCGGGCATCACCGAAAGGCAGACGAATTATGCGAAAGATGTGGCAAAACAATTAAGCGACGTTGCAGATGTTGTTTTCACTGCTCCTGCACGTGTACGGGCGGACATAGAAAAAAGTGTAAAAGCGTTCAACGATTCGGATGTAGATGGCATAATGATCGCCATGCTCACTTACAGTCCTGGAATGAGACTTGTGAGAGCCTTTCAAGAAAATCATCTTCCACTTCTTCTTGCAAATATTCAGCCAGAATCAACCGTGACAAACAAGTGGGACATGGGAGATCTAACCTACAATCAGGGAGTTCATGGAGCACAGGACAACGCAAATGCTTTACTCAGAACAGGAGCCAATTTTGAGGTTATCACTGATGACTGGAAATCTGAGACGTTCAAATCAGCCTTTTTGGACTGGGCTAAGGCTGCGCAAACTGTTACAAAACTTAGAAGAATGAAGGTTGCCGTCTTTGGACAGATGCCAGGTATGGGCGACATAACGGTTGACTCATCGGCATTCATGAGAAGAATCGGAACTCAAATAATTCATGAAAGTATGGGATCTATATATTCAATCTTTGAAAAGGTAAGCAAAAAAGAGATAGATGATCTCATTGAAAAGCAAAAAAAGTATTTTCAAATAGATCCAAAACTCAAAAGGGAAGATCACGAATACGCTGTGAGGTTTGAAATCGCGATAAAAAAATTTCTTGAGACAAATGGTTACGAAGCTTTCAGCATATATTTTCAAGCCGTTGCAAATGATGGCAGGTTCAGACAACTTCCAATGATGGCCGCCTCCGATCTGCTGGCCGAAGGTTACGGCTACGGCGCCGAAGGGGATGCATGTTCGGCAACACTTGTTGCAGCAGGGCATACGTTAATAGGAGATGCTCATTTTGCAGAGATGTACGCGATGGATTTCAAACGTAACTCCATACTTATAAGCCACATGGGAGAGGGAAACTGGAAGGTCGCAAGAAAGGATAGGCCGGTGAAACTCATCGACAGACCTCTTGGCATAGGAGGACTCGGAAATCCTCCAACGGTACTTTTCAGCGCACAGCCGGGTTCAGCAACGATAACCTCTTTGGTTGCACTTGAGGGAGAAAAATTCAGACTCGTCGTATCAAAGGGTGATGTACTCGATACAGAAGAGATGCCACATGTTGAAATGCCATACTTCCATTTCAAACCGGAAACAGGCGTGAGAAATGCTCTGAATGGATGGCTTAAGAATGGTGGAACCCATCATGAGTGTTTCAACCTTGGAGATCAGACAAAAAGATGGAAATTGCTTTGTGAGATGCTTGGAATTGAGTATGTGGAAGTTTAAGGAGGAGTTAGATTGAACAAAATTCTTTATTTTGTCCTTTTAAGTTTGATATTCACAACAAGCCTTTACTTTGCAGATTCAACGATGAAACCATTTGTCACCATTGCACCATCGGGATCATATTTTGAAATAAATGGGAAGCCATTGATTCTTGATGGATATAATGAACAAATTGTTTCTTCAAATCTCATAGGACTTTGGGCAAACACGAAATTCGCACGCGCACTTGAATTTGCAGGGATACTCAACGAAACTCCTGAGCAAGTAGATGAATATTTCAAGGAACTTCATGACAACGGTGTGAATGTCCTAAGAATTTTCTTTGAATTTGCCCAAGATCCATCGGATTTTTCTCTTTTTGAAAACCCACTTGGAACTGTAAATGAATCTGTTGTCGAAGTTTGGGACCAGATCTTTGCACTGGCAAAAAAATACGATATTTACTTGTTAATAGAACCTTACGATCCGTACGATATGGTAATACCGTCAACTAACTGGCAGGCAAGCCCTTTCAACGTTGTGAATGGAGGACCTTTGAAATCGCTTAGTGATGGATTTCTCACAAATCCTGTGGTTATAAAAGATGCTGAATTCAGGTTCAAATTCATGATAGATCACTGGGGAGATAGTTCTCATATCTTAGCCTGGGAAGTTAATAACGAAATAGATCTATGGTATGGAAGTAATAACGATCCAGCAATAAAAAGTTACATAAAGACAATCTCAGATTTCATAGTAAATTACGAGGATAAAAAGTTCGGTCATCATCATCTTATAACTGTTTCCACAGGAGCATCCACACCAAGTGGTGTACTTGCAGATGTCGTTTACGATAACAATCATCTCGATTTCATTACTACCCATCTTTATCCTCCAGATGTCGCGAATCCGACAAGCACCATTGAGCCTGCTTTAACAGCCTCAGAATCAGTTTTATACAATCTTGAACATTTGAATTACTCAAAGCCATATTTTGATTCGGAATGGGGCCCGATAGGTTATCCTGATTTACCTCTTCAGTTCGATTCTCAATATTATCACAACATTTGTTGGGCCGAATTTTCATCGGGTGCCGCCGGAATAGGATTAAGATGGATTTTCAGAAATAGCTTACCTGAAGAATTTTTGCAAACTGATAAAGCTTTTTCAGAAATTGTGAATGCTCCTGGAATAGATTGGTTAAACTTTAAACCATTTCCGACGGCAACAGAAATTCGAGTACCAGTACAATTCGCGAACTTGATAATTCCATTTTCATGCGGAGACGAAAGTGCAAGGATAATTTGGTTACTGAAAGATACGGAAAATACAGATATCAAGAATCTCGATTTTTCAAGTATCAACCTTACAGTCTCAGGATTCAAAACTGGCAATTACGTTGTTCAACTTTGGAATACATACACAGGGAAATTGATCAAAACTATTGAATTAACAACCCAGAATGGAAATCTATCTTTTGATGCAAACCTTTCAAACATGAACGATATAGCAATAAAAATCTTTTCAGAAACTCAAATCGATTGATATTCTTAATTTGAAAGTGTACCACCAAATTTTTAAATAAGGAGGAATAAGTATGAAGAAGTTAGTTATTTTTGCCGTACTTGTGGCACTTGTGGGAGTGTTTGTGGTGTTCGCAGATTCCACGACATACCCTGCGTATCCTGCATATACAGGACCAGCCGCAACGATAACGATGTGGGCATGGACGAGTAATGAAAATTACTCGATAGACGCTTTCGAAAAGGTATATCCAAATATACATGTTGTATGGTCAAACTTTGGCGTTGATTACACAAAGATCTTAACATCGACAGCAGCAGGAAAAGGATTGCCGGATGTCATAATGAGCGAATATACCTATGCCCCACAATTCATAGAATATGGCAGTTTCCAACCGATCAACAAATGGATTCCTGAATCGCTATATTTGAAATTTTTCCCAGAATATTCTTTAAAATGGACATCTCTTGATGGTCAAATTTATGGCACTCCACAAGATAGTGGCGCAATTGTCATGCTTTACAGAAAAGATATATTTGAAAAGTATGGGTTAACAGTTCCTACTACGTGGCAAGAATTTGCACAGGATGCAGAGAAACTTCACAGTGAAAATCCAGACATTGCGTTTACAACTATTCCAAACAACTGGGTTATATGGCCGGTTGGTATGGTTTGGCAAGCTGGCGGTAGTATGTTTGACTATGCTAATGGAAAATGGTATGTTGATTTTACCAATCCTACCGCGATGAAAGTTTTCGATTACTGGAATAATCTTTTGCAAGAAGGAGCAGTCAAATTTGATACATGGTGGACTGCTGATTGGTACAAAGAAATTGATCAAGGAAAATTAGCAGTCATAATATCCGGTGCATGGTCTCCAGAATGGGTGTCTTTGAACAGCCCGTCTACTTCTGGAAAATGGGGAGTTGCATTGCTTCCTCAGTGGGATCCAAATAATCCTCATAACGGTGAAATGGGAGGGTCTGGATTCTACGTTAGCAGTCAATCTAAATATCCTGAGGCAGCAGCTTTATTTGTTCTTTGGCTGAACTCTAATCCTCAGTCGCTTGAATATCTCAACCAGAAAAGTCAATTGGCAGCTCTTGTTTCGAATGTTTTCACAACCGATGTTGCACCATCTCTTGAAAATGTTGAATATCCATATTTTGGTGGCCAAAAAATAGTTCCAGTGGTTCTTGAGGCTAACAATCAAGTAAACACAGCTTTTGTATGGTTGCCTGTCATGGATTATGTTCAATCAAGTATGCAAACAGAATTTCAGAAAGTTATAGATGGCAAAGAATCCCTTGTAGATGCAATTCCAAATTGGCAAAAAGCAGTTGTAGCATTCATGAAAAAGCAAGGATTCAACAATTTGGTTGTCGGGCAATTGCCGAAGTGATAGATAGGTGGCATTCCCTTTGAGGAATGCCACTTTTACCTCTTTGTATATCAAAAAGGAGGAATAAAATGAACATAAAAAGAAAATTTTTTCTTTCTGCCAAGGCTTATTTGTTTCTTGCACCTTTCTTAGTATTTTTCATATTAGTTGTGGCTTACCCTGTCGTTTTCGGGGGATATTTGTCATTCTTTGGTCAAAGAGGGGCAAGAATGTGGTACGTTGGAGGTGGTAATTATCTATCTGTTTTGATGGATCCTAATTTCTGGTCCGGATTTGATATACCTTTGTTCCTTTTATTGGTACAGGTTCCTCTTATGCTTTTTATCTCGATTTTCATAGCGTTGCTTTATGAGAGAGTAAAACATTCTCAGGTTTACAGGTTGATTTTTTATTTACCTTATGCTATACCTGGAATCATTGCTGGTATTTTGTGGTCTTATATATTTTCGAAATCGATGTCTCCATTTATCCCAATTTTGAGTTTGTTTGGAATTCATAACGTGAATTTTTTGAATCTTTCAACTTTAATATGGATCTTGCTTATCATAATATTGTGGGAATGGACTGGTTATACAGCACTTATAATTTATTCCACCCTTTTGTCAATCCCACGAGAATATGCTGAAGCAGCTAAAATAGATGGAGCTAATAATACACAAATAGCATTTTATATAAAAATACCATTGTTGATGAATACTCTCCTAATACTTTTTATATTCAATGCAATAGGGGCCTTACAAGTCTTCAACGAGCCATGGATGCTTGGTGCACTTGTAACCTTACCACCAAACTATACTCCGGCTATGTACATATACAATGAAGCTTTTTATTATGGCGATTTCACTTATGCTATAGCGATGGGTTTGATTTTGGCAGGTGTTATTTTCGCTATATCTTTCTTCTTTTTAAGAACGGCCTCAAAGCAGATGCAAATACATGAATAAATTTTGGTCGATAATGACATAAAAAAGAGGGGATAAAATTGAAGGAACATAATTTAAAATTTCACATCATAGGAATAATTTTGGCAGTATTTTTTCTTTTGCCATTTTATTGGATCGTTATAAGTTTGACTAAAGATAATGGTCAATTGTATCAGGGAACTTTTTTCTTTGGCATACCGAGTCATTTTATTGACAATTTAGTTGGAGTTTTTGCTTACAAAAATGGCGTTTTTGTCAACTGGATAGGCAATTCTTTCCTTTACGCAGGAGTGGGAAGTATAGTTGGGACATTTTTTGCCGCTCTGGCAGGATTTGCTTTCAGAAGGTATCAATTTGTTGGTAAAAAAATTTTGTTCATAATAATTCTGGGGTTCTCTATGGTTCCAGGATTTGCGACAACTTTACCTTTGTTCATAGTTTTTAAAAATTTAGATTTGTTGAACACTTATTGGTCGATCATAATTCCATCTGTTGTTAACATATTTGGAGTTTATTTGATGGTCATATACTGGAATCAAATACCCGAAGAGATATTTGATGCAGCAAGAATAGATGGAGCAGGAGATATTTTTTTGTTCTTTAGAGTAGGTCTTCCAAATATACTTCCAGGTTTTACGACTTTGCTTTTGTTGTCTTTTGTGGGAATATGGAATAATTATTTCTTACCTCTTGTTATGTTGAGTAGTAGCGAGAAGATGCCTCTTGTTTTGGGAGTCACGACGATTACATCACTTCAAGGTTTTCCTGTTTACAATCTGACTATTATGGGAGCATTTTTAACTGCTTTGCCTCTGTTAATACTATTTTTAGCTTTCCAGAGATTTCTTGTACCACAACTAACAGGAGCGATAAAATGAGAAGAAAATTTTTTTGGCTGTTACTCGCTATAATTGGGATATTGCCTTTTTTATCTTTGGCTGATAACAATAAAACCAGTTTTCAAATTTACAGCACATGTAAACGTGTTACACCTGGTCCAGTTCATGATCCTTCAACAATAATAAAGTCATGTAATGGTAATTATTGGATATTTGCAACTGGTGATGGCATAGTTTCGTATTATTCTACAGATCTTATTCATTGGGAATCTGGGCCATCGGTTTTCAAAACGCCGCCAAGCTGGACAAAGAAATTGGTTCCTGGTTTTGAAGGAATATTTTGGGCTCCAGATGTTATTTATTTGAATGATGAGTATATGCTTTATTATGCGGTGTCCACATGGGGCTCTAATGTATCGGCAATAGGGTTGGTTACTAACCGAACATTGAATCCAAATAGTTCAAATTATCACTGGAATGATCAGGGCCCAGTTATAGTGTCTGATAAAACTGATGATTTCAATGCAATAGATCCTTGTCCATTTGTGGATCCGACTGATAACACATTATGGCTTACATTTGGATCTTTTTGGAGTGGAATAAAACTTGTTCAATTAGATCCTTCTACTGGAAAGCGTATAAATAATTCTCCTTCTCCGGTTTACTCTCTTGCGCGTCATATGGATAGAGTGGATTCTATCGAAGCATCATATCTTTACTATCACAATGGTTATTATTATTTATTTGTCAATTGGAATTTTTGCTGTAAAGGCATTGACAGTACCTACAATATTCGCGTCGGACGAAGTACAAAAATAACAGGTCCATATCTTGATAGAGATGGAAAAAATATGCTTGATGGTGGTGGAAGTCTTTTCCTTGAGACAGAAGGAGCATTTGTAGGCCCGGGACAGGTAGGCATACTACACGAAGATAATAAGTATTTGTTAAGTTGTCACTTTTACGATGGAAATTCAAACGGTGCGCCAACTCTTGCCATTTTACCTTTAGAATGGGAAAATGGATGGCCGATAATCGCGAAAGGCAGGTAATGAAGTTGAAAAAAACTTTTGTGTTTATTTTCATTTTGGTAATGGGGTTGTCTATTTTTGCGTTTTCTGATCAGGTCTTGCAGATCAATGTTAATAAAGTAGGTTCAAAAATAAGCCCTACTCTTTTTGGTATTTTCATTGAAGATATAAATCATGCAGTTACCGGAGGCCTGTATGCAGAAATGGTAAAAAATTCATCTTTTGAATATTCAGATCCAATGGACGGATGGACAGTTAGCAAATATGGAACTGGAATAGTTGTTGAAGTTGCAAGCGAAACTTCGATATCTATAAATAAAGTAAATCCTAATTACCTTATCATTAAAATTCCCAAAAACGGTGAGTGGATAAAAATTATTAATTCAGGCTACAATGGGATTCCTTTAGAAAAAAATGAAAGTTACGATCTGTCCTTATATGCTAAAACAAAGAATTCTACAAGTACAATTTATGTAAGCCTTGAAACATCAAATGGTGAGGTTTGTGCTGAAGGTAAAATAAACAATGTTGGCTCTACCTGGGAAAAATATCAAATAACACTCACGTCCAGTATGTCTTCTGATAACGGTAAATTGATTATTAAAATTGATTCTGTTGGTTCAATTTATTTGAACATGATTTCCTTACTTCCTTCAAAAGCTTTTCATGGTATGCGCATTGATTTGGTGAATATGCTTGAAGCATTGAAACCTGGATTTGTTAGATTTCCTGGTGGTTGTTTTGTGAATGGAAATACACTTGGCAATGCTTTTAACTGGGAAAATTCAATAGGGCCTCACATAGACAGGCCTACTACGATGGACTTTTGGGGATACGAACAGTCTTATGGAATAGGACTTTACGAGTATTTACTTTTATGTGAGCATCTTAATGCACAACCTGTTTTTGTTATAAATCCTGGAATGTCTTGGCAGGGTTCCAATGACGTCCAAATTGTGCCATTGAAAGATATGGGAAAATGGGTACAAAGTGCTCTTAATCTCATCGAATTTGCTGATGGACCGGCAACAAGCACATGGGGCTCTATTCGTGCATCTTTAGGCCATCCTAAACCTTTTGATCTTGAATACATAGAAGTTGGTAATGAAAATGTAGGTCAGGATTATTATGAACGCTTTGAACTTTTTCAAAAAGCTATTAAAGCTAAATATCCAAATGTCAAACTCATCTTTTCTGCCGGGGCGAATTATTCCGGATCGGATTTTGACAGAGCATGGAATTGGGCAAAAGATCATGAAGTAGATATTGTTGACGAGCATATATATGCATCTCCAGATTGGTTCTTATCAAATACAGATCGATATAATACATACAAAATAAATGGTCCAGAAGTCATGGTGGGTGAGTATGCGGCACAGCCTTGGAACGATCAAAATACGTTAGAAGCAGCTTTAGCTGAAGCGGCTTTTATGACTGGATTGGAGAAAAATTCAGATAAAGTTATAATGGCATCTTATGCTCCTCTTTTCAATCGTGTTGATTATTCACAATGGGTACCTGATCTAATATGGTTTAACAGTACTCAAGCCTACGGTACACCGAGTTACTACGTTCAATTGTTATTCTCACTTTATCGTGGAGACTTCATTTTACCATCTTCAATGAATGATAATGAATACATTGTCGATGGAAATAATTACAAGCATCTTTATTATGTGGTAAGTTATGATTCTAAAAATAAGGAAATAATCATTAAAATTGTGAATCCATGGCCAAATAACGAAAAATGTCAGATAGATTTGAATGGAAATATATCTTTAACCGGAAATGGACAAGTAATAACTTTAACTTCAAACGATCCGGTCACATCAAATATCCCATTTCATGGACGTATAAATAGCATAAACACATTCGAAAATCCAACGCATGTTGCTCCCGTTTATGAATCGATCACTGATATTTCTACCTCGCTTAATTACACGCTAAAAGCTTACTCTTTAACTATTTTTAAGATAGAAACTAATGGACTATAAATATGAATGGAGGAAAGAACATGAAAAACGAATTGAAAGCTAAACTTATCTTAGATAAAGATTACAAAATAGGAAAGGTTGACAAACGCCTTTTTGGATCCTTCATAGAACATCTTGGACGTGCTGTCTATGAAGGTATATATGAGCCTAAACATCCACAGGTAGACAAGATGGGCTTTAGAAAGGATGTCATCGAACTTGTCAAAGAATTGAATGTCCCGATTATAAGATATCCGG